>Ga0310690_10002363_pt1 | contig 30920 bp, 25 predicted proteins | sample AusTroGonzalo_MG_2_FD_207661 | JGI IMG/M metagenome (GOLD analysis project Ga0310690, IMG submission 207661) | Bovine rumen microbial communities from tropical cattle in Woodstock, Queensland, Australia - Gonzalo_04 (v2) (version 2) | ecosystem: Host-associated > Mammals > Digestive system >...
GAAAATTTCATATTAATGCAGTATAATTGTGTTAGAAACTCAAAAGGGGGTTACATCTATGTATGAACTGAACGATAAGAAAATCGGCGAACATCTTAAAAAGCTGATAGATGAAAGGGGATATAAATCAACCGCCGATTTTTGTAGAAGATATCTTATAGAAAAAAATAACACAGTAAACTATACAGAAGATAATCTGAATGAAGATTTAAAAACTGCCAAAAACACCTTTTCAAAAATTATCAGCGGAAAACAACGCATTACACTTGAACAACTGCCAATACTATCTAAGCTACTCTGCGTATCTTGTGAAGAGATCCTTTCAGCAGGCAAGAAATATGCACCTACTATCAATCATATCACAAATTATGAAATTGCTCAGTCACACGACAGAAAAGATTGGGACGAGTATATGAAGCGCGAAGACAAGTTGTTCTTAAACTGCGACGAGTATCGTAAGTCTGTTATTGACTATGCCTTTGAGTTCAAAAACTATGCTTTTATGAAATATCTTCTTGAAGAAGGCTTTATATGGTTCGTGGATAATTCAAAAGAAGGCTTTGAACCGTATTATGGCGCAGACACAACAATAAAATCCAACTGGGATAGATTTAATATGCCGGATCAGTTCTTATCCAGCGAACTTCACGAAAATGACAGACTAAGAACACAAACCATAGCAATGGCAATAGAGAACGAGGATTACGATATTTTAGAATCGCTGAGGGCAAGAGACATACCTGAAATACACATGATGACATGGTCTGGATTAAATAATTTTGATATTTATAAAAATGATAATCTGATAGAAACTATCGCTAAATCCACAAACGACCGTATTATTGATTATTTCTCAGATGAATTTGATATTATGATTCCAAATAATAAAATAATCACCGTTGTTTTTCCCTTTCTTAGTGATGCGATTGAAAAAATGCTTGAAACAGAAAATGAAAAAGCAGCTGCTGTTGCCTTAAAGAAAGTTATAACTCATAATAAAGATACATTCAATAAAATCAATGATATGATAAAAGCTGCATGTAAATTGCATCATGATTCTCTGACTGAACGAATGGAGAGCCTCATAAAAGCATGTATGGAAACAGGATGCGGTGTTTATGACGAAAAAACGATAAAGCGTTATAAAGAGGATGCTGATGATTACAGGCATATATATTCAACATTTAATGTTGACAAGTATAACAATGTTTGCTTTTATTATCGTAATAATAACGGAAAATACACCGATATCATGACAAATATCTTTAAGGTAACAAGCAAAAAAGGCTCACCCGAAATCAAAAAGCTTATAATAGAACTTAATGAATGGTATAAAAAGATACTTTCACTGGGAGGTGAAAAATATGCCGAAATACTGTTATAATTATGACTCTGGCGATTACGAATACATAGACGAAAACGGCTACAGTTGGGACAAAGGCGAATACGTCTACAACTGGGACGACAGCGAATACCGCCGCGAAGAAGAGGAAGAAGAACGCCGCCGCTGGGATGATGATAACAAAGACGATTGGTAAAAATAGCCGCAGGAGACAATCTCCTGCGGTCTTTTTATTATCTCAGCTCCCAGCCATTATCGCCGTGATATATCATAAGCTTGGTCATACCGCCGTCGATACATATATTCTCGCCTGTGATGAAGCCTGCCTTGTCTGAACAGAAGAACATTACCATATTGGCGATATCCATTGGATTTCCTACACGTCCGCATGGCTGCTGATATGCGTCGGGACCTTCATAAACCTCATACGACGTATCTATCCAGCCCGGGGAGATAGAGTTCACACGCACCTTTCCTGCAAGGCTCACCGCGAGAGCGTGAGTGAGGGCAGCTATACCGCCCTTAGCCGCAGTGTAGCTCTCTGTCTGAGGCTGGCTCATACGGTCACGGGAGGACGAAATATTGATGATACTGCCGCCCTTGTTGAAGTGCGGCGCGAAAAGCTTCGACAGGTAAAACGGCGCAGTCACGCCCACTGACAGCGCATACTGGAACTCCTCATAGCTGCACTCGTCAATGCCTTTCATCAGCGGCAGAGCGTTGTTCACGATGAAGTCGATGTGTCCGTGCTGAGCTATGACCTGCTGTGCGAAATTTTCGAGCACGGTCTTGTCGGAAATGTTGCCGACGAAGTGGTCTCCCTCGGCTTTGTCGATAACGCACACCGCCGCACCGTTTCTGCGGAACTCCTCAGCTATGCACTTGCCTATCCCATTTGCGCCGCCTGTTACTACGGCTACTTTGTTTTCGAACATATCATTTCCTCTATTCTTCAGGCGTTGTTGGTACTACTGTAAAATCAGCGGTTTCTGAACAGAATGTATACATCGGAATACCATAACTGCCATCCTCTTCAATATATTTGGCTACTGTTTCTACAAAAAACTCACACCATTCTCTTGAGGGAGCTTCTGCATCAGGAGCTTCAGGAGTTATCCATAAACCGCCTTTTGTTTGCATCGTTGATGTGTTTAATATCATTCCAACGGATGCATCATAAAAATCAAAAGTACCAATAAAAACGGTATCATCATCGTCTAAAGCAATTTCTGACTGTAGATTGTCAGGTACATTGCCAAGAACTATCATCATTCTTCCTATTATCTTACCATTTTCTTCTTCAAATTGCTTTATAATTCCCTGTTCTTTCAGCACATTTTCGATATGTTCAAACAATACTTTATCTGCTAACATAGTATCAACTCCTTATTTAATAGCCATTTTATTCCCTTAGTAATACGCTTCTCAGGTTCATTGAAATGTCCACCGTCGTTCCATTCAAGGATATGACGGGACACGTTTTTATCGCCGCACACAAGCTCAAACTGCCTGCGAGTACAGTCCCCGACAGTCGCTATAATGCAATCCCGAGCCTTTTCCTCACGGTCGCCGAGGCTGAGATAAACTGAGCTGTTCTGCGGAGCAGTGTGGCTCTCGGCGTAGCTTATCCAGTCCCCGAACCACAGCGAGCCCGAACAGCTGATAACTCCGCTGAACGCTTGACTTTCGTAGAACGCCCACAGGCTGAAAAGTCCTGCGAGGGAGTATCCGCAGAGGAACCGATTGCCTGTGAGTCCGTACTCATTTTCGCAGTAGGAAACACACTCGTTTACAAGCCAGTTCAGCGTTGAACGTCCGCCGCCTGCAAAAGACATTTTCTTATTGAGCGTGAACTCCCACGGCGAAAAATCTGTATTCCAATCCTCGACCTCGTAAACGATGTAGTTGCACTTCACGTCCTCGCATAACGCAAGGATCTTTTCAATAGTCGCGGAGCTGTTTTTCATCTCTCCCCAGTATATCGTGGGCAGGTCAGCACCGTTTATCACAATATGGCAGGTTCTGCCGCTAATGTCCATTATTTTCACTCTTTTCTCAGTATGTTACGATAATGTTTCTTCTAATTTGTACGCTTCTTTCAGTGCGGAGCTGTTTTCTATGTCGCCTATGTCCTTGACTCCGCGCACCAGTACCGTACCGATACTTTCGAGCTTGAAGAAGTCCAGTACCATTTGATACTGCATGATTATAGGCTCAAACAGATTCGGAAGCTCTGCTGCTCCTACAAGAAGAAGTCCAAGTTTTTTTACGTGGAATGTGTTTCGCATGGGCGTGTGAAGCCTGTCCACGATCGCTTTTAGCTGTGCACTGATACAGTAGAGATAGACTGGTGAAGCGATAATAACTATGTCTGCATTCCGTAGCTTTTCGTATATCTGCACCATATCGTCATTCCGAAAACACTGGTTGTCTTCGCGTGTAAAACAGCTGTTGCAACCTATGCAGGGATTTACATTATAGTCGGCAACCGATACTATCTCCACATCATTGTGCACCGCTGCGCCTTCCGCAAAAGCTCTGCGCTAGACGCGCGGTATTGCCGTTTTTCCTCGTGATATCAATAAGTATTATAACGTTGCTCATTGCTGCGCCTTCCTTCGTATTCCGACTAATTTACGCTTTTTTTCGGATGTTTCTGGTATATCTGCATCCGATTGTCTTATAGTTCTCGCATCCAAAGAATTCGCCGAATCTACCAGTTCTATGTTTGAGCTTCCCTCCGCACAAAGGACAGATATACGCTTCTTGCTTCATTTCTTCTGCATACTTATCATAGAGCTCTCTCAAGAAGTCGGATTCTCTATCCTTGAGCGTAACAAGAATCACTTTCTTTTTAGCTCTTGTCATAGCAACATAGAAAAGCCGGCGCTCCTCAGCATCAGGAAATGGATCACTGTTTTCAAGCAGCAGATCGAGAACAGGCGAATCCTGTATTTTGCTCGGGAAGCCCATTCTTCCGTTTTTATTATTCAGAATAAAAACATAGTCAGCTTGCAATCCTTTTGATTTGTGAGCTGTAATATAACTGATATCAAGATCGTCTCTCTTGGAGTATATCACTTTCGTTAAGCTGTTGCGATTATCGTATTTATAGCTTAACTCGGGATTGTCCTCAAGCATTTTATTATCAAAGGAATATCGTCCTATCAGGAATACAGTGCTCCTGTGTGGAAGTTCGTCCATTTTATTAAGCATGAACTGTACGGCGTATTTATCGGTATAGCCTTGAACTTCGCCCAATACATATTTCTCGGCAGATGAGATACCACGTATGTTCTTGCTGAGCTGCATGGAATTCCGCATTATGAATCCGCTTGTGATATCAATGAGCCTTTGAGGAAAACGGTATGTAGTTTCGATCCTGCTTATCTCAGACGCTCCCCAATATTTGGAAAAGTTCAGGATATAGCCTATATCACTGCCTGCAAAGCGGTATATGCTCTGCCAGTCATCTCCTACACAAAATAGGTCATAATCATATGAATCACGCATGGCTTTAAGAAGTTCGTACCGCGCCCTGGAAATATCCTGATATTCATCAACAATGACCATTTTGTATTTGTTCTTATATCTGCCGTCAAGCACATAATCGGTCGCTAAATTGATCATATCATTAAAATCGATCTCGTCGTTTTCTCTGAGATGATCATTGTATCTTTCCCATATCGGGGAAATAACATCAAGAAGATATACAATGTCCGCAAGATTGTAAGCTGTTGCATTTCTTCGCTTCATCTCTGCGATATCGTACCGGTTACTTTTCATAAGATTTATCACGGTCTCAATTAGCTGGACAAGTCCGTCGATAACATTTGCGTCGTCTTCTGATACCTTCTTCCATATCTCTTCCTGAGAAACAGGCGCAAACGAAACGCCCTTCTCACAAAGTTTTGTTTCGAGAGCTGATGTCAGTACGCCTTCAAAGTTCTCGTATGCATATGACTCTATCATTGCAGTATTATTCGCTTTATGAAGCTCCCTTTTCCATTTCATCGAAGCAATATAGTCGTTCTGAAAATACGTGGGAGGCTCTCCGTTTTTATCGATTCCGAAGTACTCTATGTATATATCATACTTCGGAAGATAAAAGTCAGGCTTATACTGTCCGAATTCCTTAGTTCTTGTATCTATTTTGTAAGGCTGCTCATATATGTATTCCACGCCGTTGAGATACAGGAAATTTGCAATTTCCATTTCTCCGTAGCTCTTCACAACTTCATGATTTAATGTTACAGGAGGATTCTTTTTCAGATGCTCCTGATACTCCTGAAGCGTCTTGAAATCGAATTCAGACCGTATCATAAATTGCCGACGAATAAGATAAGCGTTCAGCACTCTCAGATAGTCTCTGTCCTGCATAAGCGATTCAAGCTGCTGCTTTATGAACTTGCGTTGATCTAATTGCGATATCTTCGGCTTGATATCATTAACGTCAGAAATGATGTTAATTCCGAGCTTATGGAACGTTGAGGCTTCAATCGAAACACCGGTTTCTTTATCAAGTCTCTCTTTCATTTCCGAGGCTGACGCATTTGTGAAGGATAAAACCAATATTTCATCAGGCGAATACTTATTGATTCCGAGCAAGTACTTTACAAGTCCGACTATGGTGGTTGTCTTTCCTGTTCCCGCACCTGCAAGCACAAGATGGGTATGTACTTCCTTGGATATGGCAACAAGTTGCTGCCTATCAAGTTCCTTACATTCAACTTTGCCAATAACGGAATAAACATCGTCAATTCGCGCTTTAGCGGCCAGTTCATTATGCTTATTCCGTATATTTTCAAGATTATCAAGCAGATAAGATAAATGTGATATTCTGTTACTAAGTGTGCTATATTTTTCAGCTTTCTTAAGTTGTTTTATATCTTTAGAGTTAAATTCAATCAATAAGTTGTTGTTTCGTTTCTTCCAATTCTCTATAACGTCAGCTGATACAAAACTCTTTTTATCTGAAAACATCTCTGTATGAACTGTTATAGATTTATCAATTCTATTGATCAGGTCATTGCACCGCTCATTTATAAGGTGTTTCTTTTCTTTGATCGAGTCAAATATCCACATCTATCTCACCGCTCTTTGAAAAGTAGTTATGTAACGAGCCTCCTCTCGGAGGCTCGTTAACCTGTTAGTAGTTTATTTATTGTGCGATTCCATTATATCTTGTATAGAGATACTCATATATTTTCTGCCTGTAAACTGATATACTAACTTCATCATAGCTTTCAGGCAGTTCGGCCCATAACGTGTCTCTTATAAGATTATCGACTGCCGCTTTTGTTTCCTGTTTATCAGTCCAGTGATCGAGTTCAGCGATTTTTGATTTGACATTATAAAGCAGTTCAACAGCTACTGCCTTTATTTTCTTGATATCATTAGGCGATAGGTTCTCCTTGAAAAGCATATCATACATCGACAATTCTTCATCACTGTTGAAACCTTCACGGACATATCGTTGTTCTTCTTCATCAAGACTGTTTGCAAGATTCATTAAGTCCATAAAAGTCTTTTCGATTTTTGTACGATCTTGTTCGCTGTTATAATCGGTTATGATTTGCTGGTAACGTTCATAATAATCTATACGGTTCGGATTGCCAAATACCATCTGATTGAGCTTTAGCAGTATTACTTCTTCAAGGTCTTTCATAACGAGATTCTTATGCTTCACCTTTGCAAATTCTCTGATAAGAAGCTCAAAGTTGATCTTGCTGATATCAAACTGACGATTGGATTCGGTAATATTCGGATTTGCGTTTACAGATACATACTGATTGATAATATTGTTGATCTCTATCATAAGGTCAGTAGTATCTGTATGCTTACGCTTTTTCTGTATTTCAGAATACACAGCAGCAATTGCTTCATATTCTTTTCTTGTATCACCAGTTATATCTGATCTGTCAGTGTATTTTATCAATCGATTTATTTCAGATGCGTATGTAGTGAAGGTTTTTCTGTCTTCGATACTACCGCAAACAATATCCGCAGCATCTCTCAGAAATTGCATTTTCTTGAAACCTGATGCATCAATGATGTTCTGTATATCAAAATTTCTTTCCTTGAAGTATTGCTTAACTTTATCAATAGTCTCCAGTATTCGCTCTATAAGCTTGTCCTTATCTATTGTCGGATCATCTCCGCCCTTTCCGGTATTGGCAGTATAATCAGCAAGGGCTTTTCTCAGAGCCTTTACAATACCAATATAATCAATGATAAGACCATTGCTTTTACCTGCATTTACACGATTGGCACGGGCGATAGTCTGCATAAGAGTATGAGCTTTCAGAGGCTTGTCCAGATACAAACATGACAGACACTTAACGTCAAATCCTGTCAACCACATAGCGCAAACGAATACTACCCTTAACGGATTATCGGAGTCCTTGAACTCCTTATCAAGCTCTCGCTTTTCTATTTTTGTACGGTGAGTTTTTATGTCAAGTTTCCATTTATCAAAGGTCTGTATCTCGTTCTGTTCCTGACTGATAACAACAGCCATTTCAGTTTCCTGCATCCACTTGATCTTACGCTGTAGTTCCTGTGACTCCTGTTGTGTGGAATTTTTCAGCTTTGCAGTCAGTGCGTATATTTCTTTATGCCAGTATTCCTGAACATAGTCATACATACGGACACAAGTCACTTTATTAAGACATACGAACATAGCCTTTCCGCTTGTCCAGAGGTCGGAATAATGCTTTACAAAGTCCTTAGCTATTGAACGCAGTCTCGGCTCTGCTGTAAGAAGATGTATCTCCTTTGCAAACTCGGCTTCGAGCTTGTCCTGCTGGTCGGGATCAATATCCGCATTCTCGATAGCGTCAAGTATTTTGTCAGTAATATCGGGATTGCGGAGGTCTTCTATCTTCTCGCCTCTGTTTTCATAATACAGCGGAACGGTTGCACCGTCTTCGACTGCACGTTTGAAGTCGTAGATAGAGATGTATCCGCCGAATGTTCTTGCAGTGATGTTATCGCTCGAAAGGAGCGGCGTTCCTGTAAAGCCTATTCTTGCGGCAGTCGGAAGCAGCTTCATCATATTATCTGCATACACTCCGTACTGACTGCGGTGTGCCTCATCTGACATTATGATTATATCATGGTCGGGGTGAATAGGCTCAACATCAGACTTGTTGAACTTCTGTATAAGCGTGAATATAAAACTCGGATTCTTCTCCAGCTTCTTTACAAGGTCTTCACCACTTGAAGCTATGAACTGTGAAGCCTTAGTCTTTCCGAGAAGTCCACAGTTCTCAAAAGTATCGCTTATCTGCCTGTTCAGGTCGTCACGGTCGGTAAGTATAACAATCGTGGGAGAGCCTTCAAACTTGCGGCGTATCTTCTGTGACAGGAAGAGCATGGAATAGCTCTTTCCACTGCCCTGAGTGTGCCAGAAAACACCAAGCTTTCCGTCGTTCAGCTTTCTCTCAGAATAAGCTTTTACTGCCTCGTTTACGCCGAGATACTGGTGATTCCTTGCCAGTATCTTTGCAGTATGTCCGCCCGAATGATCGTAAAGTATGAAGTTTTCAAGAAGGTCGATGAAGTTCTCTTTTTTGCAGATACCACGGAGCATTGTTTCAAGCTCAACGCTGCCCTGATCGTCCTCTGCAAGACGTTTCCATTCATGGAAAAACTCATACTTGCTTTCGAGAGTTCCCACCTTTGCCTGCATACCGTTTGACAGCATAAGAAAAGCGTTATAGTAGAACAACTGCGGAATGGTTGCAAGGTAGTCAGTATAGTTGTCATAGTAGGCGTTCTGAACGTCAATATCTGTACGTTTCAGCTCCACAAACAGCAGGGGAATTCCATTTACAAAACCGACAATATCCGTTCTGCGGCGGTAGAGGTCGCCGTGTATTTTCAGTTCCTTGACAGCGAGAAAATGATTCTTTGCAGGCTCATTAAAGTTGATGATCTTCGCCCTTTTTGTTTCAGTTCTGCCATCGGGACGCTTCACAGTAACAGGGATACCGTCACGGATATAGCCGTACTTCTCCTCATTTATCTGAATAAGCGAAGTCGTGGACATATGCTCGGTCATGAGTTTTTCTACATCGTCGATCTGGTCATCGGTTATCCACGGGTTGAGGTCTTTCAGAGCATTACGAAAATACCGCACAAGCAGTATCTCTTTATATGAAGTTCTGCCGAGTGTGCCGTTTACGCCGAGTTTTTCCTCGTTATAGGCAAAAACAACGTCCCAGCCAAGCTCGTCTCTGAGAAGATCACCTGCCGCACCCTGGACAAGTATGTTTTCGGAATAATCGTAGCTCATGGGAACACCTCCCGTTCATTTCTTTGGACTGAATTTTTCCTGTAATTCCGTTATCTTTTCTTTTCGTTCTTCGTGATCAAGTTCCATAAATGCTAGAAGAATCATTTCATAGATTTCATCGTACCATTGTTCAAGTTCTTCCTCTGACATTTCCGCTATAACTTTTTTATACTTATCCGAAGATGGATCAATATTATTGTGTCGTATATTAAGATTATTGACCAAAGAAAAAATATTGCTTTCCAATTTGCCATTGGCCTTATGAAGTGCTGCTCTTTTTCCTTCCAATAAATCAGCAAGCAGTTTTAATGTGATTTGCTTCCGCTTCAAATCACCTTTCATCGTATGATGATTATATTCGATAACCTTATATGATAAGTCAGAGGGCAACATTTCTGATACTACAATTGCAGGCTGTGATTTTGGAACAAATATAGTAAGTCCGTCTTGCTTTGCCTCCATATATCCAATAAGTTCGATTACTTTATGAATATGCATAATTATGCTATTTGATCCATCACCCATTCCATAGGGAGACATATATGGAATGCCTGCATTATTGTATATAGCGAGATTATAGACGTATTCACAGAAATTGATAAGATAATTAATGTCAACTTTTTTTGGCTCTTTTTCAAAGTTAAATCCATAATAATCATCAAAATCTCTAAGCGTTATGCAGGTGCCTTTGAAGGGCAAGCGATCAAAGTTTTGTTCGCAAATGTCTCTAAACGAAATATTCATCTCAGAATTTTTATTATTAAACATTGCATATAACCTATAATACTCTCTGGTTATGTCAACCTTAGCTTCCTTCAAAACCTGAGCAAAATTGCTTCTTTTCAATTTCACACCTCCAATTCTCCGCTCATCAGCTTAGGCAGCAGACGGTCACGGGCTTGTTGTAACAGCTTTATTTGCTTTTCTATGTTGCGTATTTTTGAAAACATTGCATTAACGCCATCACAGTATTGTTTTAATAATTCCTGTGTTGGAACATTCAGCTGCAAAGCATTTATATCTTTCGCATAGACATGAGGTTGTGCTGAACCTTTCTGCAAGGCATCAAGTTGTGATTTGTTAGCTTTCAAGAAACAGTATACAAAATAGATATATGCACTGCTCCCAACATCAGCGAACGAACAATCCGAAGCAAAGACATCAACACGATATAATCTCGAAAAACCAGCATTTGCACCAGAGCCGCTTACTGTAATAACAGGAGCTTTTGTATTTGAAGTATTATGATAATATGCAGGCTCTAAGCCACCTGCAACAACAGGAACACTGCCTTCAACCACGTTTGCTTTTGTTATTGCCTTTCCACGTTTGAATATGGCTATTTCATCAAGAGTACCATAATGCCACCCCTCCGGCACACCGTCAACAACCTTTACATTCTCATATCCGGGGAAGTGCAGATCGACGAACCACTCTTTATAGAGCCTTTGCGCCGCTTCTTCAAGGAGCTTTATCTGCTTCTGATTGTTTTCGATAAGGTCATCATAGGCGGAGAGAATTGAGGCTATGCGGCGTTGCGATTCTATTTTAGGCAATTGACAATCATAGTCTTTAATAGAAGAAATAGCTATTCGCATTTGATTAGCCGCACCACGACCACGCATTTGAATAAAATGTTGAAATTCATAATATTTCGATAAATACCCAAGATATCCTTGATCAAGTATAGAATTATCTTTTGAGCGTAAACAAACAGCGTTCTGATTTAGATAATATCCCTCAACCATGCTATTTACTACACATGATCTGCCTGCTGCTGAATCTTTTAAATTCGGGTGCGAACCAACAGTCGCAATTATAACATCGCCTATTTCAAGTTTGTTTTTCGCATATTTTTCAGCTGCTGAATATGGCAAATAATCAATATCTGACAACGCAAAGCCTGAAGGCTTGCAATTTGTAACTTTTAAAACAGGTAAGCCAGTGAGTACATACTCTTTATCGCTCCATGCACCACCGTTTAAAAAATCACATATTTCTCCAAGTTTTATTGTTGTCATATCCCCACCTCCTCCATATTCTTCGATATGGTTTCCATAAGGGAATTGGACTCAGCCTGCAAAGCAAGCAGCTCATTGTGTATCTCAGCCATACGCTCGGCAAAATCAACGCCGTCGTCCTCCACAGGAGCAACGCCCACATAAGCACCTGGAGTCAGCGACCAGCCTTTTCCCTCTATCTCATCGATAGTGGCAGCCTTGCAAAGTCCCTCTATGTCCTTGTATTCGCCCTCTCCGAACTTTTCATACAGCCAGAGAGCCTCTTTAACGATATTCTGCAAATCAGAAAGCCAGTTGAAATATTCGTCCCACCTTGTTTGTACTGTTTTCTTATCCTTCTTTTCAGCGCTTTCAATAAGCTCCTTGGAACGCTTACGCTTAGATTCAATATATGATTTCAGTGAACTTTCAAGCTGACTATAACTCTCATAATGGAACAAAATATCATCAAGCTGCTTATCGGTCGATTCATATGTAAAATGATAAATTGCATCTTTATACTCTTGTAAAAGAGCTTTGTATTTGTCAGTTTCACCACGGTGCAGCCATACGATAGCATTAAGGTTTTTGAGCTGCCATTCGCTCCACTCGTTGAGAGTACGGTCAACCACGGTATAATAATTTCTTGCGTCGATGAACAGTACCTTGTCCCTGATACTTTCATTCTTCGCCTTATCGAAGAACCACAGCGAACACGGCAGGGACTTGGTATAGAAAAAGTTATTGCCGACGGATATCATAACATCAACATCGCCTGTTTTTACAAGCTGTTCACGGATATCCTTGTCCTTGCCCTGACTGTCCGTAGCGGAAGAAGCCATAACAAAACCGGCTCTGCCCTTATCGTTGAGGTAGGAGTAGAAGTAGGAAATCCACAGGTAGTTTCCGTTGCCGACTTCCTTGTTCTTGTTTACTCCCGGCATACCAAATGGCAGACGCCCTGCATTCTCGCAGGATTCAGCCTTGACCTTGTCCACATTAAAGGGCGGATTCGCCATGACGTAGTCACACTTACCGTTAAGGTTGTGTGCGTCATGGTAGAAAGTGTTTGCCTCGTCGCCCGACTTGATAACGCCTGTCAGACCGTGTACAGCCATATTCATAAGACAGAGCTGCGCGTTGTACTCGACCTTTTCCTGTCCGTAGAATGTCATGGCACTGTTAGCGTGCATACCTGCTGCGTTTACGAAGTCGCCGCTCTGAATGAACATACCGCCGCTTCCGCAGGCAGGATCGAGGAGAGTTCCGCTTTTCGGCTCTATTATATTGACTATCATTTTTACCAGAGACTTAGGTGTAAAGAATACACCGTCGTCCTGAGCAATGTTCTTTGCAAATTTATTCAGGAAATACTCATAGATACGACCAACGATGTCGCCGTCTATATCGTCGAGAGCACTGTTATTGAATATGCGGAGGAGCTCCGAAAGCAGCTCGTCCGAGAATATAGTGTAGTCCTTGGGAAGTACGCCTGTGAGTTGTTCACTCTGCTCCTCCACAAGCTGCATTGCGTTGTTGACAACTTCGCCAAGACTATTCATAGTGTGACCTGCACGGTTTTTGAGTTCAGCCGCAGCAATATTCTCAGGCAGATTCACAAGGTACTTGTACTGAGCTTCTTCTGGCAGGAAGAGGGCACTCTTTGCCGCAAAGTCGCTTGCTTCAACAGGCATGACACGTCCGCCACGCTTTGGACGGTCTTTCAGTATCTCAGCTTCAACCATTTTGAAGCGGCTGTAAGCGTACCTGAGGAAGATAAGTCCCAGTACGGGCATACAGTACTGATTCGATGTAAGTTTTGAGCCTGCACGTAGCAAATCAGCCGATTCCCACAGCTCTGCTTCAAGTTTTCTTATATTGATCATAGCGTTCTCCTAAAAATGCTTATATTTATTAAATTATACCATATTTAGCACAATTAAGCAATAGAAAATGTCGAATAAATGTGGATTTTTATCAACAACCACTTTGGTTATAATACAAGGTCAAAAGAAAAGGAGGACAAAACAAAAACCGCTTAGAAGGCTATTCTAAGCGGTTTATAATTGGAGCTAGTGACCCGACTCGAACGGGCGACCGAGTACTGTTTTTAAAGCGAACATAATTTTTGTTTTTGATTGTTACGCTGCTTTTGCCACAGTTTCCTTCAGTTCGCCTACGAATCTGTAATATATCTCGACCTGCTGATATGTTTTTCCATTAAGCTTTTCCTTGTGGTAAACAACTATTTTATCGATAAGCTCATTGAGTATTTCTGCATCCAGCTTCTTTATATCCGTATATTTTTCGATGACATTTGTGAACTTCTCCGCCGCGTCCGACTTTGATCTGAGCTTTGTGATCTCCGCTGTCATTTCCGGTATCGACCTCTTGAGCTCAGCCTGTTCGGCTTCAAATGAATTAGTCATCTGTGTGTAACGATTGTCGGGAATTTTTCCAAGCACGTTATCCTCATAAAGCCTGTTCAGCAAGCGGTCTATCTCAGTTATTCTGTCCTGAGTCTTTGCGAGCTCATTCTGAAGCTGAATGATTTTCTTCCCGCTGCTGTCAGTGCATTTACTGTCGAGGTATGCTCGGAAATTATCCTTATCCTTTCGGTACGATCTCAGCACACGCTTGATATCATTGAGCACCAGCTTATACACTACGTCGTAGGTTATATAATGTGACGCACAGTACTCTTTTCCGTGAGTCTTATACATCCAGCAGGAGTACGATCCATGATACGTTCCGTCGTTGCGTTTCTTCTGCGAGTAGGTAAGCGCGTGACCGCAGTCAGCGCAATAGAGAAGTCCTGCGAACATCTGAACCTCACCTGTCAGCGTTGGACGCCTCTTGTTGCTCATCATTCGGTGTGCTTCGTCCCATAATTCCTGTGTTATTATCGGCTCATGACAGTCCTCGACGATTATCCAATCCTCTCTCGGAACTTTCACTTTCTCCTTGCTTTTCATGGACTTGCACCGCTGCTTTCCGTAAATGAGCTTGCCGAGGTAGACTTCGTTTTCAAGTATCACTCGGATAGAAGTAACGTGCCAGTCGAACTCTCTCCGCCAGTAATCCGACTTGAAGTAGTCGGGATTATGGAGATTGAAGTAAGCGATAGGAGTGAGAACCTTTTCCACACGAAAGATCTTTGCTGTCTTATTGTAGCCGATACCCTGCGCTGCCATTCTGAATATTCTTCGAACCGTTTCCGCGGCAGGCTCGTCTATCACAAGGTGATGCCTGTCATTTGGATCGAGCTTGTAACCGAACGGAGGTTTTGAACCGATGTACTGTCCCGCCTTCGCTTTTGCTTTCTTGGCTGTCTTGGTTTTTATTGAAGCCTCTCTTGCAAAGTAATCGTTCAGCACATTCCTCATCGGGAACATCATATCGTTTTCGTTTTTCATTGAGTCGTAGTTGTCGCTCACAGCAATGAATCGAACTCCGAGCTCCTTGAACTTCTCAACGTACATTCCGACTTCAATGTATGACCTTCCGAATCGTGACTGGTCCTTCACCAGAACCGTATCTATCAGTCCGTTCTGAATGTCCTCGAACATTCTCTGGAACGCAGGACGGTCAAAGTTAGTGCCGCTGTATCCGTCATCATCGTACACTTCATAATTATCTATTGCATGATCCTTGCAGTACTGCTCCAGTAATAATTTTTGCGAGCCAATGCTGACGCTTTCGCCCATTCGCCCGTCATCGACCGAGAGCCTGCAATACAGTGCTGCTTTTTTAGGCTGTTTGTTTTTCATTAAAACTCCTTTCTCAGCCGTGCAGCAGATCCTTACACGGAACAGTATACCACACTTCCGCTCGGGAATCCAGTACGCACAGCTGATTTCGTAGGACTGCACAAAAAACATTTTCCGACTTTTACGCCGGCTCGCTCTCGGTCTGCTTTGCATCTGCGGCAGGCTTTTCATCACCCCTTTCGAGCTGTCGGAGCATTAGTTCTCCGAGTGACTCTTCAGCCCTTTTCCTGCCGAGGAAAGCAGACCAAACACGATAGGTGACACCGTCAACAGTACAGTCGTGATGCAATACGGACTGTACCTCGGGATCTTCACTGCAATGAGGTTTCTCAAGTTTTACGCTCATACATCCGCCTCCTCTAAAACTATTCAATTCAATAAATCAAATATCACTCGGTACAAAATCAGATCGTACCGCTTTGCTGAGCCTGCGTGTTACCAGCCCAGACTTTTTTGGACTCCCTTTCGGGTCGGCCCAGTGTATCTATATCACTCCTCTCACAACGGCGTTTTGATTGCTCTGACGCCTCCCATATCTCCCTAATCATAGCCTTTATCGGGCGTTTTTCTCAAAAAAGACACCTGATTTTTAGGAGAACTCAGGAAAAGACGCCTCCATTCGCATCTCAACAAATGCCGAAGAATCGGCGGGCACTGCCCGTCCGATGTGAAATGGCGGGCGCAAATGACGCCAGCCTTTAACCTGCAAACCAAAAGGGGCACGGGGTCTCCCGTTTCAGTGGCAGGCGGAACGCCGACCGCTATGCTTGCCGGTCTCGCGGACCGACCTCCATACCCCCAACTCTTTCGTTTTTTTCGATACCTGTATAATCCCCACACTCGCTCCACGTTGCGCGACAATCGCGTTCAACGCGAGCGGTGGGGTAACTATACTATTTCGGATTTGAATAGGGCAAACTCAGGGCTTTCTGCTCGTGTTTCAGTTTTTATTAATCAAACATCATTGTCACAGACATTATAGCTGAAGAAAAAATGCGCTTAATTTATATTATCTTTGACAGTTAATATATATCTTCCTTCTTCGTATTAGTATATATTATCTTGTATACTTAATATATAAGCCTATGACATCATGACACAGCCCCTATGACAATCAACTCTTAAACTGCAACGCCAACTCTGCATCGCGGAGCTTGTCATCGTCCATGTCATAATTCAGGAATGCGACCTCGTAAGAGTTCTCGACCTGACGACCGTTGTCAGCATAGTTGTTGTGTATGCGAATGATATCCTTCTGCGCAAGTGTTTTCAGTGCGCGCTCAACGTTACTCACCGACATTGCAGTGTCTCTTGCAATACCTGTGCGGCTTATGGTCGAGGTTTTCTTTTCACTGTCGTAGTAACAGAGTAAGTCCATCACCACCTTGAACTCGGCAGGCGTAGTGATGTTGAGATACTCCAGCGGAGAGTTGATACCGTTTGAGTACGCTGTGCAGTTGATAACGTTCAAATCTTTCATCTACATCTTCCTTTCGCGTTTCGAGTTTTTACTTGTGATGTCAAGAGTTGTCCGGACGTCTTAACTGCATTCAGTATACACGCTCTCTTGACAAAAGTCAATAGATATAGTATACTATCTCTACCGAGTTCGATCTATAATCTATTTTTATGAACAAATTGTAAACTTTCGATTTCAAGCTATTTATACAGCTATTTTCAAAGCAATCCGCAGTGTTATGCCCTCTGACGAAATAGAACACTATTTCTGAAAGGAGTTATTATGTTTGAGATAGAAGCACACTACCATGACAGAAAAATATATCTTTCCGACGGCAGAGTCTATCCGCTTGGAGAGATACTTCTGCGCTATTTTTCAATGAGTTCGTATGGTTTAGGTGAGCTGTATGACGTATGCGAACGCGCAAAGTCTGAGCTGAACATCAGTTCCTTGTTCTGTCCTGCTGACATAGGCAAGTGCGCACAGGAAATAGAATTTACATACGACAGCATCATGGATATTGCGAAGTCACTTCCGCCATACGACACAAAACATTTCAGGCACGGTCTGCTGAGAAATCTGTTCGCTTACTACAACGACATCTTTGACGAGCCATTTTATGAGGACTCGGAGTTTGAAGTCGATGACTACAACGAACACTTTGTCAACGCAGAGAGTACTCCTGTGTCCTATGAGGAAATGTATATCACGGAAGAGTTGCATGAACTGCGAGCGCTATCTGATTACGAATTTGACAGCAAGAAGGTTTTCAGCAACTATGAAAACAGAAAAGACGCCGCAGACTTCAAGACTTGTATTGAGCAGATGACGAACGAGTTCTCAACTTTTATCGAGGACATTATCCGCGTCAAGAAAATCTTTATGCCGTTTGTAGACGGGCTTTGTGACCACAACAGTTATCCGACAACTCAGAAAGTGATTGACACATTTCAAAAATATAGGGGCGTTATTTCAAGCGGAAGTATGTGCATGGGACACACAGTTATCGAGACGAAAAAAGGTCCCATACTCTGTGAGACTTATCGCTTCACATCGCTGGGAGCCTTTCTGTATTTTGAATTGTTCAAGTGCATTGAAGAAAAGTTCATGCCTGTCAAGTGCCGTAACTGCGGTCGGTGGTTTATCATGAAGCATACAACGTTTTCACACTACTGCAAGCGCCTGGTCAGCAGCAATCCTCCGAAGACTTGTCGTGATAATGCAATGAGTCATAACTTCAAGGAGAAGATAAAGAGCGATCCTGTGTGGGAGATATACAATCGTGCATACAAGCAACACTACGCTCGCTATATGAAAAAGAAAATGAGCAAGTCCCAGTTCGCTGAGTGGGGCGACTACGCTATTGAACTACGACTGAGGGCTGCCGATGGCGAGCTGGAGATTGAGGAGTATCAGAGGCTGATTAAGTTATAACGTTTATTAATTACTCGCATATTCCGCTTTCATGACAACGGAGACATGGCTGAGTTATAATCAACATCTGCTCTTATACGAATTCTTAATTTGGAGAATAATGGCATAATATCTTCTCTAAAGGCAGCAATTGCTTTGTCATACGACTCATTAATTTTTCCTTTTTTGTAATCAGGATATAAATTTATCTGCTTACTAATGAATTTCTCTTTTTCAGTATCTAGATTATCATTAAAGAAATCAGTCATAAGAATCAATGTCTCAACTGAATGATAAATACCTTCGGGATTAACATAATTATTTGATGCTAAAATACTATACAAATTGATGAAGTCCTGACATAAGGCTTTAATCTCATTAAAAGGTGAGATGGTATGACTTAAGCTATCATTTTGTATTAAGCCTGTAATATAATCATTCACTTTTTCAATATCTTCTTTTTTAACATTCTCCTGAGTAATTTTGCGAACAGTCTGCTTTATGGGTTGAGTCATTTTAAACACGTTATTTAATCGCATAGAATAATTATTCTCAAGATCTTTGGCTGGCATCACTACATTAACGGCATTTAGGTTATGAGCAGTTTTAATAATTGAAGAAGACCTATAAATAATGCCGTCAAAATTCTCATTTTCTCTTATCCATAACAAAAGAAGTTGCGGAAATATATATTCTTCAACAAAACTGACATTGCGATTCTCTACCATCAATGAACAAGCGACTCTAAGCGGAAATAAAACTAAGTATTTCATTATATAACGATCAATATCATCAGAATTATTAGGATGATTCAGATACCAAAGTTTTACCGATGAAATCAATTCTGCCGGAATAGTTGAAAAATCAATAAAGTGTAAGCTCTCATTTTCTTTCAAATCTATGGAGAAAAAAGAATAGCTAAACTCTTTGGGCATACCGCACTCATACCAACATAACTCCAGATCACTTGCAAGGTATAAACAAGGATAGCCCGAAATACTGTATCTATATGATTTTATATTTTGTCTCTTATCCATTGGTATGTGAAATAATTCTTTTCGTTCATAGTTTTCACTTCCCTGCCGTATGCGCCATAACGATTTATACCAATCAAACCGCTTATCACAGATACTTCTCGCTGTAATAAATTTCTCAACTTTTTGCATCATGTTATAAAAATGAACATGAAGTTCTGACATTTTTCCATTGTCATAATAATGAAATGTGAGGATTATATCATCACATAGATTTTTGATTATATGCAAATTATTTTTTAGTAGTTCATAACACTCGGAACGCAGTTCACGATTGGCAGTTTGCTGTAAAGCAATTGTCAAATCAGTAAAAAATTCATCGTAATATGAGCACAAGTATTCAGCTACTGGCTTTTCTCCACGTGCAACAGGAAGCTTATGTGAAAATATAAAATTATAAATTGGATCATTTAATTTCATTGTGTTTCTCCTTTTAATTGTTATATCTGCTTTATCAGAGTGTTTATTCCAAACAAAGAATGTATGATATATCGATAACGCTTTTTTTATTATAACTTAAAAAGCGCAAGTATTCAATATAAAAATGTAAATATAAACAGCCGCAAGAGACTTAAAATCCCTTGCGGCTGTTGCTTTACTTAGACAATTCCTCAACGATCTCTCCCAGAAGCTGGCAGCTTTCGGGGGAGAGTTTTTTATTTGATGTTTCATTACCATTCCTGAATACAGAAATCAACTTGTTGACAATAGCAAGCTGCTGGTCTGTAAGGTTGTATGCTGAAATGCGTTCACGTTTCTCTGTACCTGACAAATAGTCCATAGATACGTTAAATATTGCGGCAAATGCCTTGACGGTGTCAAACGTAGGAGATTGCAGTCCCTTTTCATAACGGCTGATTATAGAGCTTTCCTTATTGATTTTACGAGCAAGCTGCTCCTGAGTGAGTCCTTTTTCTTTTCTCAGCTTTTGGAGTATAATACCAAAATCATATGCATCTTCCACAAATATCACCTCGGCAATTTGACTATATATCAAATTATACCCCATATATCTTGATAAATTTGCAGAATGATGATATAATATTTGATATATAAACGAATTTGTAGATGAACATTTGAAAATATATCAAAAAGGAACCATTATGAACAAACAAGTAAAATCCAGGCAGCGTGTAGCCGACCACGGAGAAGTATTTACGGCTGAGCGTGAGGTAAAAGCCATGTGCGACCTTGTATTGCCTGAAACACAGCGAATTGACAGCCGATTTCTCGAACCTGCCTGCGGTGACGGAAACTTCCTTGCAGAGGTGTTGAGCCGCAAATTAGCTGTTGTGCGGAAGAAATACAGGCGGAGCACCATCGACTATGAAATGAACTCCCTGCTGGCTGTGAGCAGTCTTTACGGTGTCGATATACTGGCGGATAACGTTGCCGCCTGCCGTGAGCGACTCTATAAACTGTGGGCGAAGCAGTACAAGTCGGTATGCAAGAATGAGTGCAGTGATGATATGCACCGTTCTATCCGCTTTATACTGGAGCGCAACATTGTCTGCGGAAACGCTCTCACGCTGTGCTGCGTTGATGAAAACTGCAACGATACCGATGAGCCTATCGTCTTTTCGGAGTGGGCATTCATCACAGGAGCAAACATTCAGCGGAGCGACTATACATTTGCGGAGCTGCTAAGTCAGGACGAGGCTCAGCTCAGTATCAGCGGAGATGAGGGAACGTTCCTGCAAAAATATATTTGTCATTACAGGAGGTTAGGTGAAAATGGCTGAAGGACTATTTGAAAATGTTTACAATCCCGATGTACTGTCGTGCTTGGCGAATCTCTCCAACGATGAAGTTTTCACGCCTCCAGAGGTTGTAAACCAAATGCTTGATATGCTGCCGCAGGAGCTTTTCTCCGATCCCGACACTACATTTCTCGATCCTGCCTGTAAAACAGGAGTATTTCTCCGTGAGACAGCCAAGCGGCTCATCAAGGGACTTGAACCGCAGTTTCCCGATTTGCAGGAGCGTATCGACCACATCTTTCATAAGCAGCTTTTCGGTATCGCTATCACGGAGCTGACGAGCCTGCTGTCACGGCGCGGACTTTATTGCAGCAAGTATCCCAACAGCAATTATTCCGTCAGCCAATTTGACGATGCACAGGGCAATATCCGTTTCAAGCGAATCAGCCACAAATGGGAAAAGGGCAAGTGCGTTTACTGCGGAGCGTCCGAGAGCCAGTATGAGCGTGGTGACGAGCTTGAAACTCATGCCTATGAGTGGATACATACTATAAAACCAGAGGAAATTTTTAATATGAAGTTCGATGTAATAATATCAAATCCGCCTTATCAGCTTAGCGACGGAGGAAACGGAGCAAGTGCCTCTCCATTATATCAATTGTTTGTTGAAAAGGCTAAAATGCTAAAACCGAGATATATAACTATGATAATTCCATCTCGTTGGTTTGCTGGTGGAAAAGGACTTGATGATTTCAGAAAAGAAATGCTTGAAGACAATCGAAATGTGCGTATAGTTGACTATGTCAATGCAAAGGACTGTTTCAACGGCATAAGTCTTGGTGGAGGTGTTTGTTATTTTTTATGGGACAGAGATAATCCTCGCCCATGTGAATTTACCAATATACATGACGATATTATTTCAACACAAATACGTGATTTATCAGAATTTCCAGTGTTTGTAAGATATAATGAAGCTATTTCTATTATTCATAAAGTTCAGAGTTTTAAAGAAAAAACAGTTTCAGAATTAGTTGGAACACGTAATCCCTTTGGATTATCATCCGCCGCAAGAGGAAGCGAATATGAAGATGAGATTTTATTATATTCAAGCGGTGGGAAAGGCTATATCCCGAAGAATATCATAACACAAGGAAATGATATTATAAATAAATACAAGGTAATGATTAGTAAAGTTACCAGTGAACATGCGGGCGAACCAGATAAAAGCGGTATGTTCACGGTTATTTCTACAACAAGAGTTTTGTCACCAAATGAAGTCTGTACCGATTCATATTTAGTTGCATTTGTTTCCGACACGGAGAATGAAGCAATTAATTTTGCTAAATACCTTTGCAGTAAGTTCTTCCGATTTTTATTACTACAAGCCGTTTCTTCAATTAACCTTTCAAAAGATAAATTTCAGTTTATTCCTATCCAAGATTTTTCCCAAGAATGGCATGATGAACTATTATATAAAAAATACTCACTATCTAAAGAGGAGATAGATTTCATTGAATCAATGATTAAACCTAAAGAATTAGGCGGTGAATAATATGATCGAACAGGAATTTTTCCCTCAGCGCCCCTCGGCAGCACCTTCCATATACGCTTTCCGGCTCAATGATGTTGCCAGTCACAACGGCTACATAAAGGTCGGCTACACCGACCGTGACGTAAAAACCCGTATCCGTGAGATAATGCACACAAGCGGCGTCCCGTACACGATCCTGTGGTCGGATTCGGCAATGCGTCCCGACGGTTCGTGCTTTACCGACCACGATGTTCACGCTATACTCCGCCGAAACGGCTTTCACAGGCTCTATGAAGGCAAGGACGATAACGAGTGGTACGGCTGCTCTGTTGACGATGTAAAAGCGGCAGTCCGCGAGCTGAGAACAGGCGAGATCTCTGACACTCAGCGTACCCTCGACTTCCGTATGCGTCCCGAACAGCACAGAGCTGTTAAACGTACAATTGAGTATTTTCAGAAAGCAAAAGCCGACGAGCCCGACCGTGCGCCGAAGTTCCTGTGGAACGCAAAAATGCGCTTTGGCAAGACCTTTGCGGCTTATCAGCTCTGCCATAAAATGGGATTCAAGCGTATACTGGTGCTGACCTTTAAGCCTGCTGTGGAGTCGGCGTGGCACGAAGATTTGATGACGCACGTTGACTTCGAGGGTTGGCAGTTCATCTCCAACAAGGACGCTCACAACAATAAGATCGACATGGACACCGCCTACCGCAAGGCTGATAAGTCGAAGCCTATCGTTGTTTTCGGCTCGTTCCAGGACTTGCTCGGCACTAACGAGAATGGCGGTATAAAGGCGAAAAATGAGTTTATACATACCGATAACTGGGATATTATCATCTTCGATGAGTACCACTTCGGGGCATGGCGTGAAAACGCCAAGAAGCTGTTTGAAAATCCCGACGACGAGGCTGACGCTGACTTCGATATGGAGAAGTACCAGCAGGAAGAAGCAGGCAATGCCTACAACGAGAGCTTTCTCCCCATAACTACGGGACATTACCTGTTCCTGTCGGGTACACCGTTCCGTGCAATAAACAGCGGCGAGTTCATCGAGGATCAGATCTATAACTGGACATACTCCGATGAACAGCGTGCCAAGCATGAGTGGAAAGGTTCGGGCAATCCCTATCTTGCTCTGCCGAGAATGGTTCTTATGACTTATAAGATTCCCGAAAGTATCCGCCAGATCGCACAGCAGGGAGAGTTCAACGAGTTCGACCTCAATGTGTTCTTTTCTGCCAAAGGAAAGGGCGAGGAAGCACGCTTCGTATATGAGAACGAGGTGCAGAAGTGGCTTGATCTTGTCCGCGGAGCATATCTTCCTTCCAGTATTGATGATCTAAAACTCGGACAGGACAAGCGTCCACCTATGCCGTTTTCTGATACAAGACTGCTGAATGTGTTATCACATACGCTATGGTTCCTGCCGAATGTAGCGTCGTGCGAAGCTATGTATAATCTCTTGCAGCAAAAGCAGAATGCCTTCTATCACGATTATAAGATTAACCTCTGTGCAGGCTCAAAAGCAGGAATAGGACTTGACGCAGTTGCACCTGTTATAAGTTCCATGAAAAATCCACTTGAAACAAAAACAATAACGCTTTCGTGCGGTAAGCTGACCACAGGTGTTACTGTAAAACCGTGGACAGGCATATTCATGCTGCGTAATCTCAAAAGTCCCGAAACTTACTTCCAGGCAGCATTCCGAGTTCAGTCTCCCTGGGTGATAACTGCCGAAAACGGCGAGGCTGAGATAATGAAACGTGAATGCTATGTTTTTGATTTTGCCCTTGACCGTGCACTTCGTCAGATCTCAGACTACTCCTGCCGTCTGAATGTTGACGAGTCCAATCCTGAGAAGAAGGTTGCGGAGTTCATCAGCTTTCTTCCTGTCCTTGCCTATGACGGCTCGACGATGAAAGCTATCAATGCACAGGACGTGCTTGATATTGCCATGGCAGGAACATCTGCTACACTTCTTGCCAAGCGTTGGGAGTCGGCTCTGCTTGTAAATGTTGATAATGATACGCTGCAAAGACTTATCAATAATAAAGATGCCCTCGACGCACTTATGCGTATCGAGGGATTCAGAAGTCTTAATCAGGATATCGAAACGATCATCAACAAATCCGAGGCAGTTAAGAATGCTAAGAAGGAAGGCACTGACAAGCTCACTCCCAAAGAGAAAAAAGAGCTTACTGACGAGGAAAAGGAATATAAATCACTCCGTAAACAAATACAGGAGAAACTTATCAAATTCGCCACTCGTGTGCCTGTATTTATGTACCTCACTGACTATCGCGAGCGTTCACTGAAAGATGTTATAACTCAGCTTGAACCGGGACTTTTCAAAAAGGTCACAGGTCTTGATGTTAAGGACTTCGAGCTGCTGTGCTCAATAGGCGTATTCAATGCGAGCCTTATGAACGATGCTATATTCAAGTTCAAGCGTTATGAGGACGCAAGCCTTGTGTATACAGGTATCGATAAGCACGAAAGTGACGAAATTGGCGGTTGGGATACTGTTATCCGCCGCGAGGAATATGAGAAACTGTTCTATAATCAGCAGGCTACTATGGATACTCCTGAGAGCGACGAGTCTCCAACAGACACTATTGCCGCTGCTATTACAACAACTGACCACAAACAGGAGCTTGTTACTGCACAGTATGGCATACCTACCCCTGACAATAAGCCTAAGAAGCCTTCTGCTCCTGCGAAAACTGAATCCGAATCCTTTGACGTTTCAAAAGTCAAAGTCGGCGTAAAGGTGTCACATAAAATGTTCGGCGTCGGCACTGTTGTCAAAAAGTATAAGTCTAATAAGTATGTTATAGTTCACTTCAATGAGGGCGAAAAACAGTTTTTGCTGCCTGATGCGTTTACTAAGGGGTTTCTTGTTTTCATGCAATAAAAATGATACAATCAGAGTAACGGCAGGAAGATTTTTTCTGCCGTTTTATTATGTTGTCGAGAGACTTAATAAAGTATATAAATGCATATCAAATGTATGAATGATTATTATGGGATTATGTAGGAAATTAGTGGGGAATAAGTAGCAATGCTCTATACAATCAATCCGTACGGAAAGTAGCTGTCTATGTGTTTATAATCATTCTGATTATTCAAAACAAAACGGGATCTGATTTGTGTCAGTTCCCGTTTAAACCTAATTATGTAACTAATGCCAAAGTATGTTCTTGCTTTATTAAGCTGTGATGCCTATTTTTCTTTCTTTCTCAGTTTCCGCATCTTGACGGCGGCAAAAAAATACTGTTAATTTACTTAAAAGCATATAAAAACCATATTCGTTTAATGAAATATTTTTCTTAAGTTTGTTGTTACTCATCATTTTGAGTATAGCTTCCCTTGATATAACTGTCACTAATTCAAAATCAACAGCTTTCCTCTCCAACTCGGTACATGGTAAATACAAAAAACGATTAATACGATTAAATTTGATATCTTCAATCGTTTGAGAAGATAATGCTTCGCATTCGGGAGAAGGTTCTGTTTCAATATCAGAAATAGCTGCAAATAGTAAATAATCGCGTCTACTTGCATCACAAGTATTTGACAACAGTATTGACGGCTTATAAACCAATTTTTGACGTCCATCACGATCAAAAAAAGTAAATGGCAATTCACTAAATATGTCGCCTTGTGCTAAATAATCCAAGGGTGAACTTCTACAAACAGAAAAAGTTTTTCCTTCATGTTGAAATTGTGCCATTGCGCTTTTTACATTTTCAACAGTATATGGATTTATTGAAGGGAAAACCTCTGTGCAAAAATCAATAAACTCTTCTAACATTTAAAACAACCTTACCCCTGTCTCTATTGATCCTACATTTAACAACTTGTCATATACATCAGACTCATCTTCTGTCAAATCCCTTGTTTCACCAAATATATTCCATAGTTTTTCACGAACCGTACTTGTATTGTAGTACTCAGATGGAATATGGTTCATTACAGAGTTAGTTGTGTACGTATTAGACGCTTCTTCTACAACGCATTGTGGTGTATAATTTAGTTGAGAAGGTTGGACAGAAGAGCTTAATGATAAATTACACAACGCAAAAAGTGCAGTCGCAGCAAATGATGTCGGAGCGATATTAAATATTAAGCCATTTTTTTTAATCATATTATCAACTCCCCATTAAATACAAGCTTATCAAAATTTTTAATAGCTTTGTCAGTTAAAGCGAGAATCTGATTCAATCTACTTGGATCAGATTTAAAATCTGTGTGATAATTAAAATCATATCTGTCATTAATATCTATCACAACAGAAATATGATTCTCATTTTGCCCTGCTAAAAAACCAGGGGTAAATTCATTCTGTCCATTTATTCCTTTATAAAGTCTGATATTGTTGAGTTGATAATTAACGAAAAAGATATCATCAACAACCGTAACAATTTTTTGTCCAAAATCAAAAATTGTTCTTTCAGTAGTTACTTTGCTGAATTTTTCAACCAACTCAGACGTGCCATCTTTTGATGTTGTATCTGTTATTATTTGTGTGGTCAATCCTGAAAATGACAAAGTACAATCCATCAGCCTCAACAATTTATTTATTGTCTGAATCTTGTCTAATATATATATTCTACATCTTGACCAATCACTTTGAAATTCATTATCATAAGTTGTAGTAAACTGTAACGTTTTTTTGGTAAGAACAAGTTCAGAATGACCATGTATTGTTTGACAAGTTACTCTCGGAATATCATCAGGTGCATTATCTGGAATTGGTAATACCGTTGGTTCTGTAAAATACGGCTTTAATATATCTGCAGCAAGAATAAATTTTTTTTTCAATTCTTCTACTGGATGATAATTTACACTAAACACAGAATTAGTTATTGTCATGAAAACACCTCATTTATAGTATATCCATTTGAATCAAATAATACCTCTTATTATTTAATTGTACAATATCATAAAGAAAATGTCAATAATAGCAATTGAATTTTCATTTGATTTTCAATATCATTCATTTATATGTTTTTCACGTCTTATTGACAACATAATTATTTAAAACGAATGTAGCTGTGTATAAAAAGCTCCCGAAAAACGGGAGCTTTTTAACTTATAATCTATATTATATTATAGATATGGAGCTGGAAACGTGACTTGAACACGCGACCTGCGCATTACGAATGCGCTGCTCTACCAACTGAGCTATTCCAGCATTAATTATTAAATTTTTTGTAAGTTCTGCACGGCTGTCTCTTTAAAATCACTCTGCGACCTGCGCATTACGAATGCGCTGCTCTACCAACTGAGCTATTCCAGCATTAATTATTAAATTTTTTGTAAGTTCTGCACGGCTGTCTCTTTAAAATCACTCTGCGACCTGCTCATTACGAATGAGCTGCACTACCAACTGTGCTACACTAGCATTATTAAATTTTTGAATTTGTAAGGTGCTGCACGGCTGTCGCTTTATAATCAGTCCGAGACCTGCTCATTACGAATGAGCTGCACTACCAACTGTGCTACACAAGCGCATAAATATTATACACTAAAACGCAGGGATTGTCAAGGGGAAAATTCACCTCCGGACGTCATTCTGCGACAGCTTCTTCCTGCACGCGAAGAAAAAGCGGCTCAGACCGCTCTGAGCCGCTCAAACATTTTATCTTCTTACAAGCTGAACACTGTATATCTTTCCGAACTGCCCCGGCCAGCTCTCGCAAATAGTGCCGTTGTAGTCCACGAGGAGCACCATGCCTTCAACCGGCTGGAAGTTCAGATACTCAGCAGGCACGCTGAACTTACTGCAGCTTCTGAGCTCCGGCGAGCCGTCCACGGGAGTAACTATCAGCATATTTCCGTTGATTTCGGTTATCGTTACAGTTGTGACGACTGAATCGCTGATGAAAGCAGGACCGTTAGCCTCGCTGAAGCCGAGCCTGCCCTTGTGTCCGTAGCCGTCAAACAGGCTGTAATATTCGCTGGCGTACTCAAACTCATATACGACCAACTCGCCGTTTTCGCGGGCGAGGACATAGTCGTACTTGCATCTGTTCGAGAGTTCATAGCTCTTGTTGTTGCGGACATCGTATACCACGATACGTTCATCCACCATACCGCTTCCTATGCTTACAGTTGCACAGAGCTCGGGATAGCCGTCGCCGGTAATATCGGTGAAGAAGACGTTCCAAACGGGCATACCGCCTACGTAGGCAGTCTCAGCGCCCTTCTTCTCGATCATAATGCAGTTCTGAGTGCCAAGCCATGTGAATTTGCAGTCCGGGAAGCTGGTGAGTTCGATAGACTCGGAAATATCCCGCATACTCTCCACTTTTTCGTGGACATAATCGTGCCAGCACCAGACCTCGTCTCTGCCCACGGTTATTTTTTCCTTATTGGCATTAGCGTCAGCCACTGCCGAATAAAGGAACTGTTCAAGCTCCTGACAAGGAGTATACTGTGCCTTGTAGCCCTTGCCGTCTATGATGAAATAACTACCCATAGTGCCGAAATTCAAGGTCTTTCCGCTGCTCAGGGTGAGCTTTACACCGCTGTAATTGCATGACAGCATCTCCCACTGATCGCTCTGCTCTATGAGGGTTATATTCTTCAGCTTCTCCAGCAGCAAGCATATCTGCTTGTAGCTGAGATGAGCCTTTTCGCGGAACATGGAATAGGATACCTCCGCATCCCTTACAGAATCCGCGTACTTTACAGCCTTTATCTCGTTCATTGCGTCGTTCACCCGTGAAGGACCGTTTATGAATGCGTCCACATCGTCGTAGCGGAGGTCAATACAGTTCTTCGTGGAATGAGCGGAATCAAGCTCATATTCCTCAGTGTGGTAAAGCCTCATATAAGCGGGCTTCTCGGCAGTGTTTCCTCCGCCGAGAAGGAGAGTATAGCCCTCAGGGATAACGTAGTGCCAGATATAAAGACCGGAGCCTATGTCGTCGTGCTCATAGTTTTTGAAATCGTCCCATGTCAAAGCCTCGCCGTTGGTTTTCTTGGCATTCACGAGAGCAAGCAGGTCTTTGGTGGTGAGCACGCCCTCTCCCGAAGGAACATAAGGCGGATGCTCGTTGTTGTCAGTTGTAGTGAGCGGGCTCACCGTAGTGTAGCCCACTGTGGTATTCAGTGCTATGGTACCGGTGTAGGGCACAGTAGTCGTAACATAGGGACTTGTAGTCCTGTACGCCTCTGTTACCGTGGAATTGCCGTCCACTGCGGCTTCAGTAGCCTCAGTAGCGCCGGGGATCCTTACCTCAGCAGCTTCGGTCTGGCTCTCGCCGTTTCCGGAAGCGCTACCGTTTTCAGAGTTTGAGCCCTCTGTACCCAGCTCTGTCCTTGCGGAGGCGCTTGACTCCCCTGCAACCATGTCTTCATGGGAATCGTTGAACTTTCTGTATTTCAGGAAAACTCCTCCGGCAGTACACAGACCTGCAATGAGGAGAAAAGCCGCTGCAAAGGACGCAAATCTGTGCCACTTAGGTCTTACGTAAACGTCCACGCCCGAAACCGTGAGCTGGTCGTCCCCGTTGGATTGTGAAGCGTTATTTTTCAGCAGAGCTCCCCTGTCGTCGGCTTCCTTTACAATATCGTCGTCTATCCGCTGGATAGCTTCAAACAGCTTCATTTTATCCATTATCATACCCCTCCTTCTGCAAAAAGGTCTTCAGTTTTTTTCTTGTTCTGAAAAGATATGTAGCCGCCGTATTTTCGTTCAAGCCGTAGCGCTGGGCGATGTCCCCGACGCTGTCTCCGTACCAGTAACGCCTTACGAAGATCTTGCGGTAGAGCTCGTCCTGCTCCCTGAGAAAGCGGCTTATCACCTCTGCCAGCTCATCGGCTGTAGGCTCGCTCACGCTCCTGTCAGGTATGCATTCAGCCAGCTCGTCCAGCGATACTGCAAGCTGAGGGCTCCGCTTGACTGCGGAATTGTATTTCAGCCTGTCTATCGCCTTGTTCTTGACTATACGGCACAGATATGAGGCGAGGTCGTCCGGACTCTCCGGCGGTATCCTGTTCCACACGTCAAAATACGCGGTATTCAGGCATTCCTCGATGTCCTCGTTCTGATGAAGGATATTCCCGGCGGCACAGCGGCATAGCTTTTCGTATTTCTGCTTCAGCTCCGCAATTGCCTGCTGGTCTCTTTTCCGGAACAATTCGATGATCTTGGAGTCGTCCACGACACACCCCTCCTTCCGCGGATAAAGTGAGCCCCATTACCCGGGCGGAGCTCCCTCTGTAAATATAGTCGATTTTTCAGGGGAAATATTTCACATATCGGAATAAAAGATCCCGATACTTAACGTATCGGGATCAGTTTGTCAAAAAAGTTGATACACATCTGCAAGGGCGCCCTTTTGGCGTCCAAATAATTCGTT
>Ga0310690_10002364_pt1 | contig 30903 bp, 29 predicted proteins | sample AusTroGonzalo_MG_2_FD_207661 | JGI IMG/M metagenome (GOLD analysis project Ga0310690, IMG submission 207661) | Bovine rumen microbial communities from tropical cattle in Woodstock, Queensland, Australia - Gonzalo_04 (v2) (version 2) | ecosystem: Host-associated > Mammals > Digestive system >...
TGACATTGTAGATGTCGTTAATAACAAGATGAATGAGCATTATCAAGCTTGCATTAAAAGAGAAGGGAAACGAGAAAAAATACCTTATAGCAAGCTAAACGAACATTTCTGCGCAGTATTAAGGGAAAAAGAAATAATATCAAGTTATCAGATTGAGAACGACAAAATAAGAGTAATCCAAAGAAGACCCTAGTATTTGAAGTTATTTACGGTTCTTGTATATAGAGACTCTTTTGCTGGTAGGTTACTAATCAATAAAGGATTGTAATGTCTAAAAAAAAGTTACAAGATAACAGCACATCTCAATCCCAAGTTTTTGACCTTTTGGGCCGTGCATTGTATACGAGCAATGTTATTGAGCTCCAATTGCGCTGGATGCACAAGCATGTTGGTGGCATTTGGACGGGCAAAACCCCAGAAGAGCTTTTGAAGTCTCTAAAAAAGGCAGTAGAAAAGCAACAGAAAGACGACAAGCGAATGTTGGGGCTTGTTGGTCCAGAATTAATTGACGCAATCTATACACCTCGTTGCAATAAAGACCTGGAAGCCGCAGAAAAGGAGTCTCTTTTTGCCTGCAAAATAGATGTTAAAGTACAAAGCAAGGGAAGACTTCGCCGAGCAAAAGCGAAGTTCAAGAAATTCATTGACACCCGCAATTACCTAGTCCATTATTTCGCCCGCGATTACAACCTTGCGACTCCGGAATCGCTTCAAAAAGCCTATGCCGACATAAAAAAGAAATGCGAGATCATCAAGGAGGCGGTAGATTTCTTTGAAACCGATTACAATATGATGAGCTCCACTTTGCAGGCGTATGTAGTGCAATTGCAGAAACTGATTGATTCTGAGATCGGGGCGTTGCGGGGTGTCCCCGCTAGAAAGAGTAGCGAGCGACGAAGTGCGAGCGAGGGGAAAACTTGCCCCTCCAAAATAAAACTTTGAAATGTCAAATTATGTCTTAGTGAGAATGTTCTCGAACGTGACTGGGTTTTCCTTCACAAATGTGAAGTATATGAAACAGTGGTATTCGTTCTATTTTGAACGAATTAAAAAAGGCCAACGGGTCATTGGCCAAATTGCAAACAAATCTGCATCAAAGAATGCCGGAAAAAGCCAACGGGTCGTTGGCCAATTAGAAATGCCCAAGGCTTTTGGTAAAATCCCGTGGGGGCAACATATAGACATTGTTTCTCGGTGTGAATCAATAGACGAAGCCTTGTTTTATGTCAAGAATGTAGTGGATAATGGCTGGTCGCGCCCTGTTTTAAATGCAAACATTGTTAAGGCAAGCCGAACGAGTGTAACGAACTGAAAAATCGCTATTTGCATGTGGATTACAAGTCACAGCGAAATGTCACAGCAAAATGTCACAGTAAAAATGTCACAGCAAAATCTGATGGCAACTCTACGGACGCGAAGTCCCGGTCTAAGGTGCAACTGAATGAGCGCCAAAAAAAGATTGTGGAACTAGTGAAGTGTAACCCGAACATCTTGCAAACGGAGTTGGCTGATCATTTTGGGGTCAGGCGAGAAACCATCAGCCGTGACATGAGAAAGCTCGTGGAGATGAAGGTCCTCAGTCGCTCCAATTCCGATAAAAAGTGCAATTGGAAAGTGGTTTAGCACATGAAAAATCCAACCCAGGCCCAAGTTCTAGAACTATTGGGCCGAAAAATGGGTAGCTGACACGGACAGTTGGCTGAGGCTTAAAAATCGGTATAGCGGACGAGTCTTTCCCTAATGAAGTCCCATACGTCGTTAAATTCAAGGTTTTCTGTGCAGTTAATCTTCTTCAGGAATATTTTCCACAGTAGATTCATCTTTTCGCGCGTTCCAAAGCTGGCGTCATAAAGCATACTGTCTTGATTGATGACGGTGTTCCTGTTGCGGAATGTCCTTTGGATGGCTTCCGCCAGATTTTTTTCGTTCACTGTTTGTTTTGAAACAGGAACCTTTCATGAAAATAGCGTGTGAGAACGACTTGGTAATCCACATCCATTTTTTTAGATGCTTTCAACAGCCTTTCACGAATGGAAGCCGAGATGTTTTTCTTCATGGTTGCACCCCCATCGCTATGTACATTTCCAGAATCTTGGCCACCCGAAGAGCCCGCGCGTATTTCATCAGTTTAGAAATATTCCTGTCTCTGCGTTTGAGGTAGCTTTTCACAATTTCTATGCAAACATCCATGCCAACTTTGTTGCGGAATTTCACAGCGTCACATACACATTTTTCGATGTCAAAAATTTTTACACTGAAGCCGGAAATGTTCGCCTTTGTAACGCCCAAATTCAGCGAACTCTCGGAAAGATTGTGGAGCTTGATTTTGGGGTATTTCGGAAGAACAACCTTGCGTCCCCTTTTGATGGCAATATCGTACTGTTGCGGGATTTGTGTTGTAAGGCCGTAGTGTTCCCAGGCAGAAAACATGCAAAGAACGCCTTCGGGAACAATGGCTTCGACATCTATCATTGTGTCTGCCAGGTCAATTTCCTTGGCGTAAACACCGCGTTTTATGCGAACCAGATCGCCTTGCTTCGCTTTTTGAAGGGTTGCGTAATACTGGGCCCGCCCTTGTTCGCAGACCATGCCAGCCGTTATGAAGTTTTTCTTGTACATTGTACTTACCTACTACAAATATACATAATTGTAGTAGATTTATACAAGTATTTTTTTCAAAAAAAATCCTATTGACTTCACCGTTCCAATTGCGTATAGACCATCTCTCGTTTCGCTTACTTCTTAAAAAGACCAATCAAAAACAGGGCTATGTGAAATTTTTCTAAATTTGGGGCGCAAGGAGTTACAGGACTTCAAAAAGCGCCCCATGAAACACTTATTCGTCATCGCCACCGCTAGCAGCGGGAAAATCAGGGATTTCGCCCACATCCTGGGCACGGACCACTACGAATTCAAGACCCTCAAGGACATCGGATTCGATGAAGAAATCATCGAAGACGGGAAATCATTTGCTGAAAACGCCATCATCAAGTCGAGCACCACTGCCCGCTGGCTCGCCAAGCGTGGCATCGAGGCGACCGTACTCGCCGACGACTCCGGGCTCGAGGTTTTCGCCCTGAACGGCGAGCCGGGCATCTACAGCGCCCGCTACAGCGGCGGCCACGGCAACGACGACGAGAACAACAACCTTCTGCTGAAAAAGCTCGAAGGGATTGCCGACCGCAAGGCTCGCTACTTCTGCGCCCTCGCCTACCAAACCATCACCAAGGATGCCAGCGGGAACCTCGCCATCAGCGAGCCCATCGTGTTCGAGGGGGAATGCCGCGGCGAAATCAACCACGCCCCCGTAGGCGACATGGGTTTCGGCTACGATCCGCTGTTTGTCCCCGACGGCGAAACGCGCACGTTCGCGCAGATGGAACTCGAAGAGAAAAAGCTCATCAGCCACCGCGGCAACGCCATCCGCGCACTGAAAAAGGCTCTCCACAAGTAACGCGGGCAAAAGCGCCTACAACGGAACCGCGCCATGCAAGTCCTGTTCGCCCCGCTGCAAGGTTACACCACAGGCATCTACCGCAAGGCCCATGCCAAAATCTTCGGCGGTGTCGACGCCTATTACGCGCCCTTCCTGCGGATTGAAAACGGCCGCCCCCGCGAAAAAGATCAGCGCGACATTGAAGGCGACTTTGGCAGTGGCCGCGATTTGAGTGTCGGCGCAAAGACTGTGCCACAGATTATCGCGAACAGCGTCGACGAATTCAGGACTCTCGCCGACGCCATCGTGCAAAAGGGGTTCACGGAAATCGATTTCAACATGGGATGCCCCTTCCCGATGCAGGTCAGCCGCCATCGCGGTGCCGGCCTGCTGAGCGACGTTCAGACGGTCAAGGCAATCATGGACGAAATCGCGTGCCTCACGGCCAAGGATTCCGTAAAGTTTTCCGTCAAGATGCGGCTCGGGCAAGACTCCCCCGACGAAGCGTTCGCGCTGCTGCCCATTTTGAACGACGCCCCGCTCGCCCACATCACGCTCCATCCGAGGCTCGGTAGGCAGCAATACAAGGGCGCCATCGACTTTACCGCTTTCGTGCGGTTCTACGAGGAATGCCGCCACCCCCTCGTCTACAACGGCGACATCACGACCGTCGGCCAGATTCGTAAAATGGAATCGGGCTACCCCAAGCTGGCAGGCATCATGATCGGGCGCGGGTTGCTCGCCCGCCCAAGCCTCGCCGCCGAATACAAGGCCGCAGCCGACGCAAAAGCAATCAGCGAAAGGGACCTGCTGGGCAAAATCCTCGAGATGCACGGCCGGCTGTACGAATACGCGCGCAGCACCTACCAGGGCGACAGCCAAATCCTCTCGCACATCAAGAGCTTCTGGGAATACCTGGAGCCAAGCATCCCCAAGAAGGCTTTCAAGAAAATCAAGAAAGCAGGAAACCTGGGCGAATACGATGCTGCCGTCCAGTCGCTCGACATGGAGTAGGCCGATGGAAAGCGTGTACATCGAAATAACGGATTCCTGCAACCTGCACTGCAGTTTTTGCCCGTGCGGAACGCGCTCACAAAACGGCGACACTAGCGGAGCCCTGCGCAACTTCATGCCAACTCCGCTTTTCGATGCGTGCATCGCCGGAGCACAAGAAATCGGCGCGAAGAACGTCTTTTTCCATGTCCTCGGCGAACCGACGCTACATCCCGGCTTCGCGCATTACCTCAAGAAGTTGGAACAGACGCCGCTCAGGCTCACGCTGACCACCAACGGCACCACCATCGAGCGCACGGGCCGCCACATACTGGATTGCCCCGCAGTTCGGCAAGTGAACTTCTCGACACACGCCTTCGCCGAACTCCCCCGCGAGACGGCAGAACGCTACATGCAGAACGTACTCGACTTTTGCCGCATCGCAGCCGTCGAACGCCCGGACCTCTACGTCAATCTGCGCCTGTGGAACGTGGGGGCCGCCGAAGCCACGCCCTGGAACCGCTACATGCTCGACCGCATCCGCGAAACGTTCGGGGTCGAGGTCACGCCGAGGCACTTTTGCAGCCGACACAAGAGTTTCAGCATCGCAGGGCGAATTTACCTGCACGAAGACACGCGTTTTGTATGGCCGGGGTCAAACAAGGTCACTTCGGCAAGCTCAGTGACCGAAACACCTGTTCAGGGGACATGTCGGGCGCTGGATACGCACGTGGCCATTCTCCACGACGGACGGGTTGTCGCCTGCTGCCTGGATTACAGCGGGCAAATCACGCTCGGGAACATCCAGGAAAACAGCCTCGCCGAAATCCTTGAAGCTCCCCTCGCCCGCGAACTCCGCGAAGGGTTCGCACAAAACGAGCTACGCCACCCATTATGCAAGACGTGCTCGTATTGCAAAAGATTTTCCCGAAAAAAAGCCTAAAGCTGTTCGTCAATCAGCATCAGAATTTTCTGAATGGCAAATTCCGGATTGGATTCCGTATCGCCGCCAGCCGCACGGACATGGCCACCACCGCCAAACGTCTTGGCAATGGCGTTCACATCTACAATGTAATTGCTGCGCAGGCTAATCTTGTACTTGCCATTGACCGGATAAAGGAATACAGCGACTTCCGTGCCGCCCACTTCGCGAAGCGTATCGATGACATTGCTCAAGTCGACCGGTTGGACATCGAATTTTTCCATATCCTTCTCGGTCACGATGGAATACACCACCTTGCCGTCAAGGCCCATCTTGCAGTTTTCCAAAACAAACCCGGTAATCAGAGTCTGTTTGTAGGTACGCGTATAGTAGGTTTCGTTCACAATCTTCGCGAAATCGACGCCCTTGTCGATCAAGTCGCCCACAACGTTCATGGTCCGCTTGCCTGTACACGAGTACTTGAACGCGCCCGTGTCGTGGACAATGCCCAGATAAAGGCAGCTTGCGGTTTCGGTGCTGATTTTATCCTTGTCCATCAAGAAATACAGAGTCTCGCACGTCGAACTGGATTGCGCTTCCAAGACGCACTTTGTACACAAATTCTGCGGATTGCTGACATGATGGTCTATGTTGCATGTAAATTTTGCGCTATTGATACATGGCACGCCATTTGCACCAACTCGTTCAAAAGAGGGGGCATCCAGAAGGAAGGCGATATCGCAGCCGTCTGCAAAAACATTCTCGGAATACTCAGGCAAAACGAGATCGGCACCCTTGAGGATTCCGTATGTCTCGGGGAACTTTTCCAAAAAGACCTTGACATCGACCTGCGGGAAGTTATCCTTGATATAATTATAGAGTGCAAGGGCAGAACCAACGCAATCCCCATCAGGGCGAACATGCCCGAAAATGGCGGCAGTCTTGACATTCAGCAACATTTCATCAATCATCGTCAACATCCTTTTATAAAAAATCCATTATCAAAGATAAAAAAACGGGCCTGTAAAATACCGAAGAAGCAAAAATTACCTGAATTAACCTATCTTTCTGTAATGCAAATCACAATTCACGATTTCACTGGCGTCTATTCCGAGCAGCCTTTCTTGCAGACATTGAGAGATTCGTCACATAATGTAGCCCCAGCATCCGAGAATGTCGGCTCCGTCACAGCCGAAGAAAAAACAACAAGAGTCAAATGGTTGGACAGCACACAGATTTCGGGAACAGATTGCTATTGCGACGACGACGCGGTTGCCGCCATTCGCGAACAAATTGCCAACGCAGGCATTGAAAACGCCGAAGGAATTCATTTTTTTGACAACGGCAACTACCACTACATGAGCAAAATCTGGACCGACATGGTGCAGGAGCCGTTCTCGCTCATCGTTTTTGACCACCATCCCGATATGCACCCACCGAGATTCGGAGATATTCTAAGTTGTGGCGGCTGGGTCACAAAAGCCCTGGACGAAAATAAGTTCATAGACAACGTTGTCATTATCGGAGTTGCCGACCATCTGGTGGATGAAATCCGCGAAGAGATTGCTTCGCACCCTTCGGGCGCACGCATTGACAAAGTTTCCTTCATCCCCGAAAGCGAGATAGCAAACATACAGACGGGCTCACTGCTCACCGCTCATAGCTCACAGCCCCTCTACATTTCCATCGACAAGGATGCACTCGCGCCCGCCTTCGCTGCCACGAACTGGGACCAGGGCTCGCTCCGCCTCGAACACATGAAATCCATCATTAGCGAAATTGCCAAAGACCACCGGATTATCGGCGTGGACATTTGCGGAGAACGCGCCTACGACTTTGAAGGCAACGAACAGTACACCGTTTCACAAGCCGACGCACTGAACAACGGGCTTAACCGCGAACTCGCGGAATTCTTACTCGAAATCCTCTAGTTCCATCCCGTGGATAGTGATGTCGTCCAAGTACCATTCTATGGTGGATTTCATGCCTTGAAGAATGCCTTCGCCATTCTTGAATTCAATCTTATAGACACGGTCCTTGGCCTTGGCCCATTCCCCACCGATGGTTTCCAATCCGGAGTACCTTTCGGGAAGTAAAGCATCCACCCAAACTACATAGCGTGTCCATTCGTCACTCAAACTAAAATCTCCATAGAAACCAGCTTTCCAACCGGGATCACTAGACTTTGCGGCAATGGAGTCACTATAGGCTGTAAAAAGTACCAGCCTTATTTTTCCCTGTCCCTTGGCCCAGAAGGAAATAGCTTCCATCTTGGAGAGATCGACATAATCGTCGCCATTACTTAAATTGAGGTTTAAAGCCCAATACGGAGAAACATCTTTGGGTAGGTCGACAACATGCTTCATGTAAAGGCCATCTCCTGTATGTCCATCCGTCGTCTTGAACGAAGCCATCGTCGCTGTTTCGGAGCGGGTTCCGGCTTCGTTGGTCGTCACAACCGTATCGCAAGCTGTTCGGCCCTCGCAGCTATTGTAGAAGCCCCAGTTGAAATTCAAACCCAAGTCGCCGGACAACTTGCTTTTCGGGAAATCATCCCCAAAGTCTTCGATGACCGTAATTTTCGAGAACGCATCCAAGTCAGGGCGATCGGGAGCGACAAACTTATCCTTCGGATTGAACAGCGCACGGAGCTTGTGATCCACCCATTTATCCTTTTCAAAATAATACACATAGTAATCGCCACCAAAATTATGCATCGCCGTCGCAAAACCAAAATAGTCTGCAATTTGGGTAATGGAGGTCAACCACCTTTCCACACTGGCATCATCCTTGATATAATAAATCGTACCATATTCACCTAAATATACAGGCATGTTGCCATGAGAGCTAGACCACAGAGCCACTTGTTCAAAGTCTTTATAAATTGCCATTTTTTGGTTATTAGTCCCCTCCCAAGTTTCTTTTCCACAAGAATCAGCAGGCGGGGCACCAGATCCACAATTCGATGCAAATTTATATGGATCATAATAATGGAAACTCGCCATTAAAAGTCCATTCGGGTCATCCAACTGAAGTTCATTCAAATTGTCTTTACTGTAATAATTTCTGCTGCCCACAATAATCACACGGGCCGGATCTACCCCATGAATAATCTGGATAAGGCTATCCACTAAATTATTCCATTGCGTTGCCGTGATATACTCATCCGTAGTGGGTTCATTAGGCAACTCAATAATCAATGAATCCGGAGATATATCCTTCATTTCATCTATTATCTGCCGATATATCTTTTTTTCGCAAGGTGAAGCCGTCTTATAAGTATAACTATTAGAAGTCTTATTATTATCCGTCACCCTTTGGCTCATCAGAAGTTCATGTTCATCAACCACAGCAATCATGCCGTTTGCAATGGTATTATCTACAGCCCACCTAACTTGTTTCATATACTCAGGATTTATCAAACATCCTGTTTTTTTCCCTATAAAATGAGTATCCCATCGTATTTGGAAGCGTATATGATCAAAGCCCTTGTCTGCTATCATCTTGAAATGCTTCTTTTCCAATCGGTCGTAATTGCTAGTATCTGTATACAAGGCCCAATCACTCATAAAAATATTGTCGTCGAATTCGCTAAAATCATTTCTTCCTGAAAAGAACGCCGAAGCATTTATCCCTCGTTTCATTCGCTTCACAAGCTTTTTCGCGAGGCCCGGCACCAACCCGTGGCGACCATTTTTTCCATCGGCACCATCCACGCCGTCCTTGCCGTTCAGAATCACGCCCAGCGTATCGCTGCCGCACACGATTTTGAAGCCCGTGCTGTCGCCACTTTCAAATGCGACACCCGTACATGACACGCCATCTTCACCATCGGAACCATCCTTGCCATTGGTGCCATTTTTCCCGTTAGTACCGTTTGTGCCGTTCTTGCCATTCGTTCCGGCTTTGCCTTCGGAACTGCCATCCACCGCATTCAAGGTGTACCATTTCTCGGAGTAGCACACAAAAACTTTTTGTTTGTCCATGGTGATGACAAAGGAGCCGTTGATATCCTCGCCGCAAGTGGGCAAGTCCTTCTCGGCCGAGACCATCGTAATAGGGACCTGCTTGACCTCAGTCACCTGAGTCACCTCGGTAACTTCATCACCGCAGGCGGAAAGCATAGCCAGCGGAATAGCAATAGATGCTGCAAGTGCAAAGCGTGAATGTTTCATAGGTACTCCTGTCTATTAAAAAAAACTACCGAATTTCCAGTCTTTTGAAAGTTTCGTAGTGATCCGCAGTATAAAAGATAATGCAATCTGACTGATACACAAGCCGATTGGTTCCGCGATTTTTGCCCGAATAGTCCACATCGGCCTCGTGGTACGAGCCTTCGGGCAATGTTTCGTGGAAATTCTCCGGATTCGAAGCGTAATTGCCAAAATTGTCGCCACCGATCATCACGCCGATCGTTGTCCACGGGTTAAAATTCCATTTCGCGAATGTTTTGCCCGTTTCGGATTCGTAAAGCTTTTTACCCTCATTCTTTCCCACATAATTTGCGGGCAACTTGTCGAACTTGCACAGGTACGCTGCCACGGAATCCTTAGTCGTATATAGTCCGGATTCCTTTACCGCTTCGTAAATGGACAACAGCGAAACGCTAGACGATGATTTTTCTTCTGAACTGCATGAAGATGATGAAACCTTTGAACTACTAGACTTTGCCTTGCTTGAGGAAGATGATGTTACCTTACTACTCGAGGATGATGAAATCTTGGAACTGCTAGACTTTGCCTTGCTTGAGGATGAAAGTTTTTTAGAACTTGCCGATTTTTCTTTGCTAGAAGAAGATTCTACTCCATACGAATCATCGTCGTTGGGAATCGTCGGAGTCGAGCAGGCCGCGAAGAAAACAGCGGTAAAAACAGCAAGGAACAACTTGAAAAACGTCCTGTTCATACTGGAAATATATATTCTTCGCCGCGCTTTTGCTATTTTTTCAACAAAACAAAGAACAAAAGATCACCGGAAATCTCGCTTTGAGATCAAACACAAACCTCATACCTCAAAGGGAGCCGAAGGCGACCGACCTCAAACCTCAAAACCTCTATTTATCATGGACATTAACGAACTCGCTCAAAAGCACATCTTGAACCAGCCGCTCTACGTGACCGGCAAGCCTATCGCCTACACCGCCCGCGAATTCGGCCTCGACCCGAAAGACATCGACAAGCTCGCGAGCAACGAGAACCCGTTCGGCCCGAGCCCGAAGGGCATGGAAGAAGCTCGCAAGGCCCTCGAAGAGGTGAACCTCTACCCGGATGGTGGTTCCTACGACCTCATCGGAAAGATTGCAGAGTTCCGCGGCGTAAAGCGCGAACAGATTGCCGTGGGTAACGGCAGCAACGAACTTCTGGACATGATTGCCCAGGTGTTCCTCGGCCCCGGCACCGAAGCCGTGATGGGCAAACACAGCTTCGCCGTCTACAAGCTCGCCACCATGGCGATGAACGCCAAGATTATCGAAGTCGACATGCCGGCCCCGGCCTACAACTACGACCTCAAGGCCATGCGTGCCGCCGTGAACGAGAAGACCCGCATCGTGTTTCTCGCTAACCCGAACAACCCGACCGGTTCCGACCTCACCGCCAAGGAAATCATTGACTTCGCCGACAGCCTCCCGGAAACCTGCGTGCTCGTGATGGACGAAGCCTACACCGAATTCATCGAAGACACTCCGGAACTCGTCCCGGATTTCAACAGCCGCATCGCCGCGGGCAAGAATATCATCTGCTGCCGTACGTTCAGCAAGATCTATGGTCTCGCCGGTCTGCGCGTGGGCTACTGCATCACCCGCCCCGAAATCGTGAACCTCATCAACCGCGTGCGTGAACCGTTCAACGTGAACAGCATCGCCCAGGCCGCCGCCATCGGCGCCATCGACGACCAGGAATACGTGAACAAGGTCCGTGAGCTCAACAAGAAGGGCCTCGAACAGCTGAAGGCCGGTTTCAAGGAACTGGGCCTCCCCTATGTGGACAGCCACTCGAACTTCATCGCCGTCAGCGGTTTCAAGGACCCGATTGACGCGTTCAAGTTCCTGCAGTCCAAGGGCACCATCATCCGTCCGCAGCCCGCGATGGGCGACGTGCTCCGCATTACCGTGGGCACCGAAGCGCAGAACAAGAAATGCCTCGACAACATCAAGGCATATCTCGGCAAGTAATCCCGGCTTGACAACTTAAATTAGAGCTATCCAGATTGAGGAATTCCGCTTTTTGGATAGCCTTTTTTATAAATGAACAATATCCGCAACAACAAATGGAATAACAGACCGCAGGCCACGAAGGAAAAGCCCCATGGCGTCGCCCGCGTCATTTCCAAGCGCGGCTTTTGCAGTCGTAGCGTCGCAGAAAACCTGGTCCGCGAGGGCCGGGTTTCTTTGCGTGGTAAAATCGTACGTGACCCCGATACGCCCGCCTACGAGAACGATGAAATCGCCGTGGACAGCACTCCCGTCGAAGCCGCCCAGAAGTTCTACTTCGCGATGAACAAGCCGCGCGGCATCGTTACCACCGCAAGCGACGAAAAGGGCCGCAAGACCGTGATGGACCTGTTCCGCGAGCAATACGCCAAACTATTCCCCGGCAAGCCCGTACCGCACATATCGCCCGTAGGCCGCCTCGATGCCGCGAGCGAAGGATTGCTCCTGTTTACCAATGATACCAAATGGGCGGATGATGTGTTACAGACGAGAGAACGGGCTACGCCCTACAGACGAGAGACGAGAGATTCCGGCCCGGAGGCCGGAAAAACAAAGAGGGAGAAACACCTGAAGGTCTACCGGGTGCAGGTTGCAGGCAAGCCTTCCGACGACGATCTGGCGAAAATGGAAAAAGGCTTCAATGTTCCGCCGCGCGTCTTTGGCGAAAAAGAAGAATTCATGCACGCCGAGCGCGCCGTTCTCCACAGCGAAGGCGAAAAGAACTGCTGGCTCGAAATCACCTTGTCCGAAGGCAAGAACCGCGAAATCCGCCGCATGCTCGCCCACCTCGGCTACGAAGTCATGCGACTCGTGCGCATTCAGTTCGACAAGTACACACTAGGCGACTTGAAACCCGGGGAACTGAGAGCGATGAGCGGTGAGCCATGAGCTGTGAGCGATGAGGTATGAGGTATAGGTTCTGTAGTTTTACTACTCATCGCTGACTGCGTAGAGGCGCGAGGTTAGTGAAAAAGAATCACGCACTTAGTGCGTTAATAACAGACGGCGAAGCCGTGATATTTCTCCCTAGCCCCTAGATTCTAACCTCTAGATTCTCTAACGGAGATTGCTTCAGGGCTATTCGCCCTTCGCAATGACAAATTTTTAGGCTCGAGGTTCCAGGCTCGGGGCTCGAGGCACGAGCGGTGAGCAGTGAGCTATGAGCGATGAGGCTCGAACTTCCTACTTACCTCACACCTCAAAGCGAGCTTGCGAGCGACCTCAAAGGCACGAAGTGCCGACCTCATTGCTCAAAGCGAGCTTGCGAGCTATACAAGACTTGCCAATTTATTGGCTTAGTCGTTGTTATGCCCTATGGGTAGACCTCAAAGGCACGAAGTGCCGACCTCATTGCCCCTAAATCATATCCCTGTTCAACAGCTCGCCGTGATCAAGCACTAGGCGGCGGAAGGGGCTGTTCAAGTAAAAGTCCGGGTTATGCGTCGCCATCACCACAGTCGTGCCGCGCGCATTGATTTCCTTGAAAATGCTGAAAACTTCCTCGGCGTTTTTCGGGTCGAGGTTACCAGTCGGTTCGTCGGCAAGGAGCACATAGGGGTTGTGTACCATTGCACGCGCGATTGCCACGCGCTGTTGTTCACCGCCCGAAAGCGTGTACGGCATAGCAAAACGTTTCTGGCTCACGCCCACAAGCGCAAGCGCATCAAAAACAATCGAGTTTATCTTGCTGCTCGGGGTCCCCACGATACGGAGTGCAAGTGCCACGTTCTCAAAAACGTTCCTATCGGGCAGCAGCTTGAAATCCTGAAAAACAATCCCCATTTTGCGGCGCAACGCCTGGATCTTGCTGTCGGGAGTATTCTTGCTATCGTAGACGCAATCTCCGGTGAACTTCACCATCACCTGGCCACCACGATCTTCGTCAGGACGTTCATCCATATAAATTAGCTTCAAGACCGTAGACTTTCCTGCGCCGGAATGCCCCGTCAAGAAAACGAATTCACCCTTGTTCACCCGGAAAGTGACGTTATTCAGCGCCTTCCAGTTTTCCTCGTAAGACTTGGTGACATGGGTAAAGTCAATCATAATTCGCTAATTACTCCGTCATGCGGATTTCCACATGGACTTCTGTACGCCACCTCTTGACGAGCTTTTCCAACTTTTGGTCTTCGAGATGGTTTGCCGCAAGCTGTTCTATCTTGCCGTAGTCTTCTTCCATCGTCAGTTCGCGAATCTGCCTAGAATCGTCCAAACGGAACAAATGATAAGCTCCATCTATCAGAACCGGCTCAGAAATTTCACCCACATTCAAGTTGGCGACGGGATCGACATATGCCGGCTCCATTTCGTTCTTTTGGTACCAGCCCAAAAGGCCCCCCGCATAGTTGCTGGACTTGTCCTCACTGTATTTCTTTGCTGCAACAGCAAAGGCTTCTTTCGTCTTAATCGCAGTCCTCAATGAATCGGCCAAGTGCAAAATCGCCACAGAATCCTTCGGCGACGGAATGGTGCGCAACAAAATCTGTGCAGAACGGACACCGTCTTCCTTGCGGCCGAGAACACGGGCAATATGCCACCCCAAATTCGTCTGGACCGGAGTCGCCGCATACTGTCCGTTAGAAAGTTTATCCAAAGCACGTTCAAAAGCCGGATCCAGAAGACCGCGTTTGAAATAGCCTAAATCACCACCCTTGGCTGCACTGGTATCCTGGGAGTGATTTTTCGCCAACAATTCAAAGCTCATCCCCAAGTTCAGGCTATCGATAAGCGACTCCGCAATATTCTTGACAGAATCCACAATCATAGAATCCGGGACAATTGGAATCTGGATGTGACTCAAGAGTACGCAATTGTACTGTCTCGGAAGGGAATCCTTGTACACCTTGTAAAAAGCATCCACCTCTTTTTTAGTCGGATGAATCGTCCCCACATGCATCTGGCGGACTCGCATCATTTCGATATGGGAACGAATTTGCTTCGCCAACTGGTCGCGATACTGGGCAACGCTGATGCCCAACTGGCTACGGATAGCCTTTTCCAAAGTGGTCAGGTCGATATTCTGGCTTGCCGCAAGTTGTGTCATGTGTGCTGTCACACGCTGGTCCACCTCGGCGTCCGACACCACAATGGAGTCGCGGTCAATGCGGCTGAGCAAAACCTTTTCTTCGATCAACTTTTCAAGGACATAATCCTTTTGCTGCTTTTCGCTCATGTCCGCCGCTTCGGGCATCTCTTGGAACTGGTAAAGCTTGTTCATGAGTTCCGAGCGCATGATAGGCTTACCATCGACAACCGCGGCAATACCTTCCATGAGGACCGGTGCAGCGGAGGCCACAGTACAGCAGGCAAAAATCAAAGGAACTACATTGCGAAAAAATCTAGGCATCATTTATCCTTTTCAAATACATTTGTCTTCATGAAAATGGGGCGGGAACTCTTCCATTCCTTTTTCAAGCGATCTAAAACAATTTTCTGGTGTTCCAGCCATGCACGGGTACGGACATCTTCCGCAACCTCTTCGAACGGCAAAACATCCGCAGAATCCAAGCGTTTCACGACAACGGCAATTTTCAAAGCCCCCTCGCAAGCCTTCATCTGCGAGATATAGCCCACCGGAATTTCTTGCAGGTTAGGAATCATGCAACTGTCCGGCGTGGTCTCCACAGAATCGAACTCCACAATCTTCCGCACGAGATAATGTTGCTTGGGAATGCTGTCGTAAACTAAGTGCTTGTGCCCCCGGTAATAGGTATCGCCATTTTTCCATTCGCTAAAATACAGGATTGCACCGGACGCGATAGTCTTCCCTCGCAGAAACTGCTCCGGATGGCTCTTGTAGTATTCCTGTTTTTCGGCATCCGTCACAAGCATGGAATCAGTAAAGGTCTGGAGGAAATAATCCACCGCCATTTTGCGAACCATTGACTCGATTTGCTGGGAAAGGGCAGAATCCTTCAATACACCATTGGACTCGGCCTCCTGGAAAATGATTTCCTCATCAATCCAGTGATCCAAAAACGAAAGGCGTTCACGATTACCCCAAGAATCCCATTCGGGAGCCATAACCCTGATTTCGGAAAGATGCAGTTTGGTACTGCCCACCGACACAATGACAGGATCCTCGCTGTTAGAGCAGGCAGTAAAGAAAACGAATGCCAACAAGCAGATTAAACTTAAACGAAACTTCATCCCGATAAAATTTAGAAAAAACAAAGCGGAACAGACCACAAGAACCTATTTCAACCGGCCAAAACGGCCCTTGAGCTTGGCCAGGGCATCGTCTTCGATGACTTCTTCGGCATCGTTACCCTTGCGTTTGAATTTGAGAATTTCAAAGTCCTCAAGCAAGGCACAAGCCTGCAAATAGAGCTCGGGATATTCCGAATCATCCTGCGGCATGCGTTCCATTTTCGAGAGGATGTCGCGTGCATTTTTGAGCTCGTGATCCTTCATGAAGCGGGCCTTGAGGTAAATACGGAACTTTTCACGGAGGTCCTTGACGGAAAGGTCAACCTTGTCATTGCGAGCCCCTTGAGCGAAGCAATCTCCAACCGACATATCTGCGCCGAGCACGGCTAGTCTTTCGAACAAAGTATTTTCCTTGTGGTCGGGCAAATAGAGCGCTGCAATTTTCGAGATAGACTTGTTTTTAGCCATGAGTGCGGCAATGGCATCGCGAGCGTGATCACCGCCCTGGCGCATCGCTACCGAGAACTCGCGGAGAATATCCCAGAAGTTTACGAATGCTCCGGCTCCAAGAAGCGCCGATTCGTAGGTCACACGCACTAACGCAAGGCGCATTTCTTCATCTTCACTTCGGGTCGTCGCAGCAAGGTTCTTGAAGTCATGAATTTTCTTACCACGGGAAAACTCGAGACCCGAAAAACGCACACAACGGTTCGCATCTAGCTTATCGGCAACAAGCGACTTCAAAACCCACGACTTGAGCGCCGTTTTGAATCCGTCGGAATAGAGGCCGCCCGTCTCGAGCATATTCAGGCGGTCAACAATGAGTGTAGAATCCGTATCGAACTGCGCGCGGCCTTCCACGCGCTTGCGGAAAGCTTGCCAGAAAGCAGATTCCGCCGGGGTCATGAGCGCCGATTCGCCCAAACGCCAGCCAAAGCGCATGTTACCAAGAGCAAAGTCAATACCGAACGTCACCAGAACGGGGCGCACCGCAGCAAAGAGCCGGAAACTCCCCCATTCCGGGTTAATTTCGGTGGAAAATTTCTCCGGGAATCCCTGCTTGAAGATTCTCGCGTGAATCCGCAAGTGGTTCTCTTTTTCAGGCGTGACCGTCGGGATGTCGCAATCGAGTTGCTTCATCTCGGCAAAGACTTCGTAGAGGCTAAAGAGCGGAGCCTTGTGCGGTTTTTCCTTGAGTTTGTCGCAGAAGGCGTCGTCGATAAACGTGCGCTTGCCATCCAGTTGCTTTTTCGCATTCTTGGGCATCTCGCGAATGACAGATTCCGCCATCCATTCACGCCACTGGTGAATCGAAAGTGCAAGCGTCGCGGGCGTTACCTGCGGAAGCATGTCGTATGGCAAGTCGAGCGTGATGCCGTCGCAGTCGCGGGTCGCATCAAAGACCATCTCGCCCATCACCATGCGGCTGGAACCATCAAGCCCTTCGATGCGGAACTGTTCAAGGGAGCCACCGAGAGAAGGTTGGATGTCGGCGCGTTGCGCCTTCGAGGCATGAGGTTTGAGACTGGAGGAACGAGGGAAAAAATCCGCTAGAGATTGCTGCTCCTTCGAACCTAACGCGACTAAGGAACTAAAGTTCCAAGTCTTGTATATCACCCCTTCGGGGTTCGCAATGACACTGTTGATTCCGCTCTCGTCTAATTGGTCCAGCCAGAACTTCGCATCGAATTTCAGGAACTGGTCCGTATGTTCGCGGATGTAGTCCTTGAGTGTCTTGATGGAATTCACCTCATGCGCAATGCGCACGTAATAATCCACCAGGGCATCTTCGCTCGGGGCAAGCCCGAATTGGCGTTTGCGGGCTTCCAGCGCATGCAAATCCTCGACGACGCGCTCGTTGTGCGTCATGAAGGCAAACGGACGCGCCATCTGGCCAAGCACTACGGCCTCGCGCCAGAAAATCTCGGCACACTCGTCGGGATTCACGCGGGCGTAATCCACACGATGGCCACGGCTAATCACGAGCCCGCGGAAACCCACCTCCTCCACCGCTTCCACAAAACCACGATCCTGGTTCCACGTAGGCGCATACCAGCGACGCGTGCAGAAGGGTTCCGCCACCTGCATAATCCATTCGGGCTTGATTTCGGCAGCCTTGTTGAGGAAGATACGGCTCGTCTCGCGCACCTCGGCGCTAAAGAGCCATTCCGCGCTCTTGCCATAAAGGTCGCTGCCCGGGAACACATGCGTCTCGCGGCCGCTCACCAAGCGGTAGCAGCCGTTTTCCATGTCGCGGAGCGCAACGCCGCCCAGGAATCCCGAAAGGAGTGTGATGTGCAGGTAATCGCGGTGGAAGCTGTCAAGCGGGCATACGCGATTTTCGAATTTCACGTCGAGGATGCGCCCAAACTGTTCGTACAGATCAATCCATTCGCGACACCGCAAGAAATGCAGGCTGTTCTTGTCGCAGAACTTGCGCAACTTGTTCCAGGTCTTGCCATCCCATTCAGCACAAAAGGCATTCCACATGCAAATGAACGTGAGGAAATCACTCTTGTGGCCCGCAAACTTGCGGTGCAGCTGGCGAATGCGAGTGCGCTCGGGTTCCTCACTCGGAACCACGCGCGGATCCTGAATGCTCAATGCAGAACAGACAATCAATGCGGGCTGCAAAACGCCGGCATCGCGCGCCCGCAGGAGCACTGCCGAAAGCGCCACGTCCATCGGGAGGCGCGTCATCTCGCGGCCAAGCTTGGTCACATGCCCGCTGGCGTTATCGGCAGTCAATGCGCCGAGTTCAAAAAGCGTCTTGTACGCGCCGCGAAATGCCGAATGCGGTGGCGACTGCAAAAAAGGGAAATTCTCGAGTTCCAACCCGAGGCTGCGCAGTTGCAGAACCACGTTCGCGAGATTACTCCGCCGGATTTCCGGCTCCGTAAACTCGTCACGCTTCTCGAAATCCTCGGGAGAATAGAGACGGATGCAAACACCGGGCTTTACGCGCCCCGCACGCCCCGTGCGCTGCCGGGCACTCGCCTTCGAAATGTCCTCGACGGGCAATCCCTGGATTCGAGACTGCGCGTTATACCGCGAAATGCGGGCCGTACCGGTATCCACCACGTAGGCGATTCCCGGAATCGTAAGCGAAGTTTCCGCGATGTTCGTCGCAAGCACCACGCGAGTCTTTTCCGTATGCCTGAAGATGCGGCGCTGTTCATCGGGGCTCATGCGCCCGTAAAGCGGCAGGATGTCGAAGGTCGCAGAGTCCAATTCATGTGCGAGCTCGCCTGCCAAATCCTGGATATCGCGTTCCGTCGGCAAAAAGCACAGCAAATGATCGCGGTGGCGCGTTTCCAAATCGAGAATCGCATCGCGCGCCTCGTCAAGCAAGCCGGAATCGCCCTTGCCAGAAATATTGAGGTCTGAGGTCGGGTCTTGCGACCCTTTGAGGTATGAGGGCGCGACCTTGCCGCTATGAGGTAAATAATCTGCGCTTCGCGCACCGAAATAATATTCAACTTCAACGGGGAACGTGCGGCCCTCGGCTTCGAGCACGCAGCTGTTGTCGTAGAATTCCTCGAAGAGCTTGGCATCGAGCGTCGCGGAGGCCACAATCAGCTTGAATTCTGGGCGTTCATGCAAAACTGTCTTGAAAATGCCGAGCAGAATGTCGATGTTCAGCGAGCGTTCATGAGCCTCATCAATCACGATGGCCGAATACTGCCTAAAAAGCCTGTCGCGGCGGAATTCCTGCAGCAAGATGCCGTCCGTCATCACCTTGATGGGCGCGTCGCTCTGGCCCTGTTCCCAGAAGCGGATCTTCGTGGAAACAAGCGTTTCGTCCTTCAATTCTTCGCGCAAGCGGTCTGCAATGGAAATCGCCGCAAGTCGGCGGGGTTCCGTGACTCCAATCTTGAAAGGTCGCGCATTCTCTCGTCTCTCGTCTCTCGTCTCTCGTCTATCAAACCATTCCAAAAGGAATTTGGGGAGCTGCGTCGACTTGCCGGAACCGGTGTCTGCCTTGACAATCACCACCTGATGCTTCTCAAGCATCTCAAAGAACTCTTCCCGATGTTCAACAACAGGAAGCTCTGGATAGGCAATTTTCAAGTTCTCGTAAGACATGCTAGCTATGAGGTGTGAGGTATGAGGTGTGAGGTCAGGCGCCTTCGGCGCTCTCAAAGCGAAGCGACCTCATTGCTCGAAGCGACTGTAAGGAGCGTGCTCACTCCTTGATATGTCCGCACTTGTCGCAGGTGAGCTTGTAGCTGTTATCGGGGTCGACGACCATCACGCCGTCGCATTCCGGCACTTCACACGGGAGTTCCCCCGGCATCACTTCACGGTAAGTTTGCTTTTCTTCCATCACTAGTTTCCAATTTCTTTTAAGTATCTCGCTAAGGCATCTTGCCATGTGGGGAGCGGTTTGAAACCGGCTTCCACGAGCTTGCTCTTGTCCAAACGGCTATTAAACGGGCGCGCAGCCTTGCTGAGGCCGTATTCCGCGGTCGTCACGGGCACAACCTTAGTGCTGTAGCCTGCCTGTTTGAAAATCTCGCAAGTAAAGTCATACCAACTGATGAATCCGCCTTCATTCGTGGCATGGTAATAGCCGTATTTTTCGGTCTCATTCATGTCTATCAGCAAACGCGAAAGATCGAGCGTGTACGTCGGCGTGCCAATCTGGTCGTTCACCACGCGCACGGTATCGTGACTCTTGCCCACGTTAAGCATCGTCTTGATGAAATTCTTGCCGTTGAGGCCGAACACCCAAGCGATACGAACGATAAAGTACTTTTCCAAAGTCCCGCTCACGGCAAGTTCGCCTTCAAGCTTGGTCTGACCGTAAACGTTCAAAGGCTTGTAATCCTTGCAATCAGGCTTCCAGGGCTCCGTTCCCTGGCCATCAAAAACGTAGTCCGTGCTGATGTAGGTCATCTTGCAACCGAGCTTTTTGCAGGCATTCGCGATGTTCTGCGTACCGCCCGCATTCACCGCGCGGACTTTCGCCACGTTTGCATCGTCTTCGGCCAAATCCACAGCAGTCCATGCAGCGCAATGAATCACAGCATCCGGGTTCACTTCAGAAATCACTTTTTCAACAGCCGCAGCATCTGTAATGTCGAGCTGCACGTAGGGCATCGTCGTCACGGCGGAACCGTCGGCAACACCGCTGTAAGCGGGAGCCATGTCCGAGCCCACGCCCACATGCCCTCGTTTGGCGAGTTCATTCATCACGTCGTGACCCAACTGGCCACCTACACCCGTCACAAAGAATTTCATAGTAAAGCCTCTAGGGAGAATATAGAAAATCTCTCCCTAGCCCAGCACGAATTTCTCAATCACCTCGGCGATTGCCGAATGATTGTTGTCGTTTGCAGTCACATAATCGGCAATGTCCTTTGCCACCGGCGAAGCGTTCGCCACAGCAACGCCGACACCCGCTGCCTCGATCATGGGGCAATCGTTCTCCTCGTCGCCCACCGCAATCGTATCTTCAAGCGGGACCTTGTAATACTCGGCCATGAAGCGTACCGCATCGCCCTTGTTGCTCTGCATATGCGAAAACTCGAGCATTTCGGGCTTGCTAAACACGTCAAAGAGCTTTCCCGCCGTCGTCTTGCGCATCTCGGCACGGAAATCGACGAGACTGGAATGGTCGAACGGCGTAATGATATTCACCTTGATCGGCGGCTTCACCACCACATTGATAAAATCGCCGTAGTATTTGCGGATATCCTTCACGACAATGTAATCCATCTTCATCAGGCGGCAATATGTTTTGAGCTGTTCCGTCTCGTATTCCGAAACAACATAATCACCCGAATACGTGTGCGCGTGCATACCATAGCGGTGCGCCGCATCCATGATAAATTTCACCTCGTCGACAGGGATATACCGCGTGAGAATCGCTTTTTCGGTCGCGTAGTCGTAAATAAGGCCGCCATTGAAGCTTACTAGGAAAAAGCCGGGCTTGTCGAAGCCGTACTTTTGCGCCAGTTGCTTTGCGCTCGTGAGCGGACGCCCCGTGCAGAGCACGAGTTTGTGCCCACGTTCAAGCATTCCCTCGATGGCCTTCATGTCATCATCGAGAATTTGCTTGTCGTCGGTTAAAAGCGTTCCGTCCAGGTCAGTAAAAAGCAGTTTCATGCGCCAAAATATACATTTTTCACATGCTGCCAAACGGTTTACTTTATAATACGGACACTCTGTATTTTGCCGGTGGAATGGCTACGCAAGAAATATATTCCAGAAGATTTAAGCACATTGGAAGTCTTGAGCATTTTCACGGCGGCATCAAAGCCATAGGCCGTAAATTTGCCCAGGCGGACTCCTTGCATGTCAAACACGTCATAATTCTGGAACGTATTCTGCTCTAAGCGTGGCTTGCCGGCGATTGCAATCGTGGTGTCCGCAACAAGCGAATCCTGCACATCCAGCGAATCCTGCGAATTGAGTGAGTCCTGCAAATCCAGCGAATCTGCCCAATCCAGCGAATCCAACGAATTGAGTGAATCGAGCAATGCAAGGGAATCAAGATAACCCGGCGGATTTCTAGGAATGCTGCTAGAGTACCACATGTTCTTGGCTTCGTACCAATGTTCCTTGAAATACTGTTCAAGCCAGTCCATAGCGGGGCGGTTTTCTCCATCCTTGACAAGTCCGGCATTTTCGCTGTTCATCCACGGTGTTTCCCCGTAAATGTAGCCCCACAGCGTGACTCCGGCGACATATTCCGATTCCATGAAGGCGGGAATATGTTCCATGAAGCAAGCCTTCTGAAGGCTGTCGTCATCTGTACCGATATTGTATTCTGTAATGAACAGGGGAATTTTTATTTTGTCGTAAATTTTTTGAATGCCGCTTTTAACTTTGCTCCCGGGAACGCATTCCGCGACAGGGCCCGAGCCTTGAATCATCAAGTTGCCGGCCTGCATTCCAAAGGCGTCGACTGCCGCATTTTGTTCCTGAAGTTTCAGGATGAGTTCAACTGTCGGGTCGTTTTCCCAACGGCCTTCGTCGTAGTCGTTGTAAATCAATAGGGCATAGGGCCAACGTTCGCGAGCCATGCTGAAAGCCGTGACCACGAACTTGTAGTCGCCCTCATCGCCACCGAGAGCCTCTACAATTTTACTGCCGCTTTCAAACCCGGAATGATAGAATCCTTGGCTGTTACGTACCGCCCCGTCCACCACTTCGATCCGGGAAAGGTCGGGATAATGCTCGGCTACGGCGTCGAACCAGGCGATAACGGCTTCCTTGGTTTCGTTGACATCGAGCCCGTTCAGCCAGTGCGGCAGGTGCGTCCCTTGCAGCAAATTGCGGAACTTGAACGCTACGCGGGTTTCCCATTGATTTATATCAGACCAGCTATAGACTGCATCGCATTTGGAAAAATCGTATATGCCGCGTTCCTTTTCGACAGCGCCCCATGTACACGCGTTATCCGTAGTAATCTCGTTCCAGTAGGAGTCATAGTCTTCGGGAACACTTTGGCCATCGACAATGACGTTGCCCAGATTTTTTTCTGCACCGTCTGCAATTTCGTGACCATAGCGGGCAGCTCCCGGATTCTTGAAATATTCCTTGAGCCAGGTCATTGCCCGTCGTTCGACACCGTCTTTGATAAGACCGGAATTCCCTTCCGTTACCCAAGTTGTGCCATAAACGTATCCCCAAAGGGTAATGCCTGCAACGTATTCCGTTTCCATCAAGACCGGAATGTGTTCCTTGTAGCATTTTTCCTGAAAATAGTCGTCCTTGTCCCCGACATCGTATTGGGTAATGTATATGGGAAGGCCTGTTTGTTCGTGGGCTTCGTAAAGAACGCGTTTGAGCAATCTCGAAGAAAGGCAGATTTTGCCGGATCCCTGCTTCATAGTCTCGTGGAACTGCATTCCGAAGGCATCGACTGGCGCCCCCTGGGTCTCGATTTTCTTGAGAAGGTCGATCACCTCTTTCGTGTTCCACTGGATGGTATTATAGTCGTTGTAAATCAGGATGGCTTCTGGCCAGCGTTCGCGGGCCATCTTGAAAGCCGTCACCACAAATTCGTAGTTGCCGCTATCGCCACCGAGAGCCTCGACCAGTTTGTTGCCTCTGCCAAAACCGGAGTGATAGTTGTCGCCTACTTTGACGGCTTCATTCACCACTTCGATCATTTCGAGGTCGGGGTAACGTTCCTTAACGGCGTCGATCCAATCTGTCCATGCATTCTTGGTCTCGTCAACGTCGAGGCCGGTCAACCACTGCGGGTTTTGCGACCCCCACAACAGGGTGTGAAACGAGAAAACTGCGTCATTCTCTTTTGCCCAGTTATAGGCGAGGTCACATTTAGAGAAATCGTACTTGCCGCGTTCTTTTTCAACTTCCCGCCACGTGCATCCGTATTCGGCGGTAATCTGGTTCCAATAGGTACCAAAATTATCAGGGATTTCGCCCAAAGTGGTTATGTTGCCCAAAAACTTGGACGCACCGTCGGCAATGCCCACGCCCGCAAAGGAGAACGCAGAGGCAACAAGAGCCAAAATAGACGCCTTAGAGAGCTTTGACAATCCACTCATTACAAAACCCATTCTTTTTAAGGTTATAGCACGTAATAATAAATCTAACCCAAAATCAGGAATTTTCTCCCTTACCGTAAGGACTCTTTTGTTGACAAATCGTCCACACTACACAAGGAACAGTGCGGCAGCAAGCAAGACGAACACGCACCCGCTGAACCAGTTGAGGTTGCGGTTTGCCTTGGGGCTATTGAGCAAGAAGTTCTTGACCGTCCCCGCCAAAAAGGCGATGGAGCCGAAAACGATGAAGGTCGCCACGACGAATTCCACGCCGAGAATCGCCATCTGGAGCGACGGGCTCAGGGCCGAATCCATCCGGACCGCAGGCGGGATGAACGAAAGCGCAAAAAGTACAGCCTTCGGGTTCGTGAGGTTCATGATGATGCCGCGCAGGTAAAGCTTGTGGCCGGGAAGTTTTCCCGCACCGTTAGACCCTTCGGCAAGCTCAGGGTCCTTATCCACAACGGTTCCCGCGCGAACCTGGAAGCTCTTGTACGCCAAATACAGCAGGTAGGCGGCCCCGCAGCACTGCAACACAAAGAACGCCACCGGACTTGCCGCGATCAATGCGGAAACGCCCACAATCAGGAGCGTCGTCTGCACGGCAATCCCGGTGCAAAGCCCACAAATCACGCAAATGCCGGCGCGCGTCCCGTGAGTCGCGCTCTGCGCAAGCACGAACAAGTTGTCCGGCCCCGGCGCGATGGCGACAACTAAAGCGGCAATAAAAAATTCAAACATATTTACAGACTTTTCAAGAAGCTGTCCGCGTCCATCTCGTCCAGGCTCTTTTGCAGCTGGGCCAATGTTTCGTCCGAGATAGAGGGCAAGTGGGGCGCGTTACGTTCCGAGGCGCGCTCGTTGGAGGCATCCACCATCTTTTTCAGCGAATCCGCGACATCGCTCACCGAATCGCCATGCTTCATGACGACGTTCAGGACCTTTGTCAGGCGTTTGCGCAAGTGTTCGAATTCGTCCCGGTCCAGTTCCGAGATTTCTCCGTGGAAATACATCAGCGGGACATTGCACCTTGCACAAGGGAATATCATCATGTTCGAGATATCACCGTCGAACTGGACGTTAAAGGAAGCTCCGCAATGGGGACAGCCGATATGCATTTCACTCATGCCCAAAATGTAGAAATTTTCGCCAGCGCAAGCCAAAAGCCACGGATTATTTTATCTTTCCCACGTCCAACCTGCTTTTTGTGCGCCCATTCTGATTTTTTTGCATTTTTCGCCCCCGTTTTCGCCAAGTTACACACCTAAAAAACACCTTCGCCCTCCACCGAATACCATGCTTTGCCGTTGGCTCTATCACGTAACCAGTCTTGAACTTTTCGACGGACGACTTTTCCGCGCCGGTTCCGCCGCGATGCTCTCCATCATCCTCGTCCTCTTCTTCATGCCCAAGTACATCCGCCTGCTGCAGAGAATCGACGCGACGAGCGACTTCGACAAGGACGGCAAGACAAAATCCCCCCCGATCATGGGCGGGCTGCTCCTGGTGGTCGTGGTCGAGATTGTCTCGCTGCTCGTGTGCAACATGAACGGCTATACCATATCTACGCTGGTCATCTTGCTCCTGTTCAGCACCGTGGGCGCTATCGACGACATCGCGAAAGTCCGTGCCAAGCGCCTCATCAACCAGGGCCGAATCAAGGCGGCCGACTACATGGACAAGGCCGATGGCATTTCCAGCACGCTCAGACTCTTCCTCTACTTTCTGTTCAGCCTTGTCGTCGCCATTTTCTGCTACAAGTTCATCCCTGAACTCAAGGGCGACCTGACTATTCCGTTCTGCCCCATCGACGTGTTCCAGATCCACCTCCCCAACTGGATTTTTGTCGGATTCATGACATTCGTCATCGCCGCCTCCGCAAACGGTACGAACTTCACAGACGGCCTCGACAGCCTCGTCTCGGTACCCATCCTCACCAGCATGGTGTTTGTCGGGCTTGTCGCCTACGTGAGCGGAAACTTTATCTTCAGCCAGTACCTGAGCGTCCCGTACCTGCCCGGTTGCGACGAACTGTTCCCGCTCGCCACGTCTATCGCGGGCGCATTGCTGGCGTACCTGTGGTTCAATAGCCCACCCGCCGAAATCTACATGGGTGATGCAGGCTCCGTCGGATTCGGCGCCACCATCGGCATCATGTTCATCCTGGTGCAGGCCGGGCTATTCCTCCCCATCGTGTGCATCATCATCATCGCCGAAGCCTGCTCCGTATTGTTACAGATAAGCTGGTTCAAATTCACCAAGAAGACGACAGGCACCGGCAAGCGCATATTCCTGTGCGCACCGCTCCACCACCATTACCAAAAGAAATGGGATGGCAAGTTCCCGAGCAAGCCGCTGATGAATTCCAAGATTGTGTGGCGCATGCACCTGGTGAGCATCTTCGCGCTCATCTTCAGCATGGTCGTATTCTTTGGAATTAGGTAACGCCTAAGGGGTTCCACTCCCTAAAACCCCCGACTTCAAACGAAGCAAGCGCCACTCTTGTCATGCCCGCGAAGGCGGGCATCTCCTTTTCAATCCGAGAAACAAAAACGTCATTGCGAACCCCCAATAAGAGTGACGCAATCGTTGTTAAAGTTAATCCTTTATGCAACGAACTGTATACATCATGTAACTCGCTTCATAAGAGTAATACAGATCATTTTCTTCATCACGTATTCTCAAAAAAGAAGATATTCTTCCTTTATTCGAAGAGGACACTTTGGCAGGCTCAATGTCCTTGCTGCTTGATTACACCACGAGGTTCTACATGGAACTAAAATTCGAGTGGGACGAACATAAGAATGAACTCAACCAAAAGAAACACGGCTTTTCGTTTGAAGAAACCAAACAATCGAATCATCAGAGCCCGTAAGGCTACAAAAAAAAGAATTCCAATATTATTGGAATGAACGCAAAGGAGGTCGGCATTCCTTACCAGACCCTTATTGATTCATATTTGACGGATTGCGCCCAGTGCAAACGCAAACTGACCATGCATTGGAAATAAGAGATGTTCTTTGCTATATTGTAGCGCATGGAAAACATCATCGAGACTTTGAATGCGGCGGGGCAGCAGGAGCTGGTGGCCCGCCTAGAATCGTTGAGCGGGGATGCCCGCAAAAATTTGGAACGAGACATTTTGAGCCAGGACTGGGAAGAGCTCAAGGCTCTCTACGCCGAAAAATCAAGCGCATCGCTTGAAGACAACGTTTCGAGCAACTTGAAGCCGATGCCGTTCAAGATTGCGGTCGACGACCTGCGTTACGACTTCTGGAAAGAGACCGGCGAAATCCTGCTAAGCAAAGGCCAAGTTGCGGCATTCCTCGTCGCGGGCGGGCAAGGCTCTCGCCTCGGTTTCGACGGCCCCAAGGGCATGTTCGACATCGGCCTGCCGAGCCACAAGAGTTTATTCCAACTGCAGGCGGAGCGTCTGCTGAACCTCTCTGCACGAGTGGAGCATCCCATCCCCTGGTGCATCATGACGAGCCCCCTCAACCACGAGGCGACAGTCAACTTCTTTACCGAGCACGACTTTTTCGGGTACGCCCGCGAGAACATCCGCTTCTTTGAGCAGGGCACCATCTGCGCACTCGACCCGAACGGCAAGGCCATCGTCGACGAGAACAACCGCCTCGCCCTCGTCCCCGACGGCAACGGCGGCTGCTTCCGCGCCCTTTCCCAGAGCGGCACGCTCGCCTGGCTCGTGGAAAAAGGCGTGCAGTACGTGTTCCTTTACAGCGTCGACAACGCGCTCTGCCGCATCTGCGACCCGGCCTTCATCGGGGCACTCGCAGCCGAAGGCCGCAGCCTCAGCGCCTCCAAGGTGGTCCACAAGGCGGGTGCCCAAGAAAAAGTGGGCATTTTCGCTTTGCAGAACAACAAGCCCGGCGTCGTCGAATACAGCGATTTGCCCGAGAACTACCGCGACATGACCAACCCCGACGGGAGCCTCACCTTCGACGGCGGGAACATCGCAATTCACTTGTTCAAAATCGCAGGGCTCAGGAAACTGCAAACCAGCCGCCTCCCCTGGCATACCGCCCGCAAGACCGTCTGCGGCATCGAAAAATGCTGGAAGTTCGAGCAATTCCTGTTCGACGCGTTCCCGCTGCTCGGTACGATGATGCCGTTTGGCGTCCTCCGCGAAGAGGAATTCTCCCCGGTCAAGAACGCCGAAGGGAACGATTCCCCCAAGACCGCGCGCGAAATGATCGGCAGGCTCCATCGCGAATGGCTGCGCAAGGCGCACGTGGCGATCAACCCCAAGAAGCTCTACGAAATCTCCCCCACCATCAGCTACGCCGGCGAAGGCCTCAAGCAGAGCGTGTTCGACAGGGAAATCGGGAGAAATATTCTGGAATTTGAAGAATAGTAAGAAAAGGTTCGAGGTTCGAGGCTCGAGGCACGAGGCTCGAGTCTAATGTAATCAAGTGAATAAATTCAAATACATTATCTATAAATTCACTTTCGGAGCACTCCTGCGGGTGCCGGATGTTTTCTATTCGGTGCTGTTTGCCACCGTATTCCCGATATACAAGGCGCTCCACACCAAACGGGCCTACGGGCGCGTCGTTAACCACCTCGCCCTGGCAAGGGAATACGCCAAACAGGACCCCGGCCGCTTCGGGAACGCCCTGCAGGAAGTCACCCCGGAGGACATGTTCCGCGGCATCTACTGGAACGCACTCGATTCGTACCGCGGCCTCGCCCGCTTCGCAAGCGTCACCCGCCGCATCGTCTACGAGAACGAAGAAATCATCCGGGACGCCGTCACCGAATGCGCCAAGGCCGGGAAACCCATCGCAGGAATCAGCATCCACCAGGGTTCTTTCGAGCTCCTGCACCGCGCTCTCTGCCGCTACAGCGAGCATGTCCACCTGATTACCGATTCCGTCGGCGACGAGGCCTTCCGCAAGTGCCTCGAAGACCTCCGCAGCGACCCGCACCTCACCGAATACCACCCCGAAGAGACCGGGCGACTCATCCGCGACCTGTTCAAGACAAAAGGCATCCTCGCGATGGTGTACGACCAGGGCAAGAACACCAAGGGGAACACGGTCGAGCTGTTCGGGCGGCCCACCACGCTTTACCTGCGACTCTTGCAAAAAGTGAACGAGATGGGAGCAGGCATCGTCACGTTCCGCACCTGGACCGAGCGGAAGCGCATCATCATCCACTTCGAGACCTACTACCCGCCGCATTACGACAAAATTATAGGGGAAAATGCGCCAGCAGACGCAAAGAGTACCGAAAGTCCGCTTCGGAACGCCATCGCCCGCGAGACCGAACAGTGGATAGCGGAGCACCCCGACCAGTGGAGCTGGAACTACCACGGGAACTTTCTAAATTTGTCGCCGAGGTTATAAAATGGCATTGAACGCAGACGAAGAGTTCCAGCTGGAATGGCTGAAGAACCACCGCATCGAGGACAAGGACGAGGAAATGCGCCTGCAGGCGGAAAAGGAAGCCGCCGAGCACCCCGTGCGCGCCCAGCGCGGCCGCAAAATGCGCCGCAGCCCGGCAGCCTGGGAACTCCCCGTTCCCGAAGACGAAATCGACCTCCACGGATTCACCGCCGACGAAGCCGCCGAGGCCGTGGAACGCCGCATCGACGACCTCCTCATCGCCGGACTGAGCGTACTGCGCATCATCCACGGCGGAGGGAACCCCGAATACGGGAACGTGAAGCACATCATCGACCGGAAAGTACGCTCCGAATGGAAAAACAGGGTCGTTTTCTACAAGGTTGAACCCGACAACGCGGGGTCGAGCATCATGAAAATCGGGAAACCCCGCCCGACAATCCCCCAGAAACGGAAAAAACGCTAAAAAACCATTTTTTTCGTGACTTTCCCCTTTGATAACCGACAACATTTAACTATCTTTGAGCCCACAAGAACGGAATATAGCTCAGCCTGGTAGAGCGCTTGCTTCGGGAGCAAGAGGTCGTGAGTTCGAATCTCGCTATTCCGATAAAACGAAAAAGGACCCCACCAAGGGGTCCTTTTCGTTTTATTGAATGTCTAGCAAGATGAGAACTCACGTAGTGAGTTCGACTAAATCGTCGATGAGCGAAGCGAATATTAGACGATTTAGCGATTCCGCCGTAAGGCGGAACCCGGAGGGAAAAAGCTGAGTGAAACGAAGGTTTTGTCCATCTCGCTATTCCGAGAAAAGGACTCCGCAAGGGGCTTTTTGTATCGGAATGTCGCGCGAGATGAGAACTCACGTAGAGTCAGCTTTCGTGTTGTTTTACAGTGCTAAAGCACTGAAACAACATCGAAACTGACATCGTTCCACTATCAATCGGCGAAGCCGATTTCCCGCGCTAAAGCGCGGAGTGTCACGAGAGTTCGACTAAATCGTCGATGAGCGAAGCAAATATTAGACGATTTAGCGATTCCGCCGTAAGGCGGAACCCGGAGGGCAAAAGCTGAGTGAAACGAAGGTTTTGTCCATCTCGCTATTCCGAGAAAAGGACTCCGCAAGGGTGTCCTTTTCGTTTTATGGAATGTCTAGCAAGATGAGAACTCACGAAGAGTCAGCTTTCGTGTTGTTTTACAGTGCTAAAGCACTGAAACAACATCGAAACTGACATCGTTCCACTATCAATCGGCGAAGCCGATTTCCCGCGCTAAAGCGCGGAGTGTCACGAGAGTTCGAC
>Ga0310690_10002365_pt1 | contig 30895 bp, 56 predicted proteins | sample AusTroGonzalo_MG_2_FD_207661 | JGI IMG/M metagenome (GOLD analysis project Ga0310690, IMG submission 207661) | Bovine rumen microbial communities from tropical cattle in Woodstock, Queensland, Australia - Gonzalo_04 (v2) (version 2) | ecosystem: Host-associated > Mammals > Digestive system >...
AGATATATCTGAATTTAATATGAATATGTATTGTGAAGAATGCAGAGAAGATGTTGAATGCAAAGAATGTATTAGAGAATATTATTTCAAGAAAGCTAGAGGTGAAGAAGATTGAGGGGAGATATACAACATCCTTGCGTAAATAATTATGATATTAGTATGGCAATGAGAGGCAACATGAATTGTAATATTTATACGAGAGGATTATTTGAAGTAAATGAACAAAATTTAATAGATGCTAAGGTAAGAAATATTAAATTTATTGGAATAAACGAATTGAGGAGGAACAATTATGAAACTAACTGAAAAAGAATTAAATGAGTTCCCTATTGGAACTAAAATATATACTGGATATGGTAAAAAATACATGAAGCTTGATAATAGCCCTGCAGAATGGAGAGAAATGAAAGACAACTACTGGATGAGTAGTGGTGGTCTTTTAAATTCATCAATAAAACAAATCGAAATCCCAACATATACAGAATACATACCACCTAAACCTATTTTAGATGAGAAAGAAAAAGAATATTTGAGTGCGGTTATTAAACCGTGGGAAAATAGAATCAAAAGCATAGCAAAACATCATTACAAGGGAGAAGAATATGTATATTTTTATTGTAGTGGTATTGGTAATAGTTTTGGATTGCCATATTTCTCAGAAGGCACAATGTACAAAGGTATGGAACTAGATAAAGAATATACGTTAGAAGAATTAGGATTGTGAGGTGAGAATATGAAAAATAATAAAGGACTTACAGAACTAGGAATATATATTATAGTTTTTGTAATTGTATTCATAATTGGTGCGATTGTAATTTTATATCCAAGAATTTTTGGCAATAAAACATTTATTGATACAAAACATACATATACAAAAGCAATAACGAGTATTAATGGGGAAAAATTAGAAATAGATATAGATACATGGTCGGATTATGAAGGAGAACAGATACAAATAATAGGCAAAGATGGGAAAGCTTATTTAGTATCAAGTTTTAATACTATATTGATTGGAGAATAAATTATAGTTGACTAATAGTTGACTAAAAATCACAAATGATATATACTAAAAGAGGGCGGAGCTTATGGAATACGAAAAGTTGGTTTGTAAGTTTTGCAAGGAATGTATCGGAAAGAAATTAAATATAAAAATAATAAAAAGTGAAAGCAAAGTAAATAGTGATACTATTGCTATTAGATGCGATAATTTTTACCCAAAAGATGAATTTGAGAGCAATATTATGTAAGTATTGCTCTTTTTCGTTTATATTGATATAATGGAAGTGAATAAATGGACAATGATATAAAAAAATTATTAGAAGAATGGAAAGAAAGGTTGGGATTGCAAGATTGGGCGATAGTATTAAGATATAATTGCAAATTTAGTGATCTAGAAACAGAAAATAGTATAGGGGAAACAAATTGGAGTAATTCAATTAAGAGCGCTTCTATTAGAATAGTAAGCAAAGAAGAATATGGAAGCAGAATGTTAGATTTTGATTTTGAAAAGACTTTGGTTCATGAATTATTGCATATTAAATTTGGACTTATAGATATAATGAACAGTAGTTATGAAAGCAAAGTTACAGATGAATTTAGGCATCAACTTATAGATGATTTGGCAAGGGCGTTAATAATGGCAAAACGAGGAGAAACAAAAAGAAAATTAGCAAAGGGTTGTAAAATGGTTGAAGATTTTAGCAAGGAGAAATAATATGCCAATTAGAAAAGTAAAAGGTGGATACAGGTATCGGAAAGACAGGTAAAGTATATAAGCAAAGAAGTAAAGCGGTTAAACAGGGACAGGCTATTGCAATAAGTAAAAGGAAAAGAAATAAATGAATATAGACAAAATGATAAATATATTATTAATAAAATTATCTGAGCAGTATAATATATTCTATATGGAAAGAAGAACATATAAAAAGGACAAGATATACAAAACATTTATTATAAAAATAGATGAAACAACAGAAGAATTTAAAAGTAAAAGAGATTTATTATCATATTTGAAGGAGGAGATATAATTGGCTACTAAACTTACAGATAAACAAAAAAAGAAAATTATAGCTGATTATATCGACAATCAAAATTATTGTGAAACTGCTAGAATGAATAATGTAAATGAAAGTACTGTAAGAAGAATCGTTAAAGATGAAAACTATATTGACATAACGAAAAAAAGCGAAGAAAAAAAGCAAGAAAACACTCAATCTACGCTAGAATATATGCAAACTCAACACGAAACAAAAAAAAGAATCCTTGATAAAATATTAAATGCTATTGAGACAAAAGCCGATAATATAGATATGTTTACAAATATAAAAGATTTGGCTACTGCTTATGGGATAATATTAGATAAAGAATTAAAAGTGCTTGAATTAAGACGAGGAGAGGCAAATAAGGAAGATTTGAAAAAGGTTGAAGACTTATTAAGTAAAATAAATGAAGAGGCGTATAAATGATTTTAAGCGATAAGCAGAAAGAGTTTATAAGAAATGCACATCACAGATTCAATTTAAAAGTAGGAGCTAGAAGATGTGGCAAGACTTATTTAGACAATCTTTATATTATACCTAAACGAATAATAGAAAGAAAAGGACTAGATGGACTATATTGTATATTTGGTGTATCTAAAGGAACAATAGAACGTAATGTATTGCAACCGTTAAGACAGATTTATGGGAAAAATCTAGTAGGCAATATAAGTAGCGACAATACAGCTAGAATATTTGGAGAGCAGGTATATTGTTTAGGCTGTGAAAAAATAAACCAAGTAAGTAAGATACAAGGTACATCAATTAAATATGCTTATGGAGACGAAATAGCAAAATGGAATCAAGAAGTATTTGTTATGATACAAGCTTCACTCGACAAAGATTATTCGTGTTTTGATGGAGCATTAAACCCAGAGAACAACAGCCATTGGTTAAAGAAAGACTTTATAGACCAGATAGAAGAAAAAGGATTAGATGTATATGTTCAACATTACACAATATTTGACAATCCGTTTTTAAGTAAAGAGTTTGTTGACAATCTATGTAAGGAATATGCAGGGACAGTATATTATGATAGGCTAATACTAGGGCAATGGAAGAATGCAGAGGGAATTATATACAGACAATTTGCAGACAATCCAAGCCAATATATAACAGATGAAGCAATGGACGAAAATGGCAATAAAATCAATTTTATGATAATATCAATAGGAATAGACTATGGAGCAAATACAAGTACAACAAGGTTTATTTGCAATGGAATAACGCCATATTTTAGAGAAGTATGGGCGTTAGATGAAAAGAAAATAGAGGGTGTTTATTCACCAGATATTCTATATGAGAAATTTGTTGAGTTTTACAATGAAATAATACAACAATATGGAAAAGTTACTCATTGTTTTGCTGATTATGGGGCATTAGGGCAAGTATTAACGTATGGGCTTAACAAACATTTAAGGCAAAATGGAATACTATTAAAAGTTGATGATTGCGTTAAAGGGCGTATAGTGGACAGAATAGAGTTAGATTGCCAATTATTTGGTTTAAGTAAAAGAAAGATATTAAGGAAGTGTAAAGGCTTAATAGAGGCGTATACAGAGGCGTTATGGAATGACAAAGTACAAGACGAAAGGCTAGACGATGGAACAACGGATATTGACTCGCTAGATGCTAACGAATACTCATATTTTAGTTTTTATGACAAGTTTATGATGAACATAAAAGCGCAATAATTGCACAAAATGTTAAATCTTTCTATATAGAGTATAAGAGAATATATCATATAGTGATAATTTAGGAGGTAAAAATGAAATTAGAAGATTTTTTACAAAAGACTTACAATTATAATCCAGATGTAAAAGATGCAATAAAGACTTATATTACACAATGGAAAAGCTGGTATCAAGGAAATGTAAAATCGTTTCACAATTATTATATTTATAACGGACAAAAGAGAGTAAACAAGAAAAGATTTACAATGAACATGGCAAAAGAGATAAGCGAGGACTGGAGTGATATTCTTTGGAGTGAAAAATGCAAAATTACAATGAAAGATGACAACACACAAAAGCAGTATGACGAATTGTTAGATAGCTTAAATTTGAATGTTATAATTAATCAGTCAATCGAGAAGTCAGGAGCATTGGGAACGTGTGCAACTGTTGTAAGTGTATATGACATAGTAGAAAATGAAGATAAAATGGTACTAGATGTAAGCGAAGCAAAGACAAGAATTGATATAGTAGATGTTGATTGGATATATCCGCTTACTTGGAACAATAAAGAAATAACAGAGTGTGCATTTGGAAGTGTTGAGTATATAAAAGGTCAAAAATATGTTATATGTTCAGTACATAGATTAAATGAGCAAGGAAACTATGTTATAAACAATCATTTATTTTCAGATAATAACGGAAACTTAACAGAGATAACAGACGAATTGACTCAATCTGAATTTGATACAAAATCAAATATAAAATGGTTTAGTATATTTGAACCACTATTAACAAACAACTTATTTAACAATAGCCCTTTTGGCATACCTCATTATGCAAATGCTATTGATAATTTAAAAGCGGTAGATTTGTCATTTGATGCGTTAAAAACTGAAATAAAAGACGGAAGAAGAAGAACATTTGTAAGAGCCGAATTACTAAACTATGATAACGGAACACAAAAACTAACATTTGACCCAGAGGACACAGACATATACGTTTTACCAACTGGGGCGACAAAAGATGACTTAATACAAAATGATACAGGAGAATTAAGAACAACACAGCAGATTGACACGTTAAATACTAACCTTAATATTTTAAGTAATAAAGTAGGACTAGGGGACAACTTTTATACGTTTGACGGTGCTAATTTAACAACTGCAACAGCAGTAATGAGTTCTAACTCTAAACTTGCAAGACGTAAAAAGAAATTAGAGATAGGATATGAAAGTGCTATATATGATTTAATAAGAGCAGTATGCTATGCTTCAAGTGAATTTGGGAAATATAACATAGATACAGAGGATATGGCTATTAAGTTTGACGATGGTGTAATTGAGGACGTAGAAGCAATGAGCATAAGAGCATTAAGAGAATATAACGCAGATTTAATAAGCGGTGTCGAATATCGTATGCGTATCTTCGGTGAGACCGAGGAAGTGGCTCAAGAAAAGATAAAAGAAATATTAGAATCACAACCAGATACAGAGAAGATTATGGAGGAATAGATGAGCAGTTTCTTAACTAAAAACGAAAATGGCGATTATGTTAGAAGCATTGAAAGTGATTATATATGCAAATGGAAAATAAACGAAGTATGCTGTAATGATAAGTCTGAATTTGTAGCGGACTATCCATCTCCATTTTGCAAGTGCGAAAGTAAAAATGATTGCAAATATTTTGAAAAAGAAAAACGGTGATTAAATGATAACAGAGGAAATGCAAGACAGATTAATACAAAGCTTGCTTGACAGAGTAGAGCAACTCAACATTGAACTTTTAGAGGAAATGGGGAAGCAAATAAAATACATTGGAACATTGACACCAACACAAGCACATAAATTGACACAGATGATATTATATGGTGAAAATGTCAACTGGATAGCTAGAAGATTATCAGAGGTTACTAATTTAAATGTACGAGAAATATATCAAATAATGAAAAAGACAGCAATTGAAAATCAAGAATTTGCAAGGCAATTTTACAAAGCAAGAGGAATTGACTTTATCCCATATGAAAAAAACATCTTTTTACAAAAACAAGTAAGAGCAATTGCAACATTAACAGCCAACCGATATAAAAACATCATGAACAGCACAGCTTACGTTTTAGACGATAAATTAGTGCCAATAGGTAAAATATATCAAGAAGTAGTAGATAAGGCGATTTTAAGCGTTTCTCAGGGCAAAGAAAGCTATCAGACAGTTATGCGTAAAACAATGAATGAATTAGTTGAAAAAGGTATGAGAGTACGAGTAGATAAAAATGGAGAGCCAACAGGGACAAGAGTAGTAGATTACCAAAGTGGACTATCAAGAAGAGCTGATACAGCAATTAGAATGAATACATTAGAGGGGATAAGAACAACATCAAATGAACTCCAAAAACAATTTGGTGAGGAATTTGGAGCTGATGGTATAGAAATATCAGTACATGAACACCCAGCACCAGACCACGCAGACATTCAAGGAAAGCAATTTAAAAATGAAGAATTTGAGGAACTAAACGAATCACTTGACAGACCTATTGGAACACTTAACTGTTATCATTACATATTTAGCATAGTATTAGGTGTGAGCAAGCCAGAATATACACAGGAACAACTTGAAGATATTAAAAAAGAAAATGACAAAGGCTTTGAATTTGAAGGTAAGCATTATACATTATACGAGGGTACACAGTTGCAAAGAAGAATTGAAACAAAAATAAGAGAGTTAAAAGATAGACAGATTATGTCCAAAGCAATGGGGGATATGGAGACAGTAGGGAATTGCCAACGTAAGATTACACAATTAACACATAAATATAGAGAACTAAGCAATATAAGTGGTTTAAAAGCTAAAATGCAACGTATGACAGTAAGCGGATATAGGAGAGTGAAAGTATGATACCAAAAAAGATTCATTACATATGGCTAGGGCATGGGGAAAAATCTCAGAAAATAAAATATTGTATGGATAGCTGGAGGAAGTATTTACCTGACTGGGAAATAAAAGAATGGAATGAGAATAACTTCCCAATAAATTATAATAAGTTTGTAGAACAAAGTTACAGGGCTGGCAAATATGCGTTTACATCTGATGTTATTAGATCGTATGCTTTATATAATGACGGAGGTATGTACATGGATACAGATGTCGAAATAAGAAGGGAACTGCCATTAGATGAGTTATTAAGCCAAAAAGCATTTACTGGATTTGAAACTTTAGGGTATCCTGCAACAGCAGTTATGGGAACAGAAAAAGGCAATCCTATTATAAAAGAGTTCCTTGATTATTATGACAATAGAGATTTTGAACAATACACAAATACAAAAATAATGAGTAACATATTAGAAAAGTATGGTATAGACCGAATGAGAGATGAAATACAACACATAGATAATTTTACTGTATATCCTAGTAGTTGGTTCAATGACATAAATGGATATGCGAAACACTGGATGGAAGGGTCGTGGTTGAATGTATAAAGTTTCCCTGATTATTCCTGTATATAACGGAGAAGAATTTGTTGAAAAAGCATTGCAAAGCATCCCAAAAAGAAAAGATATTGAGATTATTATCATAGACGATGGTTCAACGGATAGAACAGCAGAAATAGTACGCCAATATTGCAAAGGAAAAGAAAATGCAAAGATTATTACAATACCAGTAAATAAAGGTCTTGGAAATGCGAAGAATGTCGGATACGATAATGCAAAAGGTGAATACATTAATCAATTAGATAGCGATGATTTTCTGTATACAGAGGAATACGAAAAAGCAATAAGCGAATTAGATGGAACTGATATAGTATTTATGGATTTAAAAAGAAACGATGGAAGCGTTTTGAAATTTATGGAACAAACATATAAAGATATGGGAAGCGGGTGTGCAAGATTTATCAGAAGAGAATTTTTGGGACACACAAGGTGCAGAGACATGCGTTGGGCAGAGGATTGGTTTTTAAGTTATGATCTAGAGCAAAAGAACCCCACGCATAAATTTACTGGAATCGTTGGGTATCATTACAATTACCCAAGAGCCGGTAGCCTGTGCGACCAAGCCATACATGGGTTATATGAAATACCAAGATAAGGGGTGCATTTATGGACATAGTACATGACAATATTTTATATATAAGAGATTTCAGCGAAATTGGCGGAGTTGAGACATTTATATGGGAAATGGTAAAAAAATATAAGGATAGAGACATCGCAGTAGTGTACAAATCAGCACATCCAAATCAACTAAAAAGAGTGAGAAGATTTTGTAGAGCATACCAGCACACAAACCAGAAAATTAATTGCAAGGTTGCAATAATCAACTACGATACATCTATTATTGATTACATTACATCGGATATATGGAAAGAAAATGCAAAGAAAGACGAAGGGATAATCCAAGTAATTCATGGAGATTACGAAAATCCTGCATATCCGTGCAAACCACCGACAGATGATAGAATCAAGTTATATGTTGGCGTTACAAAATATATATGTGAAAGTTTCAAACGAATAACAGGATTGGAAAACGTGACTTTTGGTTATAATCCTCTAACAATAGAAGAAGATGAGCCTTGCTTAAAGTTAATTAGTGCAACTAGATTGAGCAAAATCAAGGGAAAAGACAGAATGATTAAGCTTGCAAATGCGTTAGACAATGCCGGGATAAACTATATTTGGTATGTGTTTACAAACGAAAAAGATACAATTAACAACCCAAATATAATTTTCATGAAGAGCAGACTTGATGTGTCAAGGTGGCTCAAAGATTCTGATTATTTGATTCAGTTGAGTGATACAGAGGCTTGTTCTTACGCAATAAATGAAGCACTTTATAGAAATATACCAGTAATTGTAACACCACTTCCGTATTTGGAAGAAATAGGTGTAAAAGATGGTGTAAATAGTTACATTATGGATTTTGATTGCAAAAATATAAATCATATTGTTCAAAACATAAATAAAAAGCCAAAATTTGAATTTAAACATTTGGAAGACAAATACTCAAAAATATTAGCAAAAGGGAAATCTAAATATAAGGAGGAAAAAGAAATGAAAGCAAGAGTAAGAGCATTAAAAAAATTTGAGACAATTCGAGATTCTGAAAGAAATGTATATCCAAAAGAAGGGGAGGAGTGGATAACATCAAAAGAAAGAGCAGAGATTTTAAGAGAAAATGAAGTCGCAGAAATTGTTGAGATCATTAAAGGAAAAACGCCAGTTGTTACTAGCGATGTTTCGCATGAAACAAAAGAAGAAAAACCAAAGAAAAAAGGCAGAAAGAAAATTGACAGAGTAGAGTAGTTATGTTATTATAAGAATAGGAGCTAAAACATGGAGATAAAATGCGAATGTGGGAAGCTTTTGGCAAGATACGAGAAAGGCAAAATAATATTGTACTGTAAAAGGTGCAAAAAAGAAGTAGAAATTGAAATAAAAGATTTAGAGCCAAAGAGCCAGGATTGAAAAATCTATGGCTCTTTTTATTTAGTTTAACGCAACTTAAAAGCGGAATAAGTCTAACTTAAGACTATAAAGAAAAGGAGAAAATGTTATGGAAGATAACAAAGACATCGTAAAAGATGGAGAAGTAGAACAGGAACCTACTGAAAAAACCTACACAAAACAAGACATAGACAATTCATTTAATGCAGGTATGAAAAAAGCAAGTAAGGAATGGCAAAACGATGAAAAATATAAAGAGTTTATGGCTTGGAAAAAAACTAACCAAACAGAAAATGACAAAATTAATGAGTTAACTCAAAACAATACAACATTAGCAAATGAAAAAGCAGGGCTAGAAAATCAAATTAAATTATTACAAGCACAAATACAAGTAAACAATAGTGATGTAAAAAAAGAATTTTCAAAATTTGTTACAAGTGAGGTGCTAGAAATGGTAAACGATACAACAGATTTTGAAACAGCATTAAAGAAATACAAAAAGGATAATCCTCAGTATTTTGGAGAAATGCAAATAAAGAAAACTCAAACAGCTCCGTCATTGAATAGTGGAGTTGGAAGAGGAACAACAACAAATGATATTATGAATGGGCTTTTAAGAAGCTCAAGACAAATTTAAAAAAGGAGAGATGAAAAATGGCAGTTATTTCAAGAAGCGATGCAGATGCATTGATAGAAACACAAGTTGCAAATGAAATATTTGAAGGTGTAACAAAAGAATCAAAAGCATTGTCTATGTTTAGAAGATTACCAAACATGACAAGTGACAAGACGAAATTAAGAGTATTAGATAGTTTACCAGTAGCTTACTTTGTTGATGAAACATCAAACAATGGAAGAAAAAATACAACTAAAATGGCATGGGACAAGAAATATATTAATGCTGCGGAACTTGCAGTAATCGTTCCAATTAAAGAAAACGTATTAAATGATGCTGATATTGATATTTGGGCAGAAGTAAGACCAAGAATTGTAGAAGCATTTGCGAAGAAAATTGACAATGCTATGTTCTTTGGCGTTGACAAACCAACTGATTGGAGAGCAGGTTTAGTTCCATCTGTAATTAGTGCAAGTGCAACAGTAACTGAAACAGCAAATGGATTATATAGCGATATTAACGATGCAATGGTAAAAGTTGAAGAGTCAGGATATGACGTAAATGGTATTTTAGGTGGTGTTGGCTTAAAAGGTAAATTTAGAATGATGTTAGATACAACAGGACAACCACTTAATACTACTGAAATTGGGCAAGTTCGTAGAGAATTTATGGACAATGGCGTATGGAATAAAAATACAGCAACATTAGTTGTTGGTGATTTTAACCAAGCTGTATACGCAATTAGACAAGATGTTACATACAAGATTTTAGACCAAGCTGTAATTCAAGATACAGATGGCTCAATTCTTTATAATTTAGCACAAGATGATATGGTTGCACTTCGTGTAGTAATGAGATTAGGTTGGGAAATCCCAAATCCAGTAAACGCACTAAACGCAACTGGAACAAGATTCCCATTCTCTGCATTAGTACCTGCAGCAAGTATATAATAAAAGGAGGCACTTCAAATGGAATTTAAATCACAATATTTAACGTATCCAGAATACAGACAATTGGGAGGTAAATTAGAAGAAGTGCCTTTCAATTTATTGGAAATTAAAGCAAGAGGTAAAGTAGACGAAAGAACACTAGGTAGGCTTAAAAATCTATCTAGTCAAATTACAGAAGTAAAAGCTTGTATACTTAGATTAATTGAAGTTATGGATAATAATGAAAAGAAATCTAGTAAGAATATAGCAAGTGAAAGCACAGATGGATACAGCATAACTTATGGAAATTCCTCTACTTCAAAGGAAAATGCAAAGCAATATGATGATATTATTAGAAGTTATTTGTTGACTTGTAAATTAGAAGATGGAACACCTTATTTGTACTGTGGGGTGAGATAATGATAACTAACACAGACATAACAGTATTTCACAAAGGAATAGATGAATCAACAAGGCTTGAAACATGGGCTAGATTTTACTATCCTAAAGCATGGGTTTTTAATATAAAAGGAAGTGTAGTTCGTGATGGTTATCAATTCAATAATAGAATTGGAATACGAATACCTTATGAAACGAATAAAAATCTTTTTATAAACAATTTCGCAATTGGTGATATAGTTTGCAAGGGAAACATACAACAAGTGATTGAGAGCCAATCTGACGTGCCTGGAGCATATAATATAACGCAAATCACAGATAATACATTTGGAGAAAATCCACACATACACTTGGAGGGAAGTTAATATGCTAAAACCTATAAGTGAAATTAAAATGAATTTAGGAATAGAACCAAATGGGAGAGTGCAAAAGTTTTTTACTGCTACTTGTGCAAAACACATGGATAGATATGTGCCTGCTGACAATTACAATTTAAGAGAGACAGTTATATTAAATGGAGAACCTACGAGCAACGTAAAAACAGATACTATAACATATACTCAACCTTATGCTCACGCTCAATATGTTGGATATACAACAGGACCAGTAAGAAATTACACAACACCACGGAACAGGTCCATATTGGGATAAAAAAATGAAATCGGCAGAAATGCAAGATGTTGTCAAAGAAGTACAAGATTATGTGGAGGGAAAAGGAAATGGCTAATATTAACACAAATGTAATTGATACAACTGAATTAAGAATAACAAAATTGAGGACTTATCTTTTCTCAATTATAGATACGTTATTAACTGATACAAAGTATTCAATAAATGCTAATATGCTATCTGCTGACCCTAATAATTATTCTATCGACAAGATACCAACAGAGCCTAAGGTTGAAAAGTGGATAATTGGTGATGAGATACATCATGATGTATATTCGTTTAGAAGTAGAAATAACTATTCACAAGATACATTAAACAATTTAAAAAATATAGGTTTTTTTGAGGTATTTGAAAGCAAAATAAAGTCAAATAACGAGCAAGGCATATTACCGCAAATAGACGGAATACAAGAAATAAGATGCTTAAATTGTGGAAGTATGAATAATGCTTCTACTAATACAGCAGAATTTGATATTCAAATAGAAATAGATTATTTAGATATAGGCAATAAATCAAGTAGTTTATAGAAAGGAGGAAACAATGAAATCTGTAAAAGCAATTAAGGATTTTTCTATCAATGGCGTATATTATGATGTTGGTGATGATGTTAAAATAACAAGAAAAGAAGAACTAGTAAGATTAAATGAATTAGGTTTTATTGAGCCTCAATCTGCAAAGGATATACAAAATTTTGATAAATAAAGGAGTGAGATAAATGGGATTAGCAGTAATACCAGGTGATATTGAGAAAGTAAAAAGAAGTCAATATATCAAGTTTTTAGATATTACACCAAGCTCAACAGCATCATGGAGTGTAATTGGTATTGGCGTGAATGAAGCAAGTACAGCGTTTAACCCACAAGTTGACACAGAGCAATGGATTGTAGAAGATACGGCAAGGTCTAATCATTCAAGCAATCAAAAGCAATTAAGCGTAACACAAAAATGTTATAAGAATGATGATGTATTTGAGTATATTAATTCTTTAAGAGATAAATTGAATTGTGTATCACATATTCTTGAGATAGATACATGGGATGAGGTAACAGATGGAAATTATTCTGCAAAGAAGAGTGATTGCTTGATAACAGTAAATAGTTATAGTGGTGATGAAATTGAATATACAATTTATTTCAATCGGAGATCCAGTAACAGGAACGGCTACAATTTCTAGTGGCACACCAACATTTATACCATCAGTATCAATCTAAAACTAGGGGATTGGGCATATACTCAATCCCTATTATTATATATGGAGGGTTATTATGGAATACATACAACTAAAACCAAGTAGTGTAAAAAGATTTGGAATAAGAACAGCAGATGGAGTTGAAACTGGCGAATATATCGAAATAGATATTGAAGATTTAGAATTTCCAAAAAGAGCTGAAAGTTGCAACAAGAAGCACGCTGAAAATTTGAGAGAACTAAACAATCAAAGAGTGATTATAAATAAAAAACAAGACCATAAAGACAAAGGCGAATTATATAGTGATAATGAGAAGGCTCTAATTAAAGCAATGCAAGAGTTTTATAGGAAAGAAGAAGAAGCACTTGACGAATTTATTGGAGAGGGCGCAACTAGAAAGCTTTTAGCAGGAAGAAAACCATATCTTTCAATGTTTGAAGATATAAATGAATATATGGAACAAATTGCACCTGTTCTTAAGGAACATCAAGAAAATTTAATTGAAAAAATTAAGTCAAAATATGGTGAAGAAAAAGAGGACAACATATTAGAATGAGTAATCCAGAATATGCCAAAGTTGGAGAAAAATTATATAAAATAAATACTGACTTTAAAGTAGCTTTAAGGTGTGAGCAGGTGGCACAAGATGACGAAATAGACGATACAGAGAGAGCATTGGCAATTATATACCTTTTATATGGAAATGATGGAATAGACAATCCTAGTGATTATGAAGAACTATTAAAAAAAGCTACTGTTTATCTATCATGTGGAAAAGATACATCTAATAGTAGAGATGACCCTGATATGGATTTTGAACAAGATAAAGCATATATTAAGGCTAGTTTTTATACAGATTATAATATACCTGACATATATAGTACAAATATGCATTGGTATGATTTTGTGGCTTTAATGAATGGTTTAAAAGAAGATTGCGTATTAAATAGAGTAAGAGAAATTAGGAACTATGATTTAAGCACAATTAAGGATACCAAACTATTAACACAAATGAGAGAACAAAAAGAATCAGTTGCTTTAAAGAAAAGGCAACCTAAAATGACAGAAGAACAAAAGAAGAGTTTTGAACATTTTGTGGAATTAATGAACTGGAAATGAGGTGATTACAATAGACGGTTGGATTACCATAGGTACAAAATTAAGCACAGACAAATTTGACAAACAAATTAAAGAACTTGAAAACAGAATAGATAGTGAAGAAAAGAAACAAGAATTATTAAACAACAAAACAAAAGAATATGAGGCAGCGCTTGCAGATGCAACACGAGAAGTAAACAATTTATCAAAAGAATATGATAACGCAACGGCAAAAGCAGAACAATTAAACAGTACGATGAGGAATGCACCTAAAGGAAGCTTTGAGAAAATGCAACTATCATCTGAATATGATGAACAAGCAAGAAAAGTAGACCAGCTTTTTGCTAGTTTAAGCAAAGCGGGAAAAGCACAGACTAATTTGCAAAACAAAGTTGCACAAACAAAATTACAATATGAAAATTCTACAAAAGCAGTGGACAGATTAAGGGGTAAAGTTGATTCAATTAATATGAAAAGGCATCAATCTCAAATAAAAGATTTTAGCAGAAACATGAGAGACGCTGAAAAAGGTGCCAAAAGTGTAAAAGATATTATAAGTAATTCAATAAGCAAAATAGGGAAAATGGCAATGGCAGTATTAGGCGTTAGGTCAGCTTATATGGCATTAAGAAGAGCGTCAAGTACACTTGCACAATATAATGAACAATACGCGAAAAATCTTGAATACATACAATTCGCAATAGCACAGGGACTAGCACCAGTTTTACAATGGGTTGTAAATTTAACACAAACGTTGCTTGGATATGTAAACGCATTATTTCAAACATTATTTGGTATAAATTTATTTGCAAATGCTTCAGCTAAAAATTTTGAAAAAATGTCAAAAAGCGCAGGTGGAATATCAAAAAGCACAAAAGAAATTAAAAACAATTTAGCAAGTTTTGATGAAATAAATGTATTAAGCTCAAACAAAGATACGAGTGGTGGTGGAACAAGCGGTGGAATTGCACCATCAATTGATTTGGCTAATATAGAAGATATAAAAATAGGCAATTTGTATAATAAATTTGAAGAGCTTGGAAGAAATATAGCGAATAAATTAAATGATGTAATTAAGAAGATTAACTTTAAGAAAATTGGCACAACATTAGGCAAAGGATTAAATACAATCATAGATTTTGCTTATGGATTTGTTACAACTTTTGATTGGGCAGAATACGGAAAATCTATGTCTGATATAATAAATGGGTTTTTTCAGAAAGTGGATTTTGCTAAAATGGCAAAGACGCTTAGTGCAGGAATTGGCGGTGTTTTAAATTCAGTAGCAAGTTTTATAGAGAATACTGATTGGAAATTGATTGCAGATAAATTCTGGCAATTCTTTTCTAATATTGATTGGGGAAAAATAGTACAAGGAATGGCAAGAGCTTTAGGCAGTGCATTAGGCGCTTTTAGTAGCTTTGTAATACAATTCTTAATAGTAAATCCAGCAGAAGATTTGGCGCAATATTTTTATGAGAAAATGGAAGAATGCGGTGGCGATGCTTGGGAAGGTTTTTGCAAAGGCATTGTAGACGCACTTTACAGTCTTGGAGAATTTATTGTAACAAAAGTATGGGAACCATTTATAAACGCTTTTAAAAATGCTTTTGGAATACATTCACCATCAACAAAAATGGCTGAAATGGGCGAGTTTATAGTTCAAGGCTTATTTGATGGCATAAGTGGATTAATTCATATTATAACACAGCCTTTTGAAGATATTATTACTAAAATACAAGATACTATTGAAGGAATAATTACATATATACAAAATGATTTTACTACAGATTGGGAAAAGTCTTGGAATAAAGTAAAAGACTTTTTTGGTGGAATCTGGGACGGCATAGTTGAAGTTGTAAAAGGTGCTATTAATTTAGTAATTGATTTTATAAATGGAATGATAGCAGGAATAGAAAACGCATTGAATTGGATTGTAGACAAAATTAACTCATTAGAAATTACAAACCCATTTACAGGTGAAGAAATTTGGTCACCGCATGTTGCTAGAGTTTCATTTGGAAGGATTCCTAAATTAGCAATGGGTGGCATAGTAGCGAAACCAACGCAGGCTATTATTGGAGAAGCAGGAAGAGAGGCTGTAATGCCACTTGATAGTAATACAGAATGGATGGACATACTAGCTGATAAACTATCTGAAAGAACAAATAATGGTGGACAAGAAATTGTAGTTAGATTTGAAGGCACAATGGCACAATTTGTTAGACAACTAAAACCACAAATAGAGGTTGAAAATAGAAGAGCAGGTACAAGGCTGATTACAGGGGGTGCTTATTAATGGATGTATGGAGTGATTTTCTAGAAATAGATGGAGATATTTACAATGTAGCTGTACTAACTGGAATAAAAAGAAATGCAGACTTTCTTGATAAGTATGCTGAAAGAACAGAAGATGGTGACTTAAAACGTGAACTAATTGGTGTCTTTTTTAATTATAAAAGCATTAAATTTGCCAAACAAACAGATGACAATTATAACGAATATGTGAGGCTATTTAACAAATTAACAGAGCCAGAAGAGTTTCATAATATTGTAATAGGCGATCAAACATTTACCGCGTATTTTTCAAATGTAAGTGACGAGATGTATAAATTTAAAAATGACAAGCCATATTACAAAAATCTTACTGTTAATTTTACAGCCAAAATGCCTTCAAGGAGTTGATTAAGTGAAAACAGGAACAATTATTGAATATGGAGCAATAGATGTTAGTGCGAAAGCAGATAGCAATTTAAGTGTAAGTAGTAGCCAAAGTTTCTCAAAACTAGCTGAATTAAAAAAGGATAGATTAACAGAAACAAAATATTCAACATTAGAAAAGAATCATTTTGTGTTAGATGGTAAAAGTGAAAATATGGGCAACACAATTGACAATGTTGGATGGTGGAGCTTAACGATGTCTGATTCTAATGGAGATTTTACAACACCACTTACCATGACAATTACATTTACGCAAGTACATAGTAGTTTGGGGCTTACATTAACATTTAGCCAATATGCTTATTGCAACAACCTGAAAATACAATATTATAATGCTAGTAACACACTTATAGTTGAAAAAACATACACGCCAGATAGCTATGAATACTTTTGTGAGCAGACAGTAGCAAATTATAGGAAAATTGTAATAACATTTTATTCTACGAATATCCCATATAGATATTTAAAGTTATATAAAATAGTTTATGGGAGGATGGTACTATTTGAAAGCGATAATCTAGTAAGTGCGAATCTGATTGAACAAGTAAATCTATTGAGTGATGAATTAAGCATCAATACATTAGATTTTGTGGTATATTCCGATGATGATAGATTTAATATTTTAAACCCACAAGGCGTATATGCAACTTTGCAACAAGGTCAAATTTTAAATGTTTACAAGACAAACTCTAATGAACAAACAGATATGGGAAGATTCTATATAGAGAGTTGGCAAAGCAAAAACGATAACAAGATGGAATTTAAAGGTATAGATTTAGTTGGTTTATTAGATAAAACAGATTTTGATGGTGGGATGTACTCTAATGTAACAGTAGAGACTTTAATTGCACAGATAATGACATCTGCAGGAATAACAAGTGAGTATTATTCAATACAAGATGAACTTAAAAATATTTTATTAACTGGATATATCCCTATATGCACTCATAGAGAGGCACTTCAGCAAGTTTTATTTACTATCGGAGCTATTGCAAATTGCGCACGCAGTGATATAATGGAATTGTATAGTGTGGAAGAGAGTCAAGAACCAAATGAGATACAAAAAAGCAATGTATTTAAAGGCTCAAAGGGAATAGAACAGGGCGAAATAATAACGAGTGTATTATTGAAAGCACATAATTATAGCCAAGGAAACGAACAGAAAAAACTATTTGAACAACAATTGAGTGTTGGCACATATAAGATAACATTTGCCAATCCGTCTTTCAATTTAACTTGCACAGGCGGGACAATACAAAACTCTAATGCAAATTTTGTAACGATAAATGTAAGTAGTGTAGGTAATGTAGTTGTAAACGGATATGAATACATAGACAACAGCCAAGATGTTAGTGTAATAAATAGCAGTTTGACTGGTAGTGAGAAATCAAATGTATTGAAAATAGATTCTGTTTATCTAATAAATAATTCAAATGCTAGTACAATAGGGCAAAGAATTATAGATTATTATAATGGGAAATTTACAACCAAATTCAGATTTATTTTGGATGACGAAAAAGCTGGGGACAATATTATAGTAGACGAAAGTTATGGCAATGAGCTTAACGGATATATAACAAGTCTTGACATTGATTTGGTTGGTGGATATGTTGCTAATAGCGAGGTTATAGCGAAAGTGAGTGATGCTTCATGAATGCTTTAATATATGATAGAACGCAAGAAGACGTTGATTATGCTTTAAGTAATCCAGATAGCAGTTTATTTTTAAAAGGGACATACAATTACACGGATTTAAACAGAATTGAAGAGTGGTGTAGTTATTTAGCAACTCAATTAACAAATTACAACTACCCAGTAACAATAACAACAAAAACAGACTGGGCAATGGAAGATTTCCCAACATTAGCACAGATGGATAGAATAAGATTAAATGTAAAAAAAATAAAAGATGCTTATTATAGTTATACAAATCTTCCAACAAACGTAAATAAAATGACATATACAAAAGCTAACCAAATAGAAAAAATTTTAGATGAAATAAATTCATTATTCAATAATATGCGAAACTGGTTTGCTTATTCTGGAGTAGCTAATTCGGGTCAAAGCAGAGTATGGCAAAACAGATTTAGAAGATACGCCGATATGTTTAACACAACATGGAACGATTTAACAGAAACATATTGGAACGACTTCGAAGAAAATGAAACTTGGGAAGGAGCGATAATAAATGTATAAAACAGCTAATCAAGGCTATAACTTGATAGAAAACACAGACGAAATAGACCAATCAATACTAGGTTGGAATGGCAATTTTAATATGCTCGACAAAACAATAACAGCATTAGAAGATAATTTTGATGTAGACACATCACCAAACAGCAACGACTATACAATAACAGATTCAGCAAGCGGTTACAATAAAGGAAATATAAAAATAGGAGATGGTCCAGTATTACATCAAACAACAACTAGTATATCTGGTGGAGATGAATATGATAGCCCATCCCCAGAACATCAGCAACCAATTACTGTTATAAAAGGAAGTAATACTGTTTTAGTAAAAAATTCAGATAATAGTAAATCCCAAACATATCCAGTAACGCTTCCTGCTGGAATATTCTTGGGTAAAATAGACACAGCATCAAATTATATTTATGGCTCAAAGGACAACTGGAAATTACATCTTGGATTAGGTAAGATGACGCTAAATGGTGAAGAAAGTTGGGTAAAAGGTTCTTTGAAACCTCTATATACTTTATCAGTTCCAACTGTGGCAAGGCTGGCAAGTTCGTCATCTATTGGCAAGGTATTATGTGATTATTTGCCGCCAACATCTCCAAATAGTATATGGGATAACGATAAAGATGGGATAACAAACTTAAATGACCAAAACGGAATAAGAATAAGACTAAAAGATGACCCATATACCTTAGACCAATTTAAAGCATGGCTATTAACAAATACTCCAGAAGTATACTATGCACTAGCAACAGAGACAGATGTAGATATAACAGATAGTACATTAGTAACCCAACTTAACGATATAGCAGAAAACCTTTTGACATATAAAGGTGGAACAATAGTAATCACATCATCAGATAATTTAGAACCAAATATTCAATTTAAATATTTAGTAAATCCATTTGCAAGCATAGAAGCAAGATTAACTTTATTAGAAGATTAGGAGGTGAAGTAATATGACAGATTTAGAAAAATCAAGCAGAAGAAAAGCAAAAGCAATTAGATATTTAGTTGACAAAGGAGAATATTCAGCAGGTTATGGATTAGATAAGGTAGAAGCATTACATGATACTGGTAAGATTCTAAATGCAGATTACGAGCCATTAGCACAATATTTAGAAGAATTAATGAAAGAACCAGTTGAAGAACTTTCAAATATTGAAAGTGAAGGTGAGGTTGAATGATTAATGTAGTAGATGAGGTATTAAGTGGAGAAGAAACATTCAACATTGTTCCAACAACTGACTCGTTTGGCAATACAGTATACAAAATTAGTTTGGCAACAAGCGTAACAACACCAGGTACTCCACTTAATAAAGCCTTATTTGACCAAATAGATAGCTTTTTGTGCCCACCTGGATTAATTTGTATGTGGAGTGGCTCAACAGTTCCTACTGGCTGGTATTTGTGCGATGGACAAAATGGTACACCAGATTTAAGAAATAGATTTATTGTTGGTGCTGGCAATGATTATGACATTGGTGATACTGGTGGTGAAAAAGAACATATATTAACTATTGATGAAATACCAAGCCATACACATAGTTATTCTCATCATCCATCGGCAGAGAGAACAGCAGGTGCTACGAGCCAAGATAAATATAGTGTAAGTCCTTTAGAGACATATACAACTGGTAGTACAGGTGGAGGACAAGCGCACGAAAATAGACCACCATATTATGCTTTAGCTTATATTATGAAAGGGTAGGTGGATAAATGAAAACAATTAGATTTAAAATTGAAGGCAGAGAAATAATACAACTTGATAGTACAAAATTGATTGGTATGGTTGGACAAGATAAATTCGTAGTAGACTTTGTTGATGATGCATGGCAAGGATTACACAAGACTATGAAATTAATTAGAAATGATGGTAGTATAGTATACCTTGCTATGCTAAATGACGAGGTGCAGTTAACACAAGAATGTTACATGGAAGGCTGCGCTAAACTAGGTTTCTTTGGCACAATTAATGAAAATGAGCCAGAAAACATGAAGATAGCTTCAACAGACTACATAGATTTGTATTTTAGCCCTCATGCTTATAGTACGGATAGTGGAGAAGCAATTAATACGCCTACGCCTACTCAATGGGATATTATAATAGGGCAGATGAATGACATTTTAGACCAAGCAAATGACATTAAATCTGATGTACAAGGAATTAAAGATGATGTTGTAAATATTCAATCAGATATTAACAATAAGGTAGATGGATTTGACAACCATGTTACACAAAAAACAAATGAGTTTAACGCAAATGCCACACAAAAAACCACAACATTTAATAATAATGCCACGAGTAAAACAACAGCATTTAACGAGAATTATACAGAAAAAGTTGGAGAAGTAAATGGAATTATATCAGATTTTAAAGATTATGTTGAAACAGTAGACTATAATTATACCAATTTGCAAAACAAACCACAAACATGGGGCGCTTTGATTGGTGAATAAGGAGGTTATTAAATGAGCAATAAACTATATGATAGATTAAAATGGATTGCACAGATATTACTTCCAGCAATAGGCACTTTATATTTTGCACTAGCGGGCATATGGAATTTACCATGTTCAGAAGAAGTTGTTGGCACAATAACAGCCATTGATACATTTTTAGGATGTATATTAGGGATTAGTTCAACCAAATATAATGAAACTCAAAAAGAATTTAACAAATTAAACGGTGGTGGCGCAAATGAGTGAAAAGAAAACTAATACAGGTTTAGTTGCATATTGTCTTAATCAATTAGGAAAGCCATATTGGTATGGCACTTATGGACAAATATCTACAGAAAGTTTATACAAATCAAAAAAGAAACAATACCCAGGATATTACACAGCAAATGATTTTATGTCACAATTAAATCAAATGGTTCATGACTGCGTTGGATTAATTAAGGGCTATCGATGGAGAAACAATGGTAGGCTTGAGTATAGGGCTAATCAAGATTTGTCTGCTGATAACATGATTAATAGTTGTGTTAGAAAAGGCTCAATCAATACTATGCCTGATGTTATTGGGACATTTGTACACATGAAAGGGCATATTGGAGTTTATATAGGAAATGGAGAAGTAGTAGAAGCTAGAGGACACGCCTATGGAGTTGTAAAAACAAAACTAAAACAAAGACCGTGGACAGACTGGGGACAACCTGGTTGGCTAGAATATGAGGTAGAAAAAATGGAAGATTTTAAAACATATGAGGAAGCAAGAAATTATTTAGAAGAACAAAAAATCATTAATAGCCCAGCTTATTGGGACAAAGTAAACTGTACAACCAAGGAAGTTGATAAATTATTCATAAAATTTGCAAATGCCTATAAAAATAAATAAGTTTACTGTAATCGACACAGGAGAATCGTTTTTAAGCCGTTTTTATTTTAAAGCAATGAAATTATATAACTATAATTTAGTACTTTTATGATAGGTACTAATTTTTATAAATTTTAATGTAAAAAGGAGATGTTTAATATGTTTGATACAAAAGGAATTGATTTATTAAAAGTAGTGGAAGATGCAAAAGCAAATGGCAATGAAGAATTTGCAAAAGAAATTGAAAGATGTATTGCAAATGTACAGGCTTGTTATAATGTAGTAGCTCAAAAATGTACTTCAACAGGTGCTGTAGATTTATGGAATATTAATGTTGCACATTTAAGAGAGTGTTTAAAATAAGTAACAATGTAATACTACACGACCGACCTTGAATAAGGAGGGAGTATATATGCATCCAATCAAATGGTTGTTGATACAACGGAATGGAATGTATTGTATGTTGTGTGGCAAGCATTGTGAACCTTTTGATATTCAAATGCATCATATTAAGCCTAAATGGGTATGTAAAAAAGAACATGGAGTTATAGACAACACCTATTCTAACGTTTCATTGGTATGCACTAATTGTCATTGTTATATACATTCTTTTGACTATCGTTCCAAAGAATATCAAGACCTGATGATGCAAATCGAAAGCCATAAGATGCCTTGAGTTTATTCTCAAGGCTTTTTAATTAAAAATAATTGCAAAAAAAATATAAAATGTTATAATATTATTGGGCTAGATAAGGAGTAGCTACCTTATCGAAAAGCAAACCCAACTTGCCTGCCCGTTTAAAATACAATGTTGGGAGAAAGTTGGGTAATATGGAAGAAATATGGAAAGATATACCACGGATATGAAGGGGATTATCAAGTAAGCAATTATGGTAGAATTAAAAGTTTAACATTTAGAAACGGAATTATTCAAAAGCCAAAAGAGATTATAATGAAACCAACTGACAACGGGCATGGCTATAAGATAATAGGTTTAAGAAAAGCAAAACACAAGAAAAAGAATTTTTATGTTCACAGATTGGTAGCAGAAGCATTTATACCAAACCCACAAAATTATTTTTGCATAAACCATAAAGACTACAATAGAGGTAATAATTATTTTGAAAATTTAGAATGGTGTACGATTGAATACAACAATAAATATAGTGCTATAAATCATGTTAATCACCCTAACAGTAAACCGGTAGCGAAAATATCACCTTCAAATAATGAAATAATTGAAACATATAAAAGTTTAGAAGAAGCTTCAAGAAATAACGATGTATCAAGTACATATATAGGTGATTGTTGTAAAGGCAAGTATAAGATTGTAAAAGGATATATTTGGAAATTTATTTAACAAAAAATAAACCTATATCTTAATTGAGATGGGTTTATTATATTTACAAAAAATAATAAATATGGTATAATGAATATAGAGCCAAAGAGCCTTGAATAGAGAGGCGATATTATGGATATTTCAATGGCTATTGCAATAATAGGGTGTGTATTAGCGGTATTAAGTTTCTTTTTCGGTAGAAGAGATAAAAACGTCAAAGATAATGGAGAAGCACAATATAAAATGGGACAAATTGATGAGAAACTTGCTACAATTTCTAAGCAAATTGAGAATTTATCTCAAAAATTGGACAATTTTGATCGTGAAATAGACATGAGAATTGACAAAGCCATTGAACAACATATCAAAGAATTTCACAAATAAGGAGAAAAAAATGCAAGATTTAAGAGGGGAAGTGTTGGATATGAAAAAAGAATTGAAAAATATTGAAGAAGGTCAACAATCTTTCGCTATGGAATTTGTGCATACGTTAAAAGTACAAAACAAAAGAATGTTTATTTGCTGGCTAGTAACATTTATGGCTTTTATAGGTTTACTAGGTTATACAATATGGCTATTGAATGATATTAGTGTAGAAGAAACGACAGAAGTAATACAAGACACCGAAACGGGATATAATAATTATATTGGAAATGATGGTGAGATAATAAATGGCACGACAAAGGATTAAAAAAACTGTGAAAAAAACGAGAAAATCAAAAGTAAAGAACTGCCCTACATGTCGGCAGATTCATGAAAAAGTAGGGATACTATGGATAAAATAACTTTTGACTTTACAAAGTCAGAATATTTGCGAATATGTGAAGAGGCTATGCTTAGTGATTTACAAAAGGGAATTTTTGAGGATAAAATAAAAGGGCTTACAATAGTTGAGATGTCTATTAAACACAATACAAGCCCTGAAACAGTTAAAAGGCAAATACAAAAATTAAAGAAAAGAATATTGAAAGTTATATAATTTTGCTATAGGATAATATTATTCTATCAGCCATAATAAAGATTATGAGTGCCATGTTGCTGGCACTCTTTTTTTGACCTAAAATTGCAACAAAACTGGCACTTTGAAAGCTTAACAAACGTCTATAATAAAATTAAGATAACAAAATTACTCTATTGGTTTTGCTGTCTTAATAGAGAAAGAGAGGAGCTAAAAAGTCTAAAATTGTATATAGGAGTACCCTTCTAAGAAATACAATCTTTTTAGTTTCTTTTTTATTTAAAAGGAGGGCTTTAAAATGCCATACAACTATTTTAATGCATACCAAAATCAATATATGCCAGCAGGATACAATCCATATATCCAACAAAGGCAACAAGAACAATATCAAACTATGCAATATCAAAGACAAACAGGCTTACAAGGAAGAATCGTTGACAATATTGATGTGGTTAAGTCAATTGAGATTCCATTAGATGGAAGCACAAGTTATTTCGCATTAGCAGATGGAACAGCAATAGTAACAAAACAGCTTCAACAAGATGGAAAAAGTAAGACAGTAGTATATGTGCCTGCATCAGAAGAACAACCAGAATCAAAATATATTACTGAAAGAGATTTAAAGACACAATTCGGCGAATTTAATCCTAAAGACATAAAAGATATCAAAGAAGAAATAAAAAGCCTCAAAAAACGAATTAGAGAGCTTACAGATGATATTGAAGAAAAGAAAGGGGAATAAATATGAACCCAATGGAACAAATAAAAAATTCTATTGTAAAAGGAATACAACCAAAAGGATTGGTAATGAATATGATTAATAAAAGAAACCCAATGGCTAGTAAATTAATAGATATGGCTGAAAAGGGAGATAATCAAGGATTAGAAACTTTTGCTAGAAATTTACTAAAAGAAAGGAACTTAAACTTTGACGAAGAAATGAAGAATTTTAAAAACAAACTAGGTATAAATTAGTTGCAACTATTTATATATATTTTAAAAAAGGAGGAAAAACAATGGGAAATGGTTATGATGGACTATCTCCAAGTGATGTAGCATTACTTACTAACAGAAACAACAATGACGGAGGATGGGGCTCTGGAGACGGCTGGTGGATAATTCTTTTATTATTGGCACTAGGTGGATTCGGAGGATATGGCTTCGGTGGTTTTGGCGGTATGGGTGGCTTTGGAGGAGCTATGGGGGCAGACTTTATGATGTACCCATGGTTATCTAACGGGCAAAAAGAAATCATGCAAAACACTAACCAAGGTTTTGACACATTACAATTAGCAAACCAATTAAACAACATCAATACAGGAGTACAAGGTATCAGCACACAATTATGTAATGGTTTTTCTGGAGTAAACCAAGCAATCTCAAACGGCTTTTATAGTGCAGAAATAGCAGCAAACAACAGACAAATGGCAGACATGAACCAAAACTTTAACAGCCAAATTTCTACATTACAAGGATTCAATAACTTAAATAATGCATTACAGCAATGTTGCTGCGACAATAGGCTTGCGACTTGCCAAACACAAAACATAGTACAAAATGAGAGCAATGCTACAAGATTTGCAGATGCTAACAACACAAGAGATATTATAACTAATGCAACTGCTAATACCCAAGCTATATTGGACAAATTGTGTCAATTAGAGCTAGACGGTGTTAAGGCACAAGTAGAAGCTAAGAATGACAGAATAAACGATTTACAACGTGAATTGTCAATGAAAGACTTACAGGCAAGTCAAATAGCACAAAACGCATTTATTTCACAAGGATTTAGCAATGAAGTTGATGCTTTGTATAATCGCTTAAATTCTTGCCCTGTAAGCACTGTACCTGTCTTTGGAAAAACGCCGATATTTAACTGTAATAACAACGGTGGATGTGGTTGTGGAGCAAATGCAAACTTATTTTAATAACTAGCAAAGCCTGATTACAGGCATCTTGATTACAAGACTTGCTATTTTAAGGGATAGTCAAGGCTATCCCTATTTTATTTTACAAGAAAGGAATGATGAAAAGTGATTCAAACAATAATAAATACACCTAAAATTTTAACAAGCAATAGCTCACCAATTACTTTTGATGGGATCAGCGATATTTCGAGATGTACACTTTGTTGCAATGGCGGTTGGCTAAGCTATCAAAATGGTTCGCCACTATTTAAGATTTTGGGGAATAATTACACAGGTCGTTATGAGGCTAATTTTACAGGCACTATAAGCTCTGCAACAGCACGGAGTTGTATCTGTTGGACTTTTTGAGGACGGAGTGCTCATCCCAGACACAGCAAGAAATGTAACAATAGCAGAAGCAGATGCCCAAATCCCTTTTGCGATTAACAGAAAATTTAGGGTATGTCCAAAAGGATTAACTTCAATTAGTGTGCAAAGTATACCAAGTGCTGTTACTCCAAGTGATGCGACAACACCAATAGAAACAGAAATACCTATAATTGTAAATGGGGCTTTCAATCTTGGAAGGACAGATGATTAGGAGGTGCTGTTATGGAAGATGAAAAGGCAGAAAAAACAATGCACAATAATGTACTTGAAAAAGTGGAAAACAAAATAACAGAGCTTATTAATACCGAAGGTGTAAAAAAAGAAAATGTGGACTATTTATATAAATTAGTAGACATTCACAAAGATTTAAAAAATGAAAATTATTGGAAAGTAAAGGAGGAAAAAATCAATGATGAGATACAACGGATATGGTGAGTATGGTGCTAGAATGAGAGATTCAAGAGGTCGTTACATGGGAGATTATGGTAGACGTGGAGTACCCGGAAGCGGTAGAGGAAGATATAGAGGATATGGCTATATTGATGATATGGATGAACAATATGGTAATTACTCTGAAAGTAAAGAATCTTATAGAAGAGGCAACTATGGAGCAGGCGAAGATAGCATGAAATCACTTGACTATATGCTTAAATCAGTACATCAATTCATGAAAATGTTAAAAGATGATGCTGACAATCAAGAAGAAGTTGAGCTAATTCAAGAATATGCTAGAAAGATAGGCGATATGTAATATGTTTAAATATTTGAATATGAATCCTAATATGTTAGATACTGACGATTGCACGGCGAGGGCTGTGTCTTGCTTAGAAAATATTTCTTGGAGCGATGCATACAAAAAATTAAGTAATTTTGCTAGAAAAAATGGATTAATGATGAATAATGTTGAATCTATTGAAGCATATTTAGATAGTTTTTATGACAGAGTGCCAATTCAAGAACAAACTGTAGGAGAGTTTATTGACAATCACAGAATAGGCAAGTACGCAATTACAATGCCTAACCATATAACTGCTTTAGTCAATGGCGTAAATTACGACACCTTTGACAGTTCACAAAAAGAAATTTGGGATGCATGGTTAATTGACTAAATAAATTTAATATGTTATAATGATATTGTTCAAGATAGTAAAAGAAGTTTATATTTGTGCATGGCTTAAAATGGCTATCTTGAACAATAAAAGTTTTAAGTTGTGCATGAATATAAGCTTCTTTTATTATTTTAATAAATTTTGAAAGGAGCTTTAATATGAATAAAAACGAAATACTTGGCAAACCTAAAAACGCCAAAACACATGGATTAAGCAAAACAAGATTGTATACTATATGGCATAGTATGAAATGCAGATGCCATTATCCCACTACAAACCAGTACAAAAATTATGGTGGAAGAGGTATTAAAATTTGCGATGAATGGGAAAAAGGGTTTTTACCATTTTATAATTGGGCTATGAGCAATGGCTACAAAGACGATTTAACTCTTGATAGAATAAATGTAAATGGGAATTATGAACCATCTAATTGTAAATTGTCAACTAAAAAAGAACAAGGAAGAAATACTACTGCTAATAGGTTTATAACATACAAAGACGAAACAAAAACTTTGACTGAATGGTGTGAAATTTATAATATTAATATTGTAACGTTAAGTGATAGGTTAAAAACAGGAATTCCTTTCGATGAAGCTGTTTCCAAACCAGTATACAAGAGTGGAGGATTTTTAACATATACAATAAATGGCGAAACAAAAATGATAACAGATTGGTGCAAAATATATAATATATCTTATGTAACCGTTTATAATAGGATTAAACGCAATTGGGACATATTCAAAGCATTAACAACACCACCAAAAAGGATAAAAAGACATGAATGACTTTTATTTTTGGCTTAATACAATGGCTAATCTTTTACAAATAGAAAATTATAATCTAAATTTAAAAGATGCCACTAATACAGAAATAAATAACCACTTGCAAAGGCAAGACCAAATATTATCTGAGGAAATAGGCAAAAAATTAGATACAATTATAGAACAAAACAACATAATAATAGATTTATTAAAAAAAGAGTGAGTTAATACTTGCTCTTTTTCTATATTATGGTATAATGAAAATAGAAATACTTAAAATATTTTTTCAAATAATCATCCTCTAACCCTTGAGAAATCAAGGGTTTTTTGTTGCTTAAAAATTTTTAAAAAATATTTAAAAAGTGTATTGACAAATGTAATTATCATACATATAATGTAATTACAAAAACAAAAAAAGGAGGCGATAAGATGAAAGACGATTTAGTACAAATACGAACAAGTTCGAAAGATAAAAGAAAAGCAATGTTTGTATTGAAATGTAAAGGCAAAGATTTATCAACTGTTTTAAGAGAAGTGATAGACAAATACGCACAAGAATATGACGAAATGAAAAAGGAAATGGAAGACGTTTAACAAAAAGGGGAGCTACAAAATGGTAAAAATTGAACAAGATAGTTACGAAAAAGGCAAAATAAGAAGTAAGACTTTAAAATATTTTAACAAGTATTGCGATTTAGAAAGAAAATGCCAAATATGTGGTGCAAAAGCTGAAATACATCATCCAAATTATAAAGATTATTTAAAAATTAATCTTTTATGTAGAAAACATCACACAGATGTACACAAGTTTAGAATTGCTCAACCATCACTTATTGATTTGGAAAATGTACCGAAAAAAAAACAATGCAAAACTAGTGAAGATATTATTGTAAAAAACATTAACGAGAAATCAAAAATAAAAGCAAATTATGTTTTATCATGCAAAGGCAAAGACTTATCAAAAGCAGTAAGAGAAATGGTTGACCAATTGGCAGAAGAATTTGATGAAATGAAAAAATAAGGAGGAATCACAAATGAAAAAGGTAGTTTTTATAATCTTAATAGTTGAAATATTTTTAGCAATTGTTTTTATAACAACAACATTAATTAACAAAGCATTTAAGGAAGAACCGATACAAATTGAAGAATATATTGTATCTGCAAACGAGACACTTTGGGATATTGCAAAAGAAAACAAGAAAGAGAAGCAAGATATAAGAGAATATGTTTACACCTTACGCAAGTTAAACAACATAGATGATTGCATCATACATGAAGGACAAGCAATTAAAATTATAAAATAGAAAGGAGGAAAGAGGATGGTTTATTGGATAATGTTTTTTGCAACAATATGCTTATTAGGTATTTACATTAAAGATACATCATATGTAAATTATTTACACCATTGTATAGACGACTTGGAACTTGCAAATAAGCATTTGAGAGAAAATAACAATTTATTAAAAGAAATAGCAAATGAGCAAAATACAGGAATGGTAAATTTTATTGCTGGGAGAAATGAAGAAGCATTTGAGAACTTCCAAAATGTAAAAGACGAGATAGAAAGATTAGCAAATGAAGAAGAACTAGACACTCATAATAATAGCGAAAATGTCTAGTTCCATACCATAGGATAAGGCTTTATAGTTTTATGATAACATTATAGCCTTAAAAAAGCAAGAGGTTGATTAAAATGAATTTTCAATTAATGAGTAGAGAAAAAATAATAGAATACTATGAGAACAAAATAGACGATGTCGCAGATGAGACAAAAAGAGAAGAATTATTTAAAAATTTACGAGAAGTTGAAGATTTAATGATTTCACTAGATGGAGAAATAGATGAAGAACTAGAATATCAATATAATCACATAGAAGATGAGGAGGTATATTATGAATACATTGTATGACATAAAAAATAGATTTATAGAATTAATGAATAATGATGAATTAACAGAGGAAGAAGTAAATGAATTAGGACAAGTATTAGCAACAGAATTACAAAATAAAAGTGCAAATATAATAGCTTATGATAGGAATATTAATTCATGGATAGATAGCTTAAAGAATGAAATAGACAGATTAACAACTATGAAAAAAGCACTTGAAGAAAAACATGAAAAATTCAAAGGATATGTTAAATCTAATA
>Ga0310690_10002366_pt1 | contig 30892 bp, 25 predicted proteins | sample AusTroGonzalo_MG_2_FD_207661 | JGI IMG/M metagenome (GOLD analysis project Ga0310690, IMG submission 207661) | Bovine rumen microbial communities from tropical cattle in Woodstock, Queensland, Australia - Gonzalo_04 (v2) (version 2) | ecosystem: Host-associated > Mammals > Digestive system >...
TACCGGAGGCAGCATGGAGCTGGCGCTGAAGGCATTCCACACGAAGGGCGAGGCACGGCGCATCCACTTTGCCTGCGTCATTGCCGCACGCCCGGGTGTGGAGTACCTCGAGAAAGTGTTTGCCCATCGCGACGACATCACCCTCTGGTGCGCTGCCATCGACAAGAAGCTCAACGACCACTCCTACATCGTCCCCGGCTTGGGCGACGCAGGAGACCTTGCCTTTGGCGAGAAAATGTCTGAATCCTACCAATGGGACTAATGTAATACCGAATATAAACAATTGAAAATTATTGTTTAACCTTTTTATTAATACCATTATGAAAAAGTCACGTTTGCTTTGTTTGGCGGCAATACTGATGGCTTTCAGTACTGCCTGGGCTGAAGATTACATTTGGACCTTCAACCCCGAAGAGGGACTCATCACAGACGCCTCTCAGCTCTACGCAAACTCGGTGGAGAGTGAGCAATTCAATGAGGAAAGGCTCATCGACCCGAGCGACGACTACACCAACATCATCTTCCACTCCTCGTGGAGCAACCCGCTGCCCAAAGGCGTTTTCAACTACCTGCAGGTGCACCTCAACGAGGCCCGCGAAGACTTCATCTTCACGATGATAGGCTCCAACTGGGTGGCTACCTACGACACCCCCGACGAGATGGAGATTCTTGTTTCCAACGACCCCGAGAACGAGCTGTCGTGGATATCGGTGGCTGAATTGCCCGACATGATTCCCGAAGACATGCACAACGTGCATCCGGCGTTCTACACCTCGCCGCGCATCTATCTCGGCGCCAAGTACACCGACATCCGCTTCGTGGTGAAGGCTACCGTGAACAACCGCGACAACTACAACGGCAACATCTTCTTCAGCCTCGCCCGCTTCCAGATGTATGCCCCCATCAAGATTGACGATCCGGTAGAGCTGCTGCAGATGACGCTCGATGACCTGCGCGGCTACGAATTCCCCACGGGTACCGACCCCGGATTCCACGAGAAGTCGCTCGTAGAGGCTTACAAGAGTGCACTTTCGGAAGCCCAGCAGGCTGTGACATCGGGCGATGCCGAACGTTGCCGTACGGCCAAAGCTGCCCTGACGGCTGCCTTCGAGGCGGTGATGGAGGGCGTCAACCCCGTGACCGACGGCTTCTACTACATCGTGAACAGCGACGAACGTTTCCTCGACACCCAAAACGAAGAGAAAGCCATGTTCGTTGACGACACCCACACGCTGAGCTGGAAGAAGTTCGACGAGAGCGACGAGAGCTTCATCTTCCGCATCGAGAACAAGAACAACGACTTCACCATCCGCAACTTCAACACTGGCGAGTACATCACCTACCAGGAACCCACCTCCACCGCTGTGTCCACGAGCGCCACGCCCGGCGTAGCCCAGCTGCTCACCAGCAAGGGCGCCGGCAAATGGCACATCTCGAACCTCAACAACAACAAATCCTACCACGCTGCCGGACACAACTCGGGTGCCGGCGAGAAGGGCTTCGTCAGCCAGTGGCAGAACGGAGCACTTGACTTCTGCCTGTGGTACCTGCGCCGTATTGACGACGAGAACTACATCAAGGAGCTCACCGAGCGTCAGGAACAGCGCGCCCTGTGCGGAGTGCTTGCCGGCCTCGCTCAGACGGGACGCGAGGTGTACAACTCGGCCTTCTCCTACATCGTCGAGACCGACAACCCCCTCATCACCGATGCCTCGCAGCTCTATGCCAACTCGGTGCAGAGCGAGCAGTTCAACGAAGCACAGCTCATCGACCCGAGCGACAACTACAGCGGCATCATCTTCCACTCGTCGTGGGACGACCCGCTGCCCGGCGGTGTGTACAACTACCTGCAGGTGCACTTCAACGAAGCCCGCGAGGACATGATATTCTCTATGATAGGCTCGGCATGGCCCGGCACCTACGACACCCCCGACCAGATGGAGATCCTCGTCACCAACGACCCCAACGACGACGCATCGTGGGTTTCGGTGGCTAACCTGCCCGACATGATTCCCTCCGAGGACCACAACAAGTATCCGGCCATGTACACCTCGCCGCGCATCACCTTCGGCGGCGACTACACCGACGTGCGCTTCGTGGTGAAGGGCACCACCAACAACCGCAGCAACGGCAACGGCAACATCTACTTCAGCCTCGCCCGCTTCCAGATCTACGGCTCACACGTCGATTACGAGAACTCGCTCTGCTACATCGTGGAGGGCCTTGAGGACGCCTGCGACAACCTCCTCGAACTCATCTACGACGCTCAGCTGAAGGTTGACAACGAGGAAGTCACCCAGGAGGACATCGATGCGCTGAAGGCAGCCATCGCCACCGCCCGCGAGCTCATCGAGGGCAAGCCGCTCATCAAGTTCGACTACACCAAGGACCTCGCCACGGGCAACTACTGGTACTTCAATCCCGCCGACGGCCTGCTCACCACCGAGGACCAGCTCTATGCCAACTCCGAGCAGAGCTCGCTGTTCCGTGTCGGACGCCTCATCGACCCGACGGACAACTACAGCGGCATCATCTTCCACACCTCGTGGGACAACCCGCTGCCTGCCGATGTGGACAACTACCTGCAGTTCCACTTCAACGAGCCGCACGATGCCTTCGTCTTCAAGATGGTAGGCTCCGGCTGGGCGGGCACCTACGACACCCCCGACCACGTGGTCTTCCTCGGCACCAACACCCCCGGCGACGAGGCATCGTGGAAGACGCTCGTTGAGCTGCCCGACCTCATCCCCGACGAGCAGCACGAGGCCTATCCCGCCAAGTACACCTCGCCGCGCATCGCCCTCGACGACAGCTACACCGACCTGCGCATGCTCATCAAGGCTACCACCAATAACCGCAACAACGGCAAGGGTAACATCTTCGTCAGCCTTGCCCGCATGCAGTTCTACGAAGCCCGCGAGCTCACCGACCAGGCTGTCATCGACTCGCTGCGCAAGGCCGAGGTGGACGCCCTCGTCGCCCCGATACTCGACTCCGTGGCCATCTTCTACAACAAGGTCATGGGCGTGGGCACCACGCCGCTCATCCTGCGCGACGACCAGCTCTACGCCAACTCCGAGGAGAGCGATCAGTTCTACGTCGGCCGCCTCATCGACCCCTCGCAGGACTACAGCTCCATCATCTTCCACACCTCGTGGAACAACCCGCTGCCTGCCGGCACCACCAACTACATCCAGGTGCACCTCGACGAGGCCGTCGAGCACTTCATCTTCACCATGATAGGCTCCAACTGGCCCAGCACCTACGACACGCCCGACCACATCATCATCCAGGCCACCAACACGCCCGACAACGAAGACTCGTGGACCAACATCATAGAGATGCCCGACCTCATCCCCGCCGAGCAGCACGGCGTCCATCCCGCCCAGTACACGTCGCCCGTCATCGAGCTGGGTGCCAAGTACACCGACTTCCGCTTCATGATCCTGGAGACCGTCAACATGCGTCTGGGTGCCTACGGCGTGCCGTACGTCAGCCTTGCCCGCTTCCAGATGTGGGGCGACAAGCCTGTTGACGAGGCTCCCTACAGCACCGTGAAGGGCCTCTCCGTCGCCGTCGATGCCATGATGGCCGCTGCCGACGCCGTGAAGGCCAATCCCACCGACGCCAACATCGCCCGTCTGCGCGAGGCCGTCAAGCTCGTGCGCTGGACACTCATCAACGGCAACATCGAGCCGGGCAACGAGCCCATCAACATCCTCTTCATCGGCAACAGCATCACCTACGGTGCCGGCCTTGGCGACCGCGCCACGCAGACGCCCCCCGTCAAGTGCGCCGAGAAGGTGGCCGAGGACACCCAGCGCCCCGTCTTCTTCCAGAACTGCGGCGTCAGCGGTGCCACCACCCTCGACTGGCTGCCCAAGACCTCGCTCTTCCGCAACGCCAACCGCCAGGCCTACGACCTCACCGAGAACGGCGGCTACCTCTTCTTCAGCATGATGCTGGGCACCAACGACAGTGCCGAGAGCGGCCCCAACGGCTCGCCCGTCAGCCCCGAGCAGTATGGCGAGAACCTGAAGACCATCATCGGCAAGCTCCACAGCAACTATCCCGACGCCCTCTTCATCGTCAACTACCCCATCTGGTACAGCCCCAACACCCACAACGGCGCTGTGTATCTTGAGGCCGGCCTCAACCGCCTGAAGAGCTACCATCCCGTCATCGACCAGGTGGTGGCCGAGCTGCAGGGCCAGGGCCTACAGATATGGACGGGCAGCAAGGAGGCCTTCGGCTTCTTCGAGGACAAGCCCGAATACTTCATTGCCGAGAACGGCTACCAAGGCACCTTCTACCTCCATCCCAATGCCGTGGGCGCCGAGCACCTTGGCCACTTCTGGGCACAGAGCATCGTGCAGCACATCCCGTCGGGCGACATGATTGAGTGGACGCCCGTCGAGGTGCCCGCAGCCGCCGTCTACAACATGCAAGGCCAGCGCCTCCACGACGGTCAGCCGCTCGCACCGGGCCTCTACATCATGGGCGGACGCAAGGTGGTCGTCATCCGCTAACACAGGCAAGGCCGGCTGCCCCGAAAGGGGTGCCGGCCTTACTTCTCCCTCCGCCACGCCCCCCGAGACGTTAAAAAGGACTAAAAAAAACGGACTGTTTGAACCAACATTTGTAAAATATCATTACATTTGCGCACCCTAACGAAGAATAATCATTAACAGATAACGTGTTTTATTAACCCAATTAAAACTGAAAAAACAATGAAGAAAGTTTTAGCACTCGTTGCAGCAGTCATGCTGCTTGGCGGCACTGCCATGGCGCAGGCCAGCTTCGGCGTCGGTTATGTCAACCCCACGCACATCAGCCTCTCTGACTCCAACCTGAACGGCCTCTATGCCGGTCTGGACTACAACATCCACTTCAGCGAGAACTTCGGCGTTGCCCCCGGCGTCTATGCCACCTATGCCACCAAGTCACAGGAATCCACCGGTGTCCTCGGCTCGGGCAAGATTACGCTCACCGAAGCCTATGTCGGCGTGCCCATCAACCTGAACTACAGCTTCAAGCTGGCCCCCGACTTCGCCATTGTCCTCTATGCCGGTCCCACCATCAGCTACGGCGTCATGTCGAAGAGCAAGGGTGACATCAAGATTCTCGGCATCAGCGCCAGCGGCGACGGCGACCTCTACGAGAACACCAACTACAAGCCCCTCGACGTGCTTGTGGGCGGCGGCGTTGCCTTCGACTGGGCAGAGACCTTCCGCGTCAGCCTCGGCTACAACTACGGCCTCCTCGACCGCGATGCCACCAGCAACGGCACCTACAACCGCAACTACCTCCACATGGGCGTTGCCTACCTGTTCTGATTTTAGACAGCTGAAAATCCAAAAAGCCCGCTCTTCCGAGCGGGCTTTTTTTCTTTTTGAGCTATTTTTGACTACCTTTTTCTCGTTAGTTCGGTATAAGAAAAAGTTTTTAATAAGCTGTAGGAGTAAAAAAAAGGAGGTTTATGCACCTCCTTCCAATAGCAAAACTAAAAGCCGTTTCTTATATAGCAACATCGACATTTGAAGCAACCATTGCGTCAAAATGTGTCCCTGCAGGGATATTTCCATTGCCACCATGAATAAGAAAGCCGAAAAGACAAAGGATTGTAAAAATAATTGAAGCTGCTACTTTATTCGCACCTGTATCACTTAGACTTGCTCCTGAAAGCATAACCTTTGTCCCATCAACAGCATTTACAGATTTAACTTGAACGGTAACTTCACCTGGCCTTCCTAATAATCCATTTCGAGAAGAACTCATAATCTGTCCTTTTGCCATTGTACCCGCAGGAATAACAACGACGCCATCAGCTTTAACGTCTGATGTTACTGTGAAATCAACGACTTCGCCTGGATTCATGTCAGAAGTAACAGCACTAACAAGTTCCAAGTCAACCGGAGTACCTGCCTTTAAGACGACTGTTTGTCCTGCTGGCATAGTAAATGAACTGAAAAGCATCATGGCTGCTAATGCTGCCGTGAAAATCTTACACTTTTTTGAATTTACGATTTTGATTAACATAACAACTGATTTAATTGATTAGATAAAAATGATTTATATTCTCAAGTTTTGCTATTATTTCTTTTTGTTGATTAAGGTTATATCTTTCAGCACAGCTTCCTGCGCCCGTGATGTTTCCCAGATAAAAGGACAACGTGAAGAAGCCACACAAAGCTGCTACTCCATAATTCTCTGATTTTATAGATGAATAAGTGGCGTATCCTAGTGCGCAATTAACAAGTAACGAGGTAAGCGCACTCTTGGGATGACCTGCATACAAATACCCTAAACCCGGTATAATAGATAAAGCTTCCGCTAAAAACTTACTTTTATTCTTCTGCATCCATAACTCGTTTATAAGATCAATGCTTTCCTGATTATTATACAAAGAAAAACTCGATACTGCTTTGAATTCATCTATTGCCTTTTCATAACAACCCATTCTGGTTTGTGCTAGTCCTCGGATTTTGTGAAAAGAAAGAATCTTCACAGAATCTGTCGTTGACGCATTTTCTAATGAATATAGCACTTTGGGGTTATTAATAATACAAAAGAGATGCTTGCAAACTTATATCTGGAAATTGCTTATAATTCGGAATCATTTGCGTTTCATACTCAAACACCCCATCTTCATATCTTCTTAATGCCCTATAGCACAATAGTTTTTTTGCTTCAAGTTCAGCACTTAGTCCTTTGTTCTCAAATTCTGCTTTCTGAATTACATACATTGCGTTTTGGTATTCCTCCTTATTAACTAGATGATTAACAAAAAGCAAAGTGTCATTTGAATGGTATCGAAGAACATCAGTATGTACTTTTGGTATCCCTGAAGATGCGATGCTATCCGGGATTACGGAACATGGAGGAAAGTCGATACAACTTGTTTTACCGTAAACCGATGCTTTATCATACATACTTTGGTCATGACTACAGCGAATAAGTCTATCTGACAGTAATGTTGTTGCTTTTAGGAACGGATAGTTTTCATAAACAATTAATCCATAGTTTGAACAAGAAGGATACATTGCACACATTCCTTGTTTTAAGGGACTAAGGAAATCTTGATACAGATGAATATAATCGTCAACAGCTCCTACTGAGCTAACAGATTCTCTGTTAACGACTATTCCATCTATTTTTTCCTGAGCCGAAGCTACAATAACTATGAAAAGAAAAACAAATAATAGGCTTTTCCTTTTCATGATTAATTTTTTTTTTTGCGCTTTGGCTCAACGGCGCAGTTCCTAATAATTGAGATTCACTGCATATTAACAAGAAGTGAGCCTAATTTTAGACTTACCTCATTTGATGGGCTCTGGACTGCCTGAAGTAGAAGATAAATAAAAACCGGCTCACACGTTGGCGTATAGTGTGAGCAAGCTCAAACATTTACAACCAACTGGAGCGTCTTTGTCTCTCTTCTACTTCATGAATTGTCCAGATTCATCAAATAAGAAAGAACTAAAACGTCCTTATAATATGTTTGGAAGCCTGTCCGGTCCGTAAGATGGACAAACTTCGTTGCAAATATAGAAGAAAAAAATGAAAACATCAAGGAAAAAAATGACTTTTTCAGAATAATATACGCAAAAGTTGATTTTCGGGTTGGTAGCGACGGAGAATGTTATTTTTTCGATGAGTTTTTTGTCGACGAATAGTTCGTTTAATTCACATCATTCGAATGCTGGGACATTCCATTTTACCACGCGCGGGGTGGTTAAGATCTTCGTGCAGATGAAAAAAGTCACAAAAGTCACAGGTCACAAGGTCACAAGGTCACACAAAAACGAGGCTCCCCGTCGTCACGACGCGGAGCCTCTACAGATGTTTTCTTAATGTAATCTCCCTTTATTTCAAATCGTTTTCTGCTTTGTGGTGCTCTCTCTACACGATGGCTGAGAGATTCCAAATACGGGCGGACTGGTAGCGACGGCCGTTGTGGCTGCGCGTGGTAAAGCCCACGGTGAAGTTCAGCTTCGCATGGTTGTTCACCATGTAGAGCAGTTCTTCGTCGGAAGCTTCGCCGAAGTAGTCGGCCACGATGTTGTCGTACTTTTCCTCGCCCCGTTCCGTGTAGTAGGGCACGAGGAGTGAGAGGGTGCGGCAAGTCCATTCCTTGCCGGTTGCTTGACTGATGCCAGACGTATGCTGGCCAACTTCTGAAAGATAACCTTGTAGTTTCATTGCTTTGTTTTTGTGAAAGTTAAATCATCGTTTTTCTTGATGAGGCCGGCATGTTTCCACTTGTAAAGGACGTTCCTTGGGGGTGATTTGTGGCCTCGTTTTTGTAGTTGGGCGATGAGCTCGCCCACGGAGAAGGTGGCGGGCAGCGACTGGAGCAGTCCTTCGCGCTGGGGCTGCTTGCTTTGCTGCGGGATTTCATTAAGCATGTTGCCGAATGCACGGACGCTTTGCGCGGCATCCTGCGTGGCAAACCATTCGCAGAAGGCGGCAATCTTGGCTAGCGTTTTCGGCGTCAGCGACTTGGGGGCGTACATGCCCACGCACACCATGCCCAGTCGGAACGCCTTGACGGCCGAACGGCGGCGGAAGACGTCGAACGCCACGTCGTTGTTCTTTAATGCCTCCACCCTTGTCCGTTCCAGCCATTGGCCGAGGACGTCGCGGATGGGCTGCATCTTTACGTCGATGTTCACTTCGGGCTGCACCACATACTCGTCGCTCTGCACGTTCTTGCGGCGGTAGGTCATTGCCTCAAAGCGGTTCAGTACCTTCGTCACCTCCTCCATCTGCTTGTCCGTGAGCGGCTGGAAGTGAGGGATGGGGGCGAACTCCTGATTCCTCAACTCCGCAAAGGCACAGCGGCTGACAAGGCCGTTCTCGGCATCGTTGAAGAATTTGTAGAGCTGTTTCGGCGTACCCAGCATCAAGATGTTGTAGTAGAGTTTAACACTCCCCGTGAAGGTGTCCACGCTGAGATAGTCTTGGCCATACTCGGCGTTATCAAACGCCTGGCGGTAGAGGTCGGACTTCTGGGCATACGAGCCGCCTGCGTTCGACTTCGTGAGCGTGTCGATCTCCTCCACGAACGAGAGCTGATGCAGCCCGCCGGCATCCTCCTGACGTTGCAAGAGGCGGGGTACGCTGATGACGGCCTGCACCATGCGGTAGGGTGCATGGGGATCCTCGGGCAGCTGTTCGCTGTTTTTCTTCAGGCGTAGCTCGGTTTTGTACTGCTTTTCTTTGAGGATGCTGATCTCGTCGTGTTTTCGTAAGTCTTTCGTCAGCACACCCACGATGTCGCGGGCGAACGACTTACCGGCACTCTGCGGGGCAAAGATAACGCCAATGAACGAGGTGGTATGCTCGCGGCCGTCGAGGTAATGCGCGCGGAGGCGGGTGGCGAGTGTCCCGAGCATAGGCAGCAGCGCCACGATGGTAGGATAGACGAAGTCCGGCGGGCAGTTCTTGCAGAACTCGCGGAACACGGGCGGCAGCGGGGGTGTTACCAGTCTCTCCTCGTCCTCCATGTCTGCAAAGTCCACCTCCGGCGCAGGCTCGGCCTTCTTCTCCACCACGATTACGCCCATGTCCACAAGGAACTTGTAGAACGTATAGGGTATCTGTGTGCCCAAGGCCCGCCTGCAGGCATGCTCTGCCTCCTTCTCGCGCTCGGCGATACCGAGGCCGAAGTCGGGCAACTGCGCCAGCAGCACCCCGATGTCGCCGTCGGTGATGTAGCGGAACATGTTGCACAGCTTGTAGTAGTAGGTGTGGCGCTCGCCCTGCTGCGGCTCGCCGTGACGTTTCACCCACTCGGCGGCAATGTCGCTGATGAGATGATCGCGATACTTGAAGGAGCGTTGTTCCTCGGTGAACGTCCGCGTCTGGGCGATAGCGTTAGCGATAGCGATAGCCGGCGTGGCGTCCGCATTCGCCTTCGCCATCGCCATCGTTTCATTCGGCAGAATGTTGATGGGCTCGTCGTCCCAAATGCCCTTGTTGTCGATGTAGAGGAACTGCGCGAGGGGCACGAGGTACGAGGCGCGGGCGAAGTCCTTGCAGGCGGTGTCGAAGGTGAGGATGCCCAACTGTGCGGCAAGCCATTGCTGGCAGCTCTCGATGGTGGTCATACCCACGGGGCACTTGGCAACGAAGCGCATGCCGTTGCCCGAGGGGGTGTGATGGACGGCTACGATGCCGATTTGCTTAGCCCAGTAGTTGTCATCGTCCAGCAGGGGACTGACGATTTCGTCGGAAAAACTCGCCATGTCTGCGATGTGGTCCACGTCCAGCATGAACAGCCCGCTGGGCAGCGCCTTCTCGTTCTTGCGCTCGTGGTCGGCAAACGAGGCTTGCCACGTCACTACCGGCAGGCGACGTTTGGCGGCGGCCAGTGCTTCGTGATCGCCCGACTGGGCAGCTTTTTCGACAGCCTCCCAGGCATGCTGCATGGCGGTGTCGTCGATGGTAGCGTAGAAGGTGTCGGAGGTGCAGAGGCGGCCTGTGGTCTCAGTTACTCGGTCGAAGATGTCAAAGTTCATACTCTTTCAGTTTGTAGAGGGTTAGTATAAACAGTTCACGAAGCCGCGTCTCAATCTCACGGGCATCCCCACGCGGCACGAGGATAGCGACCTTTACTTTCTCGTCGGAACGGTAGGCGGCGAAACGGAAGCTCTCACCATCCACCTCAAAGACTTTTCGCATGGCGTTCTCTGACTCTCCCTGTCGCTGGTAGGCGCGGAAGTCAAACTCGCCATACTCGTTCAGGACTGCGCTACCCTTGTAGCGGCGGCCCACTTCAAGCTGTTGTTTTTTACGGATAACTTTTGCCATATCTCTGTTGCTTTACGATTGTCGCTGCAAAGATAGGTACATAAAAAAAGCGCCTGAAATAGCTTCAGACGCCTATGAAGGTATTTATGAAGGTTATGAAGGTTTTTATGAAGGTTTCTATGTTTCGGGGGTGTCCGTCATAGTTTCTTCCATGCTTTTCCTGAACTCTTTTATCAGAATCAGCGCCCTCTCTTTCGCCCCGTTGTCCTTCCATCTTTCGATGGGGAGTTTCATGTAGGGGTTGTTTTGCATGGCGGCAGCCAACGTCCCCGTGGGGCAGTTTACGCCCTGCTCCTGCAGTTGCCTTTCAAACTGGCTCATGTTGCTGCCCATGTCGAAACAGTCGCGGCAGACACAGAACACGACGGCCAGCGCTGCATTGCCCCACATGAATGCCTGGCACTTGCCCACGGCCTTTGCCACCATGGCCATGTCCACCGCTTCCTCGCCGTCGTCCTCCTCGTCCGCGGGCTGTGCCGGCATGCCGTAGTAGTAATTATTCTGGGTGGCGCCGGCCTCCACCTCGTTCATTACGCCGTAGTTGTAGAAATTCGTTACGTCCATCGTTGTCAGTCGTTTTAGTAGTTGTTGATAATCGTGCCGCCTGCCTCGGCGGCGTTGTATGTGCCGTAGTTGTTGAACGTCTTGGCGGTGTCGTCGGTGTGCTGCTGCACTTTGAGGCGTATGTCCTCGCGGAAGCGGCGCGCCATGTCGCGCTTCAGCATGGGCTCGATAAGCTTGCGGGCATCGTCGCGCTCGCGGGCGTCCTCGCAGGCGGCAATCTGCTCCACCATGGCGTCGTAGGTCACGCGCCCCGTCCAGCCGTCGTCCAGTCGTGTGCGCAGGTTGCTGTTCTCCGCCTCCAGTGCCTTCACGCGGCGGCGCAGCTCGCCGAGGCGGTCGCAGTTCTCCGCCACGTCGTTGCAGTAGGTGGTCACAAACCAGCGCCGCATGTCACCCAGCAGCAGCATGGCTTGGCGTTTCGTCAGATTCTGGACATTCGGCCCCAGTGCGCGCACCCCGCTGCGTGCCAGCTCGTCCATCATGTCGTCCATCAGTCCCAGCAGCGTGTAGCGGTCTGCCAGGTCCATCATCGACAGCACCCTCAGGCGCATGTCGTTCATCTGTAGCCCGTTCGTCTTGTGCGCAAAACGGGGCAGCTGCATCTCTGCAGCAATTTTCTCAACTGTTTGTTTCATAACTGATTACCCTAAAAGATAGTTTGTATGTTCTCGTGCTTTTCCGCGTGCAAAGGTAGTGCTATTCCTCTACATCTCCAAACATTTTCCCGCAAAGTTTTCCACATATTTCCCCCTCCGCAGCAGGGCCTTCGCACGCGATAACTGGGCGGGCGTGCGCGATAACAGGACGGGCGCACACAGTTAAGGGATGGGCGTAGCACACGATACACCCTGCCGGAAAAAGTGTGACCTGTGACCTGTGACCTTTGTGACCTTTCCTTTTGCGCGGGTACACGTGCGCGAGTATTATATATTGGAAAGAGATAAGTATTATTTATAATATAATATATAATTAATATATTTCCATATATCTAAATATATAATATCGCGCGCACGTGCGAAAGGCGAAAGGTCACAGGTCACAAGGTCACAAGGTCACACACCAAAAATCGGGATTTTCAAAAAAATACGATTTTTTGAAAAAAAAGTGCATAAAAATTTGGTGGATTCAAAAAATATGCGTAATTTTGCATCGAGATTAAGAACGTTTCACTTGTAGAGCGCTCACGTCGTTCGCTCGTTGAACATTCGCTTCACTCATTCGTAGATCGCGCTTCGCTCGCTGTAGGGCCCGACAGGGGCGGCGGGGAATCTACAGGAGGCAAAGCCTCCGTTGAACTTCGTTCGACAGCCGTCGCGACTCGGCAAAGAACATGCTAGCAAGTCTTTGCTCTCGCTGCTCCGGCCGTTCTACAGGCCGACAGGCCGTTCTACAGCGCAGCGTTCTAAACTCAAAACCTTATTGTCTAACTATCTAAATCTTGTGTGCTATGCCTGTTACTTATCAGATTGTGGGTTGTTCCAACCCCCGCGGCGCCGAGGGCGTTGACTACGCCACTAACCGCGCCGTGAAGACCGGTGACTACGACTTCAAGTCGCTGTGCGAGGACATCCAGTTTGCCACCACGGCCACCAAGGCCGACATCGTGGCTGTGCTGACCGCCGCCAAGGAGTTCATCAAGACGCACCTGCTCCAGGGCCAGCGTATCGTGCTGGAAGAGATCGGCGCGCTGCAGGTGAACCTCAACAGCAAGTGCTTTGCGCAGAGTGTCATCCCGTTGGAGGCTTTCGAGCCTGCGTCGTACATCAAGGGCTGCGGCATCCGCTTCCGTGCCGATGCTGACCTTCTCAAGTACGTCCGCACCAACCGCCAGTTGAAGCGCGTGCCCAGCGAGCTTCTCGCCTAAGCGAGAGCGCTCGCTATGAGTTAAGAGTTAAGAATTAAGAGTTAAAAAAAATAGCTCTGCATACGGCTCTCAAAATTAACTCTGAAACGGAATGCGACATACCGGAACATTCTTTCTTAACTCTTAACTCTTAATTCTTAACAAAAAAAACAACTATCTAAAAACGATTTTCCTATGTATACCGTAACCGCTAAAATCCCATGGAAAAAGATTATCGAAATAATCATCGCTGTGCTGACTGCCATCATCGGCACGCTGAGCGTACAAAGCTGCCTCTGATGGAGTTAAGAGTTAAGAATTAAGAGTTAAAAAAAAAACCTATGTGTATGCAGTGGATCAAAACCATAACCCTCATTCTCTCGGCCCTCATCCTCATAGGGTGTTCCGCTGGAAACGCGTTTCCTTAACTCTCGATTCTGCGCTCTCTCCTCGACAGCCAAACTATTTTTCTTAACTCTTAACTCTTAACTAAATAAGAACTATTTTTCTTAACTCTTAACTCTTAATTCTTAACTAAAAAGATGAAATACTTTCAGCTTATGGAGTTCACGCGGAGTGTCACCGCCAACATTCGCGGCCTCGACAACACACCCCCTGCCGATGCTGTGTACAACCTTGAATGGCTGTGCCGCCGTTTCCTCGACCCCCTGCGTGAGGCCATCGGAGGGCCCGTCATCATCAGCAGTGGCTACCGTTGCCGCGACCTCAATACCGCCGTGGGGGGCAGCCCGACGTCGTACCACCTCCTCGGCCTTGCCGCCGACTTCCACCCCCTCGACCCCGAGCGGCGCGACACGGTTATCGCCCTTGTCAAGGAGGCTAAGGCAGCGGGCGAGGCGTGGAAAGCCCACCCCGACACGTCGGCAGCGCCCGACATGATGTTCAACCAGTTCATCATCTACCCCACGTTCTTCCACGTCGCCGTCAGCCCCGAGGGCAGCGCCCAGAAGCTGCAAATCCTCCGCTACAACGGCTTCGGACAAGGCTACCAGAAAGACTGAATCCCTTCCTTTGCGTTTGTTTTCATAATAGTTTTAGGTGTTTTTTACGTCAGGAATGCCCTGCGCTGCGACAGCGCGGGGTGTTTCATTATACAATGTTAATGCGTGACCTTGTGACCTGTGACTTTTGTGACCTTTTTCCGTTTTTGGTCACAGAAAAAAACGGTAACCTCCTTCTCGCGGGGGCACGTTTTTGCAAACTTTGATTGGCACTTTCCCTTCGGGAAAAGGAAAAAAGTCCGACAGAAATGAAAAATAAAAAATTGCCACAAAAAAACACGCCCCGCGCTTTTCTTTCCCGAGAAAACGTTGTACCTTTGTAGGCGGTAAAGAAAGGACATTTCCAAAAAACCATAAACCAATAACCCTTTAACAATACAACAAAAAAACAATGAGAGCAGAAGAACTGAAAAAGTATGGCATCGAAGGTGTGAAGGAAGTAGTGTACAACCCCACCTACGAAGTGCTGTTCAACGAAGAGACCAAGCCCGAGCTGACGGGCTTCGAGAAGGCTCAGGAGACTGAGCTGGGTGCGCTGAACGTGATGACGGGCGTCTTCACCGGCCGCAGCCCCAAGGACAAGTACATCGTCATGGACGAGAACTCGAAGAACACCGTGTGGTGGAACACCCCCGAGTACCCCAACGACAACCACGAGATGAGCGAGTGCGTGTGGGCCGAGGTGAAGAAGCTGGCCCTCGCCCAGCTGAGCGGCAAGAAGCTCTACGTGGTGGACGGCTTCTGCGGCACCAACCACGACACCCGCATGAAGGTGCGCTTCATCATGGAGGTGGCCTGGCAGGCACACTTCGTGACGAACATGTTCATCCGCCCGCAGAACCAGGCTGAGTTTGACCAGGAGCCCGACTTCGTGGTGTTCTGCGCCAGCAAGGCCAAGGTGGACAACTTCAAGGAGCTGGGCCTCCGCAGCGACACGTGCGTGGCCTTCAACGTCACCAGCAAGGAACAGGTGATCCTGAACACATGGTACGGCGGCGAGATGAAGAAGGGCATGTTCTCCATGATGAACTACTTCCTCCCGCTGAAGGGCATTGCCGCCATGCACTGCTCGGCCAACACCGACATGAAGGGCGAGAACACCGCCATCTTCTTCGGCCTGAGCGGCACCGGCAAGACCACCCTCAGCACCGACCCGAAGCGTAAGCTCATCGGCGACGACGAGCACGGCTGGGACGACCACGGTGTGTTCAACTTCGAGGGCGGCTGCTACGCCAAGGTCATCAAGCTGGACAAGGAGTCGGAGCCCGACATCTACAACGCCATCCACCGCGACGCGCTGCTGGAGAACGTGACCGTGGACGAGAACGGCGTCATCGACTTCGACGACAAGAGCGTCACCGAGAACACCCGCGTGAGCTACCCCATCTACCACATTAAGAACATCGTGCGTCCGCAGAGCTCAGGCCCCGCCGCCAAGCAGGTGATCTTCCTGAGCGCCGACGCCTTCGGCGTGCTGCCCCCCGTGAGCATCCTCACACCCGAGCAGACGAAGTACTACTTCCTCAGCGGCTTCACCGCCAAGCTGGCCGGCACCGAGCGCGGCATCACCGAGCCCACGCCCACCTTCAGCGCCTGCTTCGGACAGGCATTCCTGGAACTCCACCCGACGAAGTATGCCGAGGAGCTCGTGAAGCGCATGGAGCAGAGCGGAGCCAAGGCTTACCTGGTGAACACCGGCTGGAACGGCACCGGCAAGCGCATCTCCATCCGCGACACCCGCGGCATCATCGACGCCATCCTCAACCACAGCATCGACGAGGCACCCACGAAGCAGATTCCTTACTTCAACTTCACCGTGCCCACCCAGCTTGAGGGCGTCGACCCCGGTATCCTCGACCCGCGCGACACCTATGCCGACGCCGCACAGTGGGAGGAGAAGGCAAAGGACCTCGCCGGACGCTTCATCAAGAACTTCAAGAAGTACGAAAGCAACGAAGCCGGCAAGGCCCTCGTAGCCGCCGGTCCCCAGCTGTAAACCGCACGGACGGAAGAAAAACGAATAACTTAGAAAGCATTTTTTCTAGTTAAGAGTTAAGAATTAAGAGTTAAGAAAAATAGTTCTGCTATTGAAGAAACACAACATACAGGACTTTTTTCTTAACTCTTTCTTTTTTTTCAACCGTTCAAGCATTTAATCCGCAACCTGAGGACGGGCGGCATAAAAAACCATTGTCTACACTCCTACACTCCTACACTCCTATACTCCTTAGTTTTTTTCTTAACTCTTAATTCTTAACTCTTAACTAAATCTCTCTCCATGAAATCTCTCCTGAAAAATATGGCTGCGGCAGTGGTTGCCACATGGCTGGTCGCAAGCTGCCAGAGCCCGAAACCTGCCAACCGTTGTGAGGCGCTCGACAACAGCGCATGGAACCAGTCCACATGGATATCGGCCGCCGACGCCCCCGTGGTGCAAGGACGCATCGAGGACGGCAGTCGCGCCGCCGACGGCGCCAGTTGGTTCGTGGCCACCGTGAAGAACGACAAGAAGGTCACCGCCGCCCGCTGGATGACATGCGGACTGGGCGTCTACGACCTCTACGTCAACGGCCGCCTGGTGGGCGACGAGGTGCTGAAGCCCGGCTTCACCCACTCCGCCAAGACAAAGCGCTCGTTTACCTACGACATCACACCCCTCCTGGCCACCCGCAGCGGTGCCGAGAACGTCCTCGCCGCCCAGGTGACCCCCGGCTGGTGGGGCGACAAGATTGTCACCCCCGGCGGACACGAGGGGATGATAGGCCGCAAGTGCGCCTTCCGCGGCGTGCTGGAGCTCACCTTCGCCGACGGCAGCAAGCAACTGTTCGGCACCGACACCGAGCATTGGCTCGCCGGCATCGCAGGACCCGTGAAGCACGCCGCCATCTTCGACGGCGAGGAGTACGACGCCCGCGAGCTGCCCGGCTACGCCTGCATCGAAAAACTCGCCAAGCCCGAGGTGAACACCGAGTTCAAGGGCGACATACTGCCCTCGAACGGTGCTGAAGTCTATATGCGCCCCGACCTCGCCCTCGCACCCCAGAAAGCCTACGTCTGGCAGGGCGTCACCGGCAACACCGACGATGCCTACGGCACCATCACCATCCTGCGCGACTACGCCCCCGGCGCCGTCATCACCCTCCGCCCCGGCGAGACACTCGTCATCGACTTCGGACAAAACTGCTCCGCCGTGCCCTCGTTCGTCTTCAAGGCCAAGGAAGGCACGAAGCTCAACTGTCTGCCTGCCGAGCTGCTCAACGACGGCAACGGCGCCAAGAGCCGCGGCATGGACGGCCCCGAGGGCAGCATCCACCGCACCAACCTCCGCATCCCCAAGACGGGCATGATACTCGACTACACCTTCGCCGCCGACAAGGGCTTCGTCAGCTTCACCCCCCGCTGCACCTTCTTCGGCTACCGCTTCGTCTCCATCACGGCCACCGACGAGGTCGTCATCCGCTCCATCACCTCCGTGCCCGTCACCTCCATCGCCCAGAGCCTCGAGACCGGCACCATCACCACCGGCAGCGACGACATCAACCGCCTCATCGCCAACACCGTGTGGGGACAGCGCTCGAACTACCTCTCCGTGCCCACCGACTGCCCGCAGCGCAACGAGCGCCTCGGCTGGACGGCCGACACGCAGGTGTTCACCGAGACGGGCACCTTCTTCGCCAACACCTCGGGCTTCTTCCACAAGTGGATGCGCGACATGATGGACTCGCAGAGCGAGCTGGGCGGCTTCCCCGGCGTCGCCCCCACATCGCAGTACGGAGGGGAAATGATGCGCCTCGGCTGGGCTGACGCCGGCATCATCGTGCCCTGGACCATCTGGAAACAGTTTGGCGACAAGGAGATTGTCAACGAGTCGTGGGCCTCGATGGAGCGCTTCATGACATGGGTGAACGACACCAAGTACAGCCACGAGGCACACCTCGCCGAGAATGGCAACTACCAGTGGGCTGACTGGCTGAGCTACGAGCCGCTGGAGAGCTGCAGCGGACGCAGCCATGGACACGACAAGGACGGACACTGGAACCCGCTGCCCGAGACCATCGACTACTGGAACTACCTCAGCGCCTCCTACTGGGCCCTCGACGCCAGCATGATGCGCGACATGGCTGCCGCCACAGGACGCAACGCCAAGAAGTATGCCGACATGGTGGACGAGGCCAAGGCATACATCCGCGACACCTTCCTCAACCCCGACGGCACCTTCAAGACCGACATCCTCAACACCATGCAGACGCCCGCCCTCTTTGCGCTGAAGAACGGCGTGGTGGAAGGCGAGGCAAAAGCCGCCATGACGGCACGGCTGCGCGAGAACTTCGCCCAGCACGACGGCTGCCTGCAGACGGGATTCCTCGGCACCTCCATCCTCATGGGCACCCTCACCGACAACGGCATGGCCGACATCGCCTGGGACCTCCTCTTCCAGCACAAAAACCCCAGCTGGCTCTACTCCGTCGATAACGGCGCCACCACCATCTGGGAGCGCTGGAACAGCTACACCATCGAGAACGGCATGGGCCCCGCCGGCATGAACAGCTTCAACCACTACGCCTACGGCAGCGTGTGCGCATGGATTTGGGAGACCGTCGCCGGCATCGCCGCCGACACCGCCACCCCGGGCTTCAAGCACATCATCATGCGCCCCGTCCCCGACAAACGCCTCGGCTTCGTGAAGGCTGAATACCAGTCGGCTGCCGGCCCCATCAAGAGCGAATGGAAGTACGAAGGCGACAAGTGGCTCTGGACCTTCACCATCCCCGAAGGCACCACAGCCTCCGTCACCCTCCCCGGTGAAACCACCGCCAAGGAGTATCAGCCCGGCACCTACAGCGTGGAGAAATAACGCATACAGCGCAGAAAGAAAAGCGCAATAAAGGCATGATAATATAGAAAGCGCAATAGAGAGTCAGCGCAATAATAAAGAGAGTCAGCGCAGGGAAACCCTACGCTGACTTTTTTATGTTTCCTGAGAAGGGCGTTTAACCGATAGCCTTGTAGCGGCTGCCGCCAAGGGCGCGCACGAGGCCTTTCATCTCGAGGCCGAAGAGGATGGTGCCCAGACGCCCCGCCGAGATATCGGTGTCTAGCGAGAGCATGTCTGTGGGCATACCGTCGTCTGCCCGGCGGAGGCATGTCATCACACGCTCCTCGTCGGGCGTGAGCTCCACGAAAAGCTGACGCTGCAAAGGCATGTCGGCTTCCGCTGCAGAGGCCCAGTTCATCGCCTTCAGGAAATCGGCAGCCGAAGTGATGAGCCCCGCGGCATTGTCGCGGATGAGGTTGTTGCAGCCGACGGAGAAGGCATCGCCCACCCTGCCGGGGAAGGCATAGCAGTCGCGCCCATAGCCCTGCGCATAATCGGCAGTAATCAGCGCTCCGCCCTTCGCCGCCGACTCCACGACCACCACGGCGTCCGCCATACCGGCAATGATGCGGTTGCGTTGCACGAAGTTCTGCCGCTCGGGCTCCGTGCGGCTCATGTATTCCGTCACCAGCCCTCCCCCGCTCTGTGCCGTCATCTGCGCCGCCACAGCACGATGGGCAGAGGGATAGATGCGGTCGAGCCCATGCGCCAGCACACCCACCGTCGAGGCTCCCTGAGCCAGCGAGGCATGGTGAGCCGCCACGTCGATGCCGTAGGCAAGGCCACTGACGACAAGCACATCGGGCACAGCCGCCACCAAGTCGCTCACAAAAGCCGTGCAGACGTCGCGTCCGTAGTCGGTAGCCTTGCGTGTGCCCACAATGCCCACCACGTGGGCGGCATTGAAATTGACGGAGCCCAGCGTAAAGAGCACCAGCGGGGCATCGTCGCACTCCCGAAGGCGCGAGGGATATGCCGCGTCGTGGATGGTGAGGCAGCGGATGTGATGCTGCGCGGCATACTCCGCCTCAGCCTTTGCCTGCTGCCACGCAGCGGGGCAGTCGAGGGCTTGAATAAGAGAGGGCCGAACCCCCGGAAGATAATCCGAGAGCTCGGTCCTGTGTTCATAGACAGCCGTTGCTGTCCCTAAGGTCTCAACCAGCTGGCGGGCGATGATAACGCCGACATGCGGGGTGCACGTCAAGGCAAGCAGGGCTTGCAGCTCGTCAGCAGGCGAGGGAGTCATCTATCAAAGACCAGCCAGCGAAGCAGCGTACTTCACAAACTCGATATCGTTCTTTGCGCGTTCGAGCAGCGAACGGTCGAGCTTCACAGCCTTGGCAAGGTTGGTAGCGACGTCAGTAGCCTGGTTGGTGCGGGCAGCGAGGATGGCTGCGAGGTAGTAGGTGTAGGCGTCGGGGTCAGCAATCTTGCTGAGAGTGTTCTTGGCAGAAGTGTAGTCCTTCGACATGATCTGAGCCAGGGCGGCAGCGTTGCTCTTCGTGTCAGCGAAGGCAGCGGCAGCGCGGGCATACTGGCCCTGAGCGATGTAGAGGTTACCGAGAGCAGCAGCGTTGGCAGCCGTGTTGGTACCCTTGGCGAGGTAAGCCTCAGCCTCAGCCTTGTGGCCAGCCAGGAGCTCCAGCATACCGAGGTTGGTGTTCACCTCAGCAGCGGTGGGGTTCAGGCGGGCAGCCTTCTGGAGGTACGACTTAGCGGTATCGTAGTCGCCAGCGGCATAAGCAAGCTCAGCCACGTTGTTGAATGCGCGGTAGTCGTTGGGGAAGAGCTCGGTGGCCTTCTTGTAGATGGCGCTCTTCTCGGCGTCGGTCTTCACAAGCGTAGCAGCATAGAGCAGCTCCTCGACGCTCAGCACGTTGGGCTCAGACTTGAAGGCTGCGAGAATCTCGTCGTCCGTACGGCCGATGAGCTGGTAGTGGAGGCTCAGGCGAGCACGACGCAGCTGGGGCAGAATCTCGTTGGCAAGGTCGGAATAGACGGAAGAGATGTTCTTGATTTCACGTTCACGAGCTTCGGGCTCCTTGTACATGGAGAGCACGCGCAGGATGAGGTCCTTGTCGGCGATGTTCGAAGCCTCGACAAGCTGCTTGAAGCCTTCCCAGTCCTCAGCGGTGTACTCAGCATCGACGTTGGTGTCGATCTTGGCCTTCTTCAGCTGCTGGTTCACATAGTTGCGGGTGTTCTTCTGACGCTCCTGAGCCAGGCGGTCGTTCAGCGAAACGGCACCGTCGGGAGAAGCATAAGCCGATACCTCGATGTTCTCGAGCTGCTTGCGGTCGTCAGCGTTCACGTCCTTCAGCGTGCTGAACACCTCGGCAAGGTCCTTCGAGCTCAACTCGCTGGAACGGAGGTTAGCCTGCTGGATAAGGAACATGATGTTAGCCTGCTTCACCTGCTCGATGATGCGCTGGAAAGCGTCCTCGGCAACGGCGGGAGTGGTGGAGGCAGCGGTAGCGGCATAGAGCTCAGCGGTAGCCAGCACACCGTCGGCAACCTTCACTTCGGGAAGGGCGGTCTGCTTCTTGCCCACCGAAACGACGGGGCGGAGGTACAGCTCACTCTTTGCCATGGCGGGAATGTAGTCAAACAGGCTCTTCAGCGTCACGTTGGCACCCGTCTTGTAGGGGACAGTCTGACCGTTACCCTCGACCTTCTCACCCTGATAGGTGTAAGTCTCACCGGTAGCCTCGCCACCGTTGTACTTCAGCACGGGGGTGACGTTGAGGACAGCCTTCTTGGGGAAGAACTTAGCGGGGAAAGTACCGTTAATCGTCACAGGCACTTCGCCGTTCACGGCCTCCAGCACCTGGGGAGACACGGTGAAGTAGTCGGAGGACAGTTCACTCAGTTTTTTACTGCAGGAGCACAGGGCAAGCACGGCTACTGCCATCAGGAAAAATCTCTGTTTTTTCATTGTTTTGTAGATAAATATAAAATAAAACGAATTCTTTCTCTCCATTTCGGGCTGCAAAATTACTGCTTTCGCTCCTATTTTCCAAAGGAAAATCATTAAAAAAATATAAGATTCGCACGCGCGTAGAAGCTTCCGCTATCTCTGCAGATGCTGCTTCTGCGCCGTCAGATGCTCCTTCTAATTTTGTAGAAGGGCCTTCTATTTTTGCAGAAGGCCCCTCTGATTTTGCGGAATTACTTCTGAGGAGGATAAAGGTCGTCCCACCAGCGGGAGTCGTCCTGAAGGAAGCGCGCGAACCACGCCATGATGGTGTTGTGCCAGAGGATGCGCTTGGGGTAGTCTTGAATGAAGTGGTTTTCGCCTTCAACCTCGATGAATTCGACGGTTTTACCGAGAATCTTCAAGGCGTTGAAGAGCTGGATGCTCTCGCCGATGGGGACGTTGGTGTCGGCAGTGCCATGCAGGAGCAGCAGGGGGGTGTTGATTTTGTCGGCATTGAAGAGAGAGCCCTGCGCAAAGAGGTCGGGGTTCTGCCAAGGCCAGCTGCCGGCAGCAGCAACGGCGTTGTAGCTGTAGCCCCAGTAGCCCTCGCCCCAGTAGCTGGTGACGTTACTGATGCCGGCATGCGAGACGGCGGCAGCAAAGATGTCGGTCTGCGTCTGGAGGTACTGCGTCATGAAGCCGCCATATGAAGCGCCCATACAGCCCACGTGGGCGGCATCGACGAAGGGATGAGCGGCGCAGAACTTCTGCACACCCTCAATGATGTCGCTGGCCGTCCACTTACCCCAGGCGTTGACGTGGCGGGCGGAGAACTCCTGCCCGAAGCCGATGGTGCCGCTGGGCTGGACGACATAGACCACATAGCCGCGCGAGGCGAGCAACTGGGCACAATAGGGACTGGAGATGCCCTGCGTAGTGGGGGTGGTGCCGCCGTAGTAATAGACTATGAGGGGGTATTTCTTCGTGGCATCGAAGGCGGGGGGCAGGCAGCACTTGCCAGTGATGAGGGTGCCGTCGGAAGCGGTAAAGTTCCACGGCTCCGTCTGTCCGAGCTCAAGCTGGTCGAGCTGCTCTTTCATCGGGTCGGCAATGAGGCGCGAGGTGCCCTTCTTCAGCTGGTAGAGATAGGCACGTCCGGCGCTGTGGTCGTCGGTGCCGAAGTAGGCGGCCACGGAGGCATCCTCGGTAGGAAGCACAAACGACGAGACGACGGGGGTCTCAAGCGCCAGCAGCTTCATGGTGCGGGTCTTGGGCGAATAGACATAGACGTGCACCTCATCGGCCTCGGTGACGCGGAGGTAGATGTTGCCGTCGGCCTTGTTCCAGATGACATTCTCGATGGAGGGGTCGAAGTCACGCGTGATAGCCTCCACCTGGCGTGTGGCAAGGTCCATGATGTATGCCTGCTTGTCGTAGCTGTTAGCGATGGGGAGGTCGCCGCAGTTCTTGCCGATGCCGTCGAAGGCCTCGGGGCCACCGGTGAAGAGCAGCTTCGTGCCGTCAGGCGAGTACTCCACGCCGTCCACGTAAGGCTTGTTGGCAAAGATGGTGTCAATGGAGCGCGTCGTTAGGTCGAACTCGCTGAGCGTGGAGACATAGTAATAGGGATGACGCGAGACGTCCTCGTCGGACGACTGCAGCAGCACTTTCTTACCGTCGGGTGAGATGTCGGCCACGCGGGTGGACTGCTTGCCGAAGGTGAGGCGCTCGGTGGTGCCGCTCTCGGGGTAGTAAATGCAGGGATAGGCGCTATTGCGGTTGCCGGGGATACGGTCGCGGGGGGAGAGGATATGCTTCAGCGGGCCGTTGTCGCGCGCGCCCTCATCGTTCTTCATGACTATCATCTTCGTCTCGTCGGGGAACCACTGGAAACGCTCGTCGGGCAGGGAGCGGAAGAGCACTTCCTCCTGCTGCGTGAGGGGGTCGACGGTGACGAGGTCGCTGCCCACAGCGGCACGACGCGTGTACCAGAGTTTATCGGTACGAGGCATCCAGCGCAGGTTGCCTGCAACGTAGGCAATGTGCTTGCCGGTCTTCACCTCAGTGAGTTCGGCGCGGGAGTCGTTACGGTCGGCGCTGTAGTTGTAGGAATAGCGGGTGACCAGATACTTGCCGCTGGGCGAGAGCAACACGCCGGTGACGCGATTGTTGTAGACGGTATTGTCAAGCATGAAGCGCCCCTTCGGGCTCACGCCTGTCACGCATGCCACATCCTTGAACTCCTTCTTCGCCTCTACCTCGCACTTGATGCAAAAATCGCCCTTTCCATCGGAGGGAACGAGCACTTTGAAGGTGACGGGATAGGTTTTCTCGGGCTCCATGCGCAGGGAGATGGTGCGGGAGCTCTGGGGACTAATGCTGTCCTGCGACTCGGGCTTCGTAGCCTTTCCCAAGCCCTCGACTGAAGCATCGAAGGGGAGGGTGCTGGTGATTTTCAGATCGGCCTTCATGAAGCGTTCGGCGCGCAGACGGGTGGTGACGATGTAGAGGATGTTTTCGCCCTCACGCCTCGGCAGGGTGAGCATGCCGGTGGTGTCGGTAGTGACGATGTCGGAGGGGAAGGCATCGGGGCTGACGACGACGTCCGTCTTCAGCAGGTCGGCTTTGTAGCGGTTGCCCTTGATGTCTGCTGAATCGCAGACGAGCGGTTCTCTCACGGTTGCTGCCTCGCGGACAGCATACTCGGTTACAGTCTGTGCCTGCGCCGTCAGCAACGACAGCAGGGCGGATGCAAGGAAAAACAATCTTTTCATAACTTTAAAAGGTATTTTGGAAATTAAAAATGTTCGGTTTCGAAGTTACGGATATTGCGCGGATGATGCTGAACGATTTCTTTCCGGAGCCGTGTGGAGTCTATATGGGTGTAAATTTCGGTTGTCCCGATATCCTCGTGCCCCAACATGGCTTGGATGACGCGCAGGTTGGCACCGTTCTCCAGCAGGTGAGTGGCGAAGGAGTGACGGAACGTGTGGGGGCTGATAACCTTTTTGATGCCCGCCTTTTCCGCCAGTTCCTTCACGAGGTGGAACACCATGATACGGGAAAGGTTTTTCTTGCGCAGGGCGCTGAGGAAGAGGTAGTCCTCGAAGCCGGGCTTGATGTCAATCTGGTTGCGGTCTATCATGTAGTACTCTATCTCCTGAATGGCCGAGGGCGCAATGGGGACGAGCCGCTGCTTGCTACCCTTGCCCTCCACGCGGATAAAGCCCTCCTTCAGGTAGAGATCGCTCAGCTTGAGGTTACACAGTTCGGACACGCGCAATCCGCAACTATAAAGGGTTTCGATAATAGCACGGTTTCTCTGCCCTTCTTTCGAAGATAGGTCGATGGAATCGATGATTTTGTCGATTTCCTCGACACTCAACACCTCGGGCAGACGGGCGGGAATCTTGGGTGACTCAAGCAGCAGCGTGGGGTCGGCTTCGATGTACCGCTCCAGCACCAGGAAGCGGTAGAACGAGCGGATGCCCGACTGAATGCGGGCGATGGAGCGGGGCGTGATACCGATGTCCATCAGTTCGGCGGTGAAGTGTTCCAACACATCCAGCGTTACTTCCTCGGGGTGCATGCCATCGTCGGACAGGTACACGAGGAGCTTTTCCACGTCTTCCATGTAGGCATCGAGCGTGTTCGCAGAAAGTGCTTTTTCGAAGACAAGATACTGTTTATATCTTGTCAACATCTTTTTATTCTCATCTTTTGATGATTTATTGCCCATTTTTTTCTACCTTCGCGCCGAAATTCCGAGAATCGCAGGCAAAAGTACAAAAATCATTCAATAATAGCACAAAATGAACGAAGAAAATAACAAAAAGAAAATCCTTGTCGTCAACGGCCCGAACCTGAACCTGCTGGGACTGCGCGAGCCGGGCATCTACGGCTCGTCGTCGCTGGGCGAAGGCATGAGGGCGCTGGAGGTGCGTTTCCCGCAGGCCGAGTTCACCTTCTTCCAGTCGAACATCGAAGGGGAACTGGTGGATGTCATTCAGCAGTACGGCTTTACGTCTGACGGCATCGTGCTGAACGCCGGAGCCTATACCCACACCTCCGTGGCCATACACGATGCCATCAAGGCCATCCGCACCCCCGTCGTGGAGGTACACATCAGCAACATCTACAGCCGCGAGACCTTCCGCCACACTTCCCTCATCACCTCTGCCTGTGTGGGCATTATCGGAGGCTTCGGCATGGACAGCTACCGCCTCGCCGTTGAATACTTACTGAACAAATAAACAACGATGACGCTGGACGACTACATCCTCACCCACATGGAGCCTGAGAGCGACTACCTAAAAGCGCTCTGGCGTACCGCGCATGTCCACCTGATGAACCCGCGCATGTCGTCGGGCCATCTGCAGGGGCGGCTGCTAAAGATGCTGGTGGAGATGGTTCGTCCGCATCACATACTCGAAATCGGCACCTATGTGGGTTACTCAGCACTCTGTATGGCTGAGGGACTTCGTAGCGATGAGGATCGTGTGGTGACATACGAAATCGACGATGAACTGGAGGATTTTACCCGCACATGGATAGCCGGCTCCCCTTTCGGGAGGCGGGTGGAATTCATCATCGGTGATGCACTCAAACAGGTGCCTGAGCGAGGCGAGACCTACGATTTCGTCTATATCGACGGAGATAAACGTCAGTACCTCGAGTACTACGAACTCGCCCTCCAACACACCACCCCCGAGGCGTTCATCCTCGCCGACAATACGCTGTGGGACGGACACGTCGTTGACGAAGAGTATGCGCACGAACACCGTACCGAAGGCATCAATGCCTTCAATGCCTACGTCTGTGCCGACCCGCGCGTGGAAAAGGTTATCCTCCCCATCCGCGACGGCCTGACAATCATGAAGAAAAAGAATTAAGTATATGGAAACAACAAGACAAAACAAAATTGCACGGCTCATTCAGAAGGAGTTAAGCGACATCTTCCTCCTTCAGGCCAAATCGATGAACGGCGTTATCGTCTCTGTGACGAACGTCCGTGTTACCCCCGACCTCAGCATTGCCCACGCCTACATCAGCGTGTTTCCCTCCGGCAGGTCGGAAGAAATAGTGAACAACCTGAACGCCAATATGAAAAGCATCCGTTACGACCTTGGCACCCGCGTGCGCTTCCAGCTGCGCGTCATCCCCGAGCTGAAGTTCCACGTTGATGACTCGCTTGACTATCTGGAGCATATCGATGAGCTGCTGAAAAAATGAAGCTGCCTTTCTACATAGCACGGCGATACCTTTTCTCCCGCAAGAGCCACAATGCCATCAATATCATCTCGGCAGTAAGTGTCTGCGGAGTGACGTTGGCGACACTAGCGCTCATCTGCACACTCTCGGTCTTCAACGGCTTCCACGATTTGGTGGAGAGCATGTTCACCCACTTCGACCCGGAACTGAAGATTGAGCCGGCAAAGGGCAAGAGCTTCGTCCCTTCGGACAGCCTGATGGAGGTGTTGCACAGTAATCCCGCTATCAGCGTCATCAACGAGACGCTTGAGGACCAGGCAATGGCGCAATACAAAGATCGTCAGACGATGGTGACGGTGAAAGGCGTGGGCGACGAATTTCTCGCCCTCACCTCCTTCAGCGACATCCTCATCGGTGAGGGCACGTTCCGGCTGGCTGACGAGGTTGTCGACTACGGCATCCTCGGCGTGCAGATTCCTCACATCCTGGGCAGCGGATTGCACTTCATCGACCCCCTCACCCTCTATGCCCCACGTCGGGGGACACGCATCAACCTTGCTAACCCCATGCAGAACGTCACTTCACGCTCACTCTACAATCCCGGGCTTGTTTTCTGTGTTAATCAGGAGAAGTACGACGGCTCGTACGTCGTTACCTCGATGGACTTTGCGCGGGAGTTGTTCGACGTGCCCGAGGCTGTCAGCGCCCTTGAACTGCGTACGGTTCCAGGCAATTCTATTCCCAGAGTTAAACGTCAGCTGCGCCGCGCACTGGGTCCCGACTACACCGTTAAGGACCGCTATGAGCAGCAGGCCGACGTCTTCCAGATTGTGAGGATTGAGAAATTCATTTCGTACCTCTTCCTCAGCTTCATCCTGCTCATTGCCTGCTTCAACATCATCGGCAGCGTCTCGATGCTCATCCTCGACAAGCAGGACAACCTCTCCACCCTGCGCAGCCTCGGTGCTTCGGACAGTCTCCTTGCCCGCATCTTCATCCATGAGGGCAACCTTATCGCCCTTGCCGGAGCCCTACTCGGGCTTGTGCTGGGCGTCATCCTCTGCCTGCTGCAACAGCGGTTCGGATTCATCTCGCTGGGGCAATCGGGTGCTTTTGTCGTCGACGCCTATCCTGTCAGCGTCCATGCAACCGACGTCCTCATCGTCTTTATTACCGTTGTCGTCGTCAGCACCCTCGCCGTGCGCCTGCCTGTCCGCCTCCTTGCCCGTCGGGCAATAAATCATGAGAAAGAGAAGTAATCCTCTTTTTTTGCTTCAGCAAGTGATTTTTTCGAGAAAAGTACGGTTTATTTAAATAAAATAATGTACTTTTGACACTCGTTTCAAAGGCTTAACGAAGAGTATTAATTGAAAGAGATTTTAATTTTTTAATAGTTAATCAATTATGTGGTTATTTAATTCTTCTATCGGAAAGAAGGTTGTGATGAGTGTCACGGGTTTGGCCTTAATCTTATTCCTTACTTTCCACATGGCCATGAACTGCGTGGCCTTGTTCTCGGCCGAAGGGTACGAGTGGATTTGCAACTTCCTCGGCGCTAACTGGTATGCCATGGTGGGCACCATCGGGTTGGCTCTGTTGATGGTGATTCACTTCGTGTATGCCTTCTGGCTGACGCTGACTAACAAGAAAGCGCGTGGAGCAGAGCGCTACGCCGTTACGGCTCGTCCGAAGGGCGTTGAGTTTGCCTCACGCAACATGTTTGTGCTTGGCCTCTGCGTTTGCGGCGGTCTAGTACTGCATCTGGTGAACTTCTGGAGCAAGATGCAGCTGGTGGAACTGATGGGCGGCGAACCTGCCGGGGGCGTTGAACTCATCCGCTACACCTTCTCGAAGTGGTACTTCGTATTGCTTTACCTCATTTGGCTGTGTGCCCTGTGGTTCCACCTTACTCATGGTTTCTGGAGCGCTATCCAAACCATCGGCTGGAGCAATCGCAAGTGGTTCGTACGCTGGAAATGGATTGGTTACATCTGCGTAACGCTGCTCATCCTGGGCTTTATGTCTGTCCTGATGCTATACTTCTTTGCTGAAGGACTGGGCTGGGTCATCTTCCCTGGTTTGTTCCAAGGCTTGGTTGCCTGATGACTTATGAAAAATGAATAACGAAAAAACGTATCATAAAATGGAAAACAAGATTATAACCAAAACCGATGCCAAGATTCCCGAGGGACCGTTGGCAGAGAAATGGACGAACTATAAGGCTCACCAAAAACTTGTCAATCCTGCCAATAAGCGCAAGCTGGACGTCATCATCGTCGGCTCGGGTCTAGCAGGTGCCAGTGCTGCTGCTTCGCTGGGTGCCCTTGGTTTCAAGGTGAAGTGCTTCTGCATTCAGGATAGCCCGCGCCGCGCACACTCCATTGCCGCTCAGGGCGGTATCAATGCAGCCAAGAACTATCAGAACGATGGCGACTCGGTCTATCGTCTCTTCTACGATACCATCAAAGGTGGTGACTACCGTGCCCGCGAAGCCAATGTCTATCGTCTGGCTGAGGTCAGCAACGCCATCATCGACCAGTGTGTGGCGCAAGGTGTTCCTTTTGCCCGCGAGTACGGCGGTCTGCTGGACAACCGCTCCTTCGGCGGCGCGCAGGTAAGCCGCACGTTCTATGCCCGTGGCCAAACCGGACAGCAGCTGTTGTTGGGTGCTTACAGCGCCCTGATGCGTCAGGTACACCTTGGCAACGTGGAGATGTTCACCCGTTGTGAAATGCTAGATGTCGTCATCATCGACGGACGTGCCCGCGGTATTATCTACCGTGACCTCGTTACGGGCGAAATCAAGCGCTGTTCGGCACACGCTGTCGCCATCGGCACAGGCGGCTACGGTAACACCTTCTTCCTCAGCACCAACGCTATGGCCAGCAATGGTAGTGCCGCCATGCAATGCTACCGCAAAGGTGCCTGGTTTGCTAACCCTGCCTTCGCTCAGATTCACCCCACCTGCATCCCCGTGCACGGCGACAAGCAGTCGAAGCTGACGCTGATGTCGGAGTCGCTGCGTAACGACGGACGTATCTGGGTGCCTAAGAAACTTGAAGATGCCAAGAAACTGCAACGCGGCGAACTCAACCCCAACGACATTCCCGACGAAGACCGCGACTTCTATCTGGAGCGCCGCTATCCCGCCTTCGGTAACCTGGTGCCCCGCGACGTGGCCAGCCGTGCCGCCAAGGAGCGCTGTGACAAGGGCTTCGGCGTCAACAACACCGGCCTTGCCGTCTTCCTCGACTTCAAGTATGCCATTGAGCGTCTGGGCGAGGACGTCGTCCGCCAGAAGTACGGCAACCTCTTCGACATGTATGAGGAGATTACCGACGTCAACCCCTACCACAATCCCATGATGATCTTCCCCGCCATCCACTACACGATGGGCGGCATCTGGGTTGACTATGAGCTGATGACTTCCATCCCTGGCCTCTTCGCCATTGGTGAAGCTAACTTCAGCGACCACGGCGCCAACCGCCTCGGAGCCTCTGCCCTTATGCAGGGCTTGGCTGACGGATACTTCGTACTACCCTACACCATCCAGAACTACCTGAGCGACCAGATTCAGGTGCCGCGTTTCAGCACCGACCTGCCCGAATTCGACGAAGCAGAGAAGGGTGTTCAGGCACGCATCA
>Ga0310690_10002367_pt1 | contig 30853 bp, 10 predicted proteins | sample AusTroGonzalo_MG_2_FD_207661 | JGI IMG/M metagenome (GOLD analysis project Ga0310690, IMG submission 207661) | Bovine rumen microbial communities from tropical cattle in Woodstock, Queensland, Australia - Gonzalo_04 (v2) (version 2) | ecosystem: Host-associated > Mammals > Digestive system >...
GTCAGATGGCCTACATCTGGCTCGATCAGGACGGTGAGCTGCTGAAGGCGGGTGGTACGGAGAGCACACGGGCGCTTAATGCACAGTTCTATGCCGACGGCATCGGACAGTACCTCGGTGCCATCAGTGCCAACTGTCAGGTGGCCCGCGCCTTTGCCAACGACTACGCCGTTACCGACACCACCATCACCTGGGGTGGCAATGCCGGTGAAGACAGCACCCAGGGAACAGGCATCTCAAACGATGGTGCCACCGGTGATAACAGATAAAGAAGTAAGAAGTAAGATGAATGATGTAAGAGGTAAGATGGCTGATGGCAGATGGATGATGTGGCTCTGCGTAGTACTATTCACTATTCACTGTTCACTATTCACTTCCTGCACCAAGGAGGGCGAGACGATCGTTCTGCCGACGCCCGGTGAGGAGCAAACTCTTACCACGCCCTTGGTCACAGTCATCTATGATCCTGATGGTCTGGGTGACCGCTCGTACAACGACCTTATTTATAAAGGCGTGGAGGCGGCGGCCAAGAAGTATGGTGTGCGCACCTTGCAGTTAGCGCCCGAAAACCAGGAACAGGGACTGGCTTATCTGGAGACGATGTTCAGCCAGATAGAAAACCTCAACGATACTGTGCGCCGACTCTTTGTCACGCCCAGTATCGTCTACGATGCTTACATCCGTGCGAACAACAAACGGTTAGAGGCCAATCCCTATGCCGACCTGCTGTTCATGGAGACCACCAAGCCGCTTGATGGCAAAGGCTCCACGTTCTATATCGATTACTATGGTGCGATGTATATGAGCGGCTGTATGGTTCACTATGCAGCCAACGACCTCGTGTCGCTGGTGATGGCGAACCCCTACACACAAACCGTGCAGGAGGCGGGCGACGGATTCCAGGCAGGATTCAATGACACGTCCCAGTTTAACACCGCCAGTCCACTCCTTCTTGATGTACGCTATCTGAGTGACGAGCCGGTGGGCGGTTTCAAAATAGCCGACTCAACAGCCACGCGCATCTTCAATGAGGAGAGGCATTATATCTCTGGAAAAAACGTCAACAATGTGACCTTGGTGCCTGTCTGCGGTGGAGCCATGCATGCATTCTTCAGGGCCGCAAAATCAATTGTTTCATCGTATAAATATGTGGGCATCGATGGCGATATGACTGCCGACAAGGACTACTGCATTTTCTCTACGCTGAAGCGTATCGACAAGGTGATGGTCGACTATATCGGCATGTGGCTCAACGGCACAATGCCCAAGCACCAGACACTGGGGCTGGCCGATGGCGCTACCGACGTAATTGTTGGCAACTACACTTATGCATATTCAATCAAAGGCGGGCTATGGGACAACGGCCTGAACATGGACAGCCTGCGTCAAGTAGCAATCAGAAAGGAGGGGGAACGATATGGGAAGTAAGATGTGGCTCTACGCAGTACTATTCACTCTTCACTGTTCACTATTCACTTCTTGTAAGACGGAGGATGACAAGATTATCTATAAGGATTCGCGCCGATGGGTGGAGAAGACGGTGGCTGTGGTAGCGCCGCTTAACGACCCGATCATGAAGGTCCGTCTGGAGCGCACTGCCGAGTGGATGCTGAAGAACCTGCACAATGCCCAACTGCAAGATACACTCTGTATCAACATGAAGCTGGAGTGGTACGATGAATACGGCAACGACCTGAAGGCATTAGGCCAACGCCTGGCCAACCGCGACGACGTGATGGCCGTGATAGGTCCCTTCAACAGCGACAATGTAGAGCAGCTGGCACCTTTCTGCCAGCAGACGCACAAACCGCTGATCCTGCCCACTGCCACCAGTGAGACAGTCATCCGCCGCTTCGCCATCACCAGCAGTGGCGACGGTCAGCAGCCCTTCCTATGGTCGCTTACCGAGACCGACATCTCGCTTTCCGAGATTCTGGTGAGTCTCTATGCCAACAGACTGAGTATGCAGGGCGGCACGATGTTTGAAGGCGATTCCGATGGAGTCCTTTTTGCACCAGCTGACAACTACGGCCAGACATTTGTTGAGTGGGCGCCGTTTTTGACCGCTGAGCTGGGCTTCAACCTCCGTCTGTGCGAGCAATATGAAAACGACGCGGCACTCTACCTGGGAATGCGCCAGTATTTAGGTAGTATGCCTTGGTTTTCCCTGGAAATGCCGCAGTTTGTGGTAGCCCGGAATATCGGGCAGATTTATCAGATAGCCCGTATGCGCAGTGAGTTCTGGGGTCTCGATCCCGACGATCCCGCTGAAGATCAACGCGACGGCTCGTCACTACGTGTCCTCTGGGCACCAGTGTATTACGCCTGTTCTAATCTCACCGACGAGGCCATTGCAGCCCTCGGACCACGCTGCATCGCGCTCACCAGCGGCTATCAGGGTTTCTCACCTTACGCCGACCCGATGACGGGTTTCGAGATGAGCTACGAAGCGCGCTTCGATACCAAGCCGACCTTCGCTGAGTGTAAATTCTACGACGCCCTGCTGTTGGCCGCCTTCGCCGCCAGCTACATGGAGCATCACCCCAACACCCAACACCCAACACCCAACACCCAATTCAACGATGCCGTCGTAAAAATCTGCACCACCAAAAACCTGCTTTCCGGACACGCCTGGAACGAGACGGGCATGGAGCTTTACCTCGCTGCACTCGAGCGGGGAGAACTGCTTGGCTTCAAGGGCGCTTCGGGACCTGTACAGTTTGACAGCGAGTGCTATACTGCCGCACTCAACACCACTTATGTCAACTGGATCATTTCTGATGGTCACTTGTATCACCAGAGCTATTACAGCACTGAGGGAAACGCCCAGACATCGAAAACGCTGGCATCGTGGAACTATCTGATGAAGGATGCCGAGAGTAGATTCGATTCCAAATACAGCCAGAGCATCACCACCATCACCTACCCCAACCTGACCAGCCAATACGCCGTGCTCGTGCAGGGCAGCAACGGCTGGGAGAACTACCGCCATGAAGCCGACGTGCTGAGTATCTATCAGATGCTGAAGGCCAACGGCTACAGCGACGACCATATCATACTGATTACCGCCGACGACTGCGCCAATGCCCCGGAAAATACGACCGACAAGGGGGCCGTGCGCACCGATCCCAACGGCAAGAACCTACGCGAGGGGGCTGTGATCGACTATCTGAATGCCGACCTCACGCCGCAGGACATCTGCAACATCCTGCTCGGCAACAAGACCGACCGCACACCCGTCGTGCTGCCCGCTGATGCCGGTCAGAATATCCTCCTCTTCTGGAGCGGTCACGGCCGCAGCAGGGCCATCAACGGCATCAATGAGATGGCGTGGCGCAACTTGTCATCCGGTCGCTGCATGACAGACAACCTGTTGGCAGAAACCCTCCGCACGATGGCCGCCAACAACCAGTTCCGTCAGATGCTCGTCTGTCTGGAACCCTGTTACTCCGCCAATATGGGCGAAGCCTTGGAGGGCATCCCGGGTGTGCTGGCCATCTGCGCGGCAGGCCCCTACGAACAGTCGTTCGCCGACTCGTGGAGCAACGAACTCGGCGTATGGATGTGCGACCGTTTCAGCCGCAATCTCATCGGTCACGTTACGGAGAAACCTGATGGCACCTACCGCGACCTCTACCTCTACTGTGCCCAGCATACGCTCGGTTCGCATGTAGGTATATATAATAATGAGAATTTCGGTAACCTCTATACCACAGGTCCCAAGGACTTCTTTGTAAGAATGAAATAAAATATAGATACAATTATGAAAAAAATTAAGTTCTTTACAGCATTAGCAGCACTCCTTTGTGCAACAACATCGACATGGTCGCAGAACGCGAATATCGTCACTGTTGAAACCGAGAGCGAATTGCGGTCGGCAATGCAGACCGATGGTGCGAACATCAAGCTCAAGGCTGACCTCAATCTCAGTAATAAAACGCTTGAAATCGCTCAAAATAAGACGGTGACCATCGACCTTGATGGTCACACGCTGGATCGTAGGCTTACGAAACGCGGCGAAGGTGGCGGTCAGGTCTTTACTGCGCGTAAGGGCTCGACGTTCAACCTCAGCAACGGTACCGTGAAAGGCGGCTGGGGCGGCGACAGCGGTGGTATTAACAACGAAGGAGGTACTGTGAACCTGACGAATGTCACCATCACGGGCAACACAGGCGACGACCGTGGCGGTGGTATCGTGAATAGAACTGGCAGTACGCTCACGATGATAGGCGGTGCCATCACCAATAACAAGAGCAACGACAAAATGGCTCCCGAAGGTGGCGGCGGCATCTTCAATTACAATGGTGCCAAAGCGACACTCACGAACGTCACCATCACGGGCAACGAGGCCAAGGTGAAAGGTGGCGGCGGTATCTGCAACTACGGTTATCTGGAGCTCAACAACTGCACCATAACCGATAATACCGCCAAAATGAACGGAGGTGCTATATGGAACGGTTTCCGTGAGAACTTCATCCCCCAGTTGATCATCAACGGTGTCACCATTACCGGCAACCGTAGCGAGGACCACGCCGGCGGTATCTACACCTACGAAACTCTCAAAATGCAGGGCAAGGTCACCGTTACTGGCAATCTGTGCAACGGTCTGCCCCAGAACGTCTATCTGAATGAAGGCGCAAGCATCGATGTTACCGGCAGCCTCGCAGAGAGCTCCATTGGCATCACCATGAAAAAGTCCGGCGTGTTCACCAATAGCTATAAGACCAATAACAGCGATGTGGCGGCCTCTGATATCTTTACGGCCGATCTCGAAGAAGAGAAAGTGATATTGGCAGGTGAAGAAGCCTTCCTCCTGCCGAGAAATGTTAATCTATCATTCGAGTGGGAAGGTTCGGGCACAAGCGATGATCCATACCTTATCCAGAAGAGTACCGAATGGATTGGCCTGGCCATCTACGTGCGAGCACGCAATAACTGCAAAGGTCTGTATTTCGCCATGCCTGACGATGTCGACGCCAACGGCTATCAGGTCGGCTCAGAGGGTATGCCGTTCTGCGGCACGTTTGACGGCTACGCCCACAAGCTGACCTACACCAAAGGTGACGAAAACGCCTTTACCGACGAGGCTTGTGCGCCCTTTGGCAGCCTCAATGGCGCCACCTTGCGCAATCTGACTGTCACAGGGTCTATCTGGACCACCAACCCCTACAACGGTAGCATCGCCCTCTGTATCAGGGGCGAGGGCGACAAGCAGGGTACTACACTCTACAACTGTCGCTCCGATATCGATTTCTGCATTAACCATAAGGGAAGCGTGGCCACCGGCGGCCTCATTGGCCAAGTGATGAGCGGTGTCACTATAGCCCCGACATTCGAGAAGTGTATCTTCAATGGCCGTTTCAGGGGCAGTGGAACCCACTGGGGTGGTATGGTGGGCTGGAGTGACGTCAGCGTCACGTTCAGGAACTGCATGTTTGACCCGTACGGTCTTGATGCAGGAACTGCTTCGAACAGCGCCACCTATGTGCGCCTGGCCAATGGCGTCAAGGCCACCTTCGAAGACTGCTTCTGTACCCGCTACTTCGGGACGGCACAGGGTGTCTGCGGATTCAACAAGATTACCGTTCCCGAAGGCTGTACCTACGAGATGGTGGAGGAGCCCTTTGGGTATTTCGGCGGCATGCCATACTGGAAGAGTGGCGACCATATCAAGCTGACCATGCCCGAGGGTACAAAGTTCAACCACTGGGCAACACCCAACTATCCTGGTGTGTTCATCAGTGACTGTTTCCGCATGAACGGCATCCACCAGTTGCTGGATGTCAACGAACCGGTCAATCTCACGATCGCTACTGACAATATTCCGGAGGCCTCGCAAATAGAGTGGCGTGAGGGCGTGAAATACCGCTACCTCTCGAAGAAAGACTACCATTTCTACGTGAGCGACGAGCTGCGCAAGGCCAAGGGCTGGTTGTTCCACAGTGATGATGACCTTGTGATCTACGACGGCGACGGCGAAGCCTCGCATATCACTGCCATCGTCGATTACAAACAGGCAGACTTCCCCAGCAGCGGTGTCATCATTGAAAACGACCTCGTAAGCCCCTTGCGTAAACACTCACGTTTAGGCATCATCGCGCCACGCGCCTTTGCGGGCAGCACGAAGCTGAAGAGCCTCTACTTCCAGGATACCGACGGTGCCTTCTACAACCTTTACAACGCGCTGCTCGGCTTCGACTTCATGATTGGCGAAGAGGCCTTCAAGGACTGTCCGAACCTAGAGGAGATCAAGATGATGCAGTACACCTTCAAGGGTGACAACCATTGGCAGGCGCTGAAGCCCACGCAGGTGTTCAGCATCGGCGACAATGTGTTCGACGGTTCGCCGAAGGCTAAGGTCAGCTGCCACCGCTCGGAGTACCAGAACTTCCTGACCAGCGACACGTGGAAGGACTACCGCAACCGCTTCATCATCTACGATGCCACGGTGAGCGACGAGACGGTAAACGGTGTGAAATACCACTATTACCGTAACGCCGAGGAGACCAAGGCGCTGACCAGTGAAGAGAAGGACAAGATGCTGGACAACCACCTGCGCATCTGGAATGCCGACTACAAGGAGTTCAATGCCGCCGACCTGCTGCAGACCAACGACAATGCCACCGTCTACTATACCTACGTGGTGGGTGTCGACAATGACGATATTGACAAGGCCGACGGCGTGATGCGCATCTACAACGACATGGGCTCGAACTACAACTACAAGACGCTGGCCCTGGGTCGCAACGCCATCAAGGGCAACACGCACGTGAAGTATATCGAGTTCTACCAGACCAACGGCAACGGCGACAATTCGCACAGCGACCTGAAGATGGTCATCCAGAACGGTGCCTTCGCCGGCTGTAAGAACCTGAAGGAACTGCGTATGTTCTATTACGTGGAGGAAGGCCCGGACCACTGGGAGACCCTCGGTCCAAAGGATGTCATCCCGGGCGACAACATCTTTGGATGGCCTGATGTAGAAGATTCCGATGTAACCAAGGAACAGATTGAAGAAGCCGCCGCGGGTATCAATCCTCAATTCAAGGTGCTCGTATCTACCGAGCGCATGCAAGAGTTTATGAGCGACCCCAACTGGGAACCTTATCAGGAGTACTTAGAGCCTGTTGACTTCATTTCGACAAGCAGCAAGAAGGAGTACACTGAGAACGGTCTGACCTACGGCTATCTGACCAGCCCGGGCGGCATTCTGCAGAACTCGCAGGTGGTGAGCCAGGATGTCTCGTGGTTCTGGACCTATCATCGCATCGCTATCGAAGTGGCGATTATCGTGGCCACAACGGCCTCCTCTGCATTGAACGCAGGAACGGTGGGTGAGCAACTGGTGAAAAACGTCAATGTAGCGTCAGCAAATGAATTGAACCTTAATGTCGCCAAATCCAATGTCATCAGCCAGTTCTCCCAAAGAATTTCAACCATGGGTGAACAATTTGCGGTACAATTTGACAACTCGATCTTCACAGAATTGACCACATTGTCGAAATCACCGTGGTGGCAATCTGCATGGAATGAGGTATATGGTATGTGGAACTATGGCTATAATGAGCTTCTTACCGGGATGGGCTTGTTTACACAGGGAGGCGATGTGCTAACAGGACAAGCTGCAACGGATGCCCTTACGGCTCTGAACAATGTAACGGCTACGGAAACACTTAGGAGTTACCAGAAAGTTTTGACTAGATTATTCAGTTATATAACTACCCGTGCAAGCAACCAGACTTCCTTGGCACGAGAAGCATTAGATGCCGCAAAGGCCTACATTGCCTCACGTGCGGTGAAGTTGAGCCTTATGACAATACCCGCAGCAACTTCTGCCACCACGACTGCCAGCTTGGTATCCTCTATGTGCTGGGGCGGCAGCGGCTCGTACAACGGCGATGCCCTGCAGAAGGGTATGCGCGAGAACATCCTCTCGAACATCCATGAGGTGAGCGCCGTGGGCGGCAGCTACATCATCACCACCCCGACCAAGAATATCGTCTATCATACTTATATTAAAGAGGTGGACGACAACCTGAAGGAGGCCAAGATCTATGGCGGCTTCGACAAGGACGGCGACAACGACACGTCAGACCGCACGATGACCTTCGCCAGGAAGGCCTTCCAGAACAAGAAGAAACTGGAGAAGGTGACCTTCTATGCCAACACGGGCCAGACGAGTAACGCCTCGATGCCGATGATCCTCACCATCCCCGACTCGGCCTTCGTAGGCTGTACCGCCCTGAAGGAGTTCAACACCCTGCTCGTTGACAACGAAGGCGGCACACGTGCCCTGGGTCCCGAGAACTTCGTCTTTGCCGGCGACAGCATCTTCGCCGGTCTCGACCCCGCGACATTCCACATCGTCATCGACCCCACCCGCAAGCAGGACTTCCTCGACAACGCGTCGTGGGCACCATTAGAGAAATACTTTGTCTACAAGAGTGCCACTCCCGTCAACCAGTTCGCTGAGTATGGTGCCAACTATGCCTATGCTTACGACATGAACTCCATCAAGAAGGAGAACAAGGTCAGCGGTCACCGCATCGAGCACACCATTGTAACCGGTCCCGACGATGAATTCATCCAGGGTCACCAGGGTGCTGTGAAACTGTGCAATGACCCCGGCAGATATAACAACTACCAGCTGGACTACGTGGTGCCAAAGGCCTTCTACGGCAACACGCACCTGCGCACGGTGTCGTTCACCGACCTCTATGGCTTCCTGTTTATCGGTGACAGCTACAGCTCGCTCGACATCACCCTGAAGGATTCCTGCTTCGCCGACTGTAAGAACCTGGCGAACATCGACCTGGTCTATATGAAGACCGACGGCTTGAACAAACTTCTGCCGATGACACCGCAACAGATCAAGATCGGCAAGGGCGTGCTTGACGGCACCACCGCCAGTCTGAAGATGATGCCGCAGCAGGTGGAATGGTTCGAGGCCGACACGACGTGGGCCAAGTACAAAGACCGCTTCCTGCCCTGTCTCATCCGCCTCAGCGACCCGGCTATTCAGAAGGCACTGAAGGATATGTCCTACTACGACCCCGCCAACACAGGCGTCGACCAAGCAGACTGGAGCGAGTACTGCGACCTGGCCCGCATCGGCGGTGCAGGCTTCTCGTGGCTCGACGGCAAGTTCCAGGCACAGCATGAAGACATCCGTTCGTTTGGCGAATTCAAGCACTTCGAGAGCATAGGCCTTGACTACGTGGGCAAGTCGTGGTTCGAGGGCTGCTCGAAGATGGGTAATATCCTGCTGCCAGACGGCATTGCCGACATCCGCGACAAGGCCTTCAAGGGCTGCTCCGTGCTGAAGGAGATTGAGCTGCCGCAGGCCGTGGCCACCATCGGCAACGAGGCCTTCGCCGGCTGCTCGACGCTGAACACCATCCGCGTGCTGGGTGACAAGCCTGCCAAGCTCGGCACCAACACCTTCGACAAGCATGCCGGCCTGAAGATCTACGTGCCCGCAGGCAAGGCTGCCGACTACAAGGCTGCCTGGAGCGAGTATAAAGACTATATCGTAGACGGTGTACCGGCCATCAACAAGGTTGTTACCGTCACCGAAACAGGCCAGTTAGCCGACAAACTCGGTCTGACACTGGTGGAGGAGAACGACAAGGTGCGCTACATCCAAGGTCCCTACACCCAGTACGACTCGCTGACCGTCAGCGGTCCGCTGAACGGTAAGGACCTCGCCGTCATCCGCCACATGGCAGGTGCCGACGCCTACGACAGCGACCCGACTGACGGACGTCTGAAATACCTGAACCTGTGGAATGCCGAACTGAAGAAAGACGAGAAAAACAGCTACAACGGCAACGGCAGCGACGAATACATGGATGAGGACGACCTCGTTCCCGACTATCTGTTCGAGAACTGCGAGGCCATCGAGACCGTCATCCTGCCGCAGTCGGCCAAGAAGCTCGGTGAGAATATCTTCGAGGATGCCAAGTCGCTGCAGCGCGTCTGCATAGGCCGCAAGACCACGTACTACAACACCGACCTGCTGCAGAACCTTGACGGCATCGATGAACTGGTGCTCCTTACTGAAGGCTTCGCCGAATATGGCGCATGGATCTCATGGTTCTTCAATGATCCTTGGGAGTCTCCCATCAACGTGGTCTATACCACACAGCAACAGATTGGCAACTACATGGGCGACATCAAGCTGGCACGTCAGTCCCACGAGATTCTTGCTCCGTTCGAGGACGACCAGATTCTGTGGGCACTGGCCGACAAGGGGCATTTCTTCCCGTCGGAGTACCTGTTGGCCGAGAGTGTCGAAGGCATCTTCAATGGCAACACCGATATCAAGAAGTTCGACGACTTCTCCTACTTTGGCAACGTGAAGGCTTTGGAGAACACCTTTAACGGTAACAGCAGCCTGACTGCCATCACGCTGCCGATGTCGATTGAGCAGATTAGTGCATCGGCCTTCAGCGGTTGCACAAGCCTGGAATCCATCACTGTCAACTGCGACAGCGTGCCGACACTGGAGGCTGACGCCTTCGAGTCGCTGCCCGCTGACTTCAAGATCCTGGTGCCGAAGCGTCTCTGCAAGCTTTACCGCGAGAAGTGGGCACAGTATGCCGACCACATCAACGTGGACCAGAGCGTCTACAGCAACGACGAGATCCTCACCGTCACCGTCACCGAGCCTAACACGCTGGCCAAGGCATTGGGTATGGAAATGGAAATTTCTTGGGCAGGCATTGGTTCGCCCTTTTATTCGGTTGCCAAGAGCCTGAGGGGCAATTACAGCCACATTCGCAAGCTGAAGGTCATTGGCCCCATCTCGGGAGCTGATTTCGATCTGCTGCGCTATTTGGCTGGCTGGTGTCCGTGGGAACATTGCCGCAACTATGCAGGCCACCTGGAGTACCTCGACCTGTATGATGCAGACATCGCGGGTACATGGGTTGGTGTGCAGGGCTACAAGAGACTCAGTGGTTCCCAATACATGGAAGAACATCAAACGGTTTATCCCGTTGACGAAAACATACTGCCGTACCACGCCTTCCTGCGCGCCTATAGTCTGAAGACACTCATCCTGCCGAAGAGCTGCATCCGCGTGAAGGAACGTGCCTTGCAGGAGTGTGAGGGACTGGAAGTGCTGGTTGTGGGCGATGATATGAGAGACTTCGACTGGAATTCTCTTGACGACGATGCCATGCTCACCCGCATGTATCTCCTGACCAAGGAGCCGATGGATATCCACTTAGGAAATGTCTTCGTCAACTTGATCGCCAACAACTACAATCCGACATTCGATGCCTTCTACGTACGCCCGAGCCAGTATGAGGAATACCTCCGCAACAGCGACTTTACGAAAGACCAGCGCACGAACCTCATCTCGAAGGGTGCGTTCAGTGAGGACGAGGAATTCTGCGCCTTCGCTTCGCATGGTGCCGCCACGATGGATGACCTCAGCTATGTCAATAATGTGAGTGGCTGGTTTAAGGATTACACGAACATCCGCGACCTTACCTACCTCGGTTATACGGCTATCCAATCGTTGCAGACTGCCGACATCCAGCCGCTGACGAAGGTGGAGAAGGTGATGCTGCCCGTGACGCTCGAGGCGGTGGAGGACAGCCTCTTCTCGAAGGCGCCGAACCTGCGTTACGTGGATATGCTGCTGTGCACATCTACCGACATCGTTGCTGAAATGAAGGAACGCGGCTTTGCCAGCTTTGGCATCGACAGTCTGCAGACGCTCGTCTATGTACCTTCCACCTATGGTGAGAGCGATGGCACGAACATCGTAGTCTCTGACTCCATCAGTATGAAGGCCCAAGGCTTCAGACTCAACGATGGCAAGGACTACTGTGTGCCCTACGCCTTCAGTACGGATAAGGTGGAGAACAGCCGCACGCTGGCCAAGAGCGATGTGCCTTACACCATCTGTCTGCCTTACAGCATGCCGATACCTGACGGTGCCAAGGCCTACAGACTGTCAGGCCGCAGCACCAACGAGCTGATCTTCACCGAGACGACGGAGACATTGCAGGCCCTGCAACCCTACCTCATCTGGACGGCCGACGGCGATGCATCACTGAATACAGCAGCCGCCGACATCCCGGCGAATGGAGCGACGACCGTCGGCCAGCAAGACTACGCACCGGGTTACACGCTGCGCGGCACACTCAGCGGCATCAGCAATGCCGACGCTGCTGATATGGGAGCCTACACCCTGCAAAACGACGGTCTGTGGCATCCGGTGAAGAGTGACACTGACGAGCACAAAGCTGCCCGCATCCTACCCTATCGCGCCTATCTGTTGCAGAGTGCCCGGGCCAATGCCCGTGCCATCGGCATGACCCTCGAAGGCACCACCGGCATCACGCAGTTGCGCACCATCGACCACAACGGCACCGTGCGCATCTACGACCTCAACGGCCGACAGCTCAACGCGCCTTCTAAGGGCATTGTGATTCGTAACGGACAAAAGGTTATGATTAAATAATGTATCACTGGGGTCTGGATATTTTGTGACATTTATAATGGGGAGCCTTCATGGACTCCCCATTATATTACCCGCCGCCTCAGTTTACTTTACTTACACCTTGTTCTTCTTTATCATCCCTAACGCTACAAAGCCCGCCAATATATTGGCCACGAAGGAGGCGGCTATGAGCAGTAGCGTGACGAGCAGCCCGTCAAGAGCCGAGACACCTCCCTGCAGCATACCGGCATAGAGCATCGGTATGACCATCACCAATGGCTGAGCCAGATTCCTTACCTGATGAGACATGTCCTCACGCAAAGTCTCCGGCTTCTGCTGGTTGCGCTGGAAGCTCATCATGGTCTGCATGAGCGAAGCCGTCATACAGGCCATCAGCACAGAATAGATCGACAGGAAGACACTGATGGGCAGCATCAGCATCGCACTGCCTCCCAGTATGATGCTGCCTACGAGCATCGCCGCACTGACGGGCCACAGCATCTTCCGCCACATGGCCTGCAGCGGAAACAGACACCAGCATATCGACAACACCAGTACCAGCAGGAACCAGAGCAGATAGGCCCACCAGGCGAAAGTCTGATAGACCGTCCACACCACGGCCACGACGATGGCCATCTGTGCCACCGTCGCTCCGAATATTACCCACATGTGATTTAGCATCTTATTGTCTGAGAGAGACAATGCCACCACCGCTATTAACACAACGCACGCCACTATGGCCGCGCCCCACAATGAAATTTCTGATACAAACATAATTCTTTATCTTTATTCAATCACGTTCTTACTACCATTCTTTATATAGATGCCGCTCCGCGAGGGCTTGCCGTCGAACTTATTTGTTTAAATTCCGCTTCAAATATAACAAAAAGTATTCTATAATCAGCGGAAAAGTAAGTTTTTCTTGCTATTTCCGCTGAAAATAAGCACTTTTTAACTAAATATCTGAATTTCCTTATGTTTCTCACACGAATTCTTGATCGCTCGGCTTTGCTGCTACCGAAGGATTCCCCAAAACACCGTTTTTTGTTAAAACAACTTAAAAGAGCGGCGACTCTCTTTTAAGTTTTAAAAATTAACTTTATCTTTGTGCTATCAATCTAAACAAAACGACGTATTCACCAGATGTTCGAATAACAAGTTCCACCCCCCAAATCTGACCTAAATAAGTATTTATTAAATCAATGAAAATGAAAAGACTTTTTATGACTTTAGCAGCCGTGACGTGCTGCGCAATGATTTCATCAGTATTCACCGCCTGTGGCAGTGATGATGATAAGGATTCTGACAACGGCAAGGCCACAAGCGCCACTTGGCAGTAGTTGAGCCAACAACAAAAAACTTCCCAAGCTCACGGGGGCTGGTTCCGTGAGTTCATAACAGAAAATAGATTTTTAGCCTCACTGCCATGAACGACAGTGGGGCTATTTTATATTCACAATTTAAACACAATAACAATGAAAAAGAGAAATTATGAGTCGCAGTTGAACATGCGCAGAGTGATGATGAAAAAAACGTGAGTGATCAATGGTTGGCAGACCAAATTGGTGTCTGCCGCCAGACAGTGAATAATTGGATAAATGGTCGGCGTGACATGACTGTGAGCTGGCTACATGAGGTCGCGGATGCGCTTGAGGTGCGTGTTCGCGACCTCTTTGATGAGTAGGGTGTAAACGCTCCGTTTGCAATGTTGCTTCGCGCCGCAAATTTGTGGCGCGAAAACTTGCGTGTGTCCTTTTTTTTGCTTATCTTTGCGGCATGGTAAAAATGGAAAAGATAAAGAAGACCGCTAAGAACGGCGAAAAGGAGCACAAGCCTAATTGGCGGGAGACGCATGCCTCGAAGCAGGACATCACGGAATTCCTCAACGGGGTGATCCTGCTCAGGCACAATGTGATTACCGACAAACCGGAGTTCCGGGTGCCGGACTGTGACGAGTTTGAGGCCCTCGGCATGAAGTATCCCACGGGTAAGACACCGCTCGACGAGTGGCGGACGTGTGGAGAGTGGCAGACGGTGAATGACCGTCTGGTAAATTCGCTGTGTAACATGCTGGCCATGCAGAAGGAGGTGCGGGGAAAGGATATCTGGGACGTGATCAACTCCGACTTCGTGCCGCTCTACAATCCCTTCGTCTATTACCTCCACCGCCTGCCGCCCTGGAACGGGGAGACCAATGCGATCCTCGCACTGTCGATGTCGGTCATGGTGAAGGGCGATACCGAGGAACAGCTGCTGTTCTACTTCTGCCTGCGCAAGTGGCTCGTGGCGATGATAGCAGGCTGGTTCGAGGAGGGGAAGGTGAATCAGGAGATACTCGTGTTCGTAGGGCGTCAGGGCATCTTCAAGACCACCTGGTTCGGACATCTCCTGCCACCGGAGCTGCAGCCGTATTTCCACTCGAACACCAGCTTCGGCAACATGACGAAGGACGAGGTGCTGAAACTGTCGCAGTACGGGCTGATCTGCTGCGAGGAGCTCGACACGATGAAACCCTCGGAGATGAACCGCCTGAAGTGGGCGGTCACCACCACCGTGACCGACGAGCGCAAGCCCTACGCCCATAGCTCGGAGCGTCGGAAGCATATCGCTACCTACTGCGGCACGGGTAACAACATCCGGTTCATCGACGATGACACGGGTACGCGCCGCTGGCTGCCGTTCGAGGTGGAGAGCATCGAGAGCCCGCATGAGCATCCCTTCGACCATGAGGCCGTCTTCGCTCAGGCATACGGACTCTATCGGAGGGGCTTCCGCTATTGGTTTAACGACCGGGAGATGCAACTGATGGCCCGGCACAACGAACGGTTCGAGGTGGCCAAGCCGGAACGTGAACTGATCAGCAAGTACTACCGTCTGCCGCGAACTGACGAGCGGGGTGAGTTTGTGAGTTCTGCGGAGATCCTGCAGACCATCGGCGGCAACCTGATACCGCGGCTGACGATGAACAAGCTGGGGCGGGCGATGACTGCCCTGGGCTTTGAGGGCGTACGTTCGCACGGTCAGCGGGGCTATCTGGTCGTGGCCTATCAGGGTGACGACATCAAGGCCAACCGTTCGATGCTGGCCTATGATGCCCGACCGGAGTCGGAGGCCTCGGCGGTATCGGTCGAGGGTGTGTTTGACACAAATGACACATTATTCTGAGACTTCCCCGTGCGTACCGCGCCCGCCTATGCGGTACGCACGAGAAAGTTATATTTTAATCTGTCAATGTGGCAAAGAAGACAGAATAACTCTTAAAGACAGAATAACAGACTAACATAAAATAATAACATACAATGAAAGCGATGACAAGAAAGCAGTTAGCCATAAGGGCCGACGTAACAACCAAGACGCTGGCCAACTGGATAGAGCCTTATCATGATCAGCTCTATGCGATGGGCATGCGCCCCTATCAGATCCTTCCGCCCAAAGTTGTAGAATGGCTCGCCCATCATTACGGTATCGATGTGGACGATTAGGAAAGGATTGGAAAAGATGGGAAGAAATGCGAAAGGATGAGAAACCGTACTTCTGGAATGTCGTACCTTTGTAAGTGACAAGGCAGGGGAAGCTTTGGAAAGTGATCTTTGAGTTGTTCAGACTATCTCGACGAGTCGTTCAGATAATCTCGATAGGGGGTAAGGGACTATTCGAATGACGCGAAGAGACTATCGGAACAACCCGTTCAGACTATCCGGACAACCGAAAGGTGACCCCTCAAATTGTAAATTGTAAATTGTCAAATTGTCAAATTAAAAAAAATGAGTCAGAAGTACATTAAATCACAGAACAAGAATTCGCATAATGCGAAGAGCTACGGCAAGTACTACGCGACTGCCGTGTATGACAACCATTTCATCGGCACGGAGGAGCTGGCGGACTTCATCCAGCAGCAGGCCTCGGTGAAGAAGTCGGACATCAAGGCCGTACTCGACGAGCTGGGTGCTGCCATGAAGCACTACTTCGAACTGGGCCAGAAGGTGAAACTCGATGGCATCGGCATCATGAAGGTGGGCTTCTCGTCGATCGGCGTTGCCAGGATCGAGGACTGCACCTCGGCCACGATCACCACGCGTCGCGTGCTGTTCCAGCCTGAGACGGAGCGCGTCGTGGTGGGCCAGGAGAAGAAACCCGATGGCAGCGTCAAGCAGAAGTATGTCAATGCCATCACACTGTTGAAGGACGTGGTGTTCGAGGAGACACATGACAACGCCATGAATGCAGAGCCGGAGGATGAGGACGAGACGGACACAGGCTCAGAAACCGAAGGCGGAAATGGTTCTACTCAGAACTCTGGTAATTCCGGTAATACCGGAAATTCCGGAAATGACCAGCAGACTGGCTTTGGACTGACCATCAGCACAAGTGGCAACGGCTCTGCTACCGTGACACTCAATGGCAGTGCCGTGACCTCGGGTGCAAGCCTGAGCGAGGATGACGAGGTGGAGATCAGCATCACACCAGCAGCTGGTCAGGTGCCGACAGCCACACTGAACGGTTCGGAGATCGAGCTGACTGAAGACGGTGGTGTGTACACCGGTAACTTCGCGATGCCAGCACAGGCCAGTACGCTGGTGATCAACACTGGTACGGCAAGTGGTGACGACGGTCTTGATAAGGACTAGACGATGTATGATGTAAGATGTATGATGTAAGAAGGAAGAGGTATGAAATTTAATCGAACTAAAATCGGGAAGATCTTGAAGTTTGCAGGGTCATTGATTACCTTGGTGATTACCACGTTCTTTGTGGGAGCTTGCTCAGGTATTGTGCCTTTAAATTATCTTTAACTCCCATGCGTAGCATAACTTTAATCATCATCCACTGTTCTGCAGTAAAACCCGACCAGACGAGTTCGGCCGCTCAGATAGATACGTGGCATCGCAAGCAGGGCTGGAAGCTCGGCATCGGCTACCACTACGTGATCCGACGAGACGGAACGATAGAGCCAGGCCGTCCGGAATGGATGATCGGTGCACACTGCCACGTCAAAGGACAGAACCACAACGCCCACTCGATCGGCGTCTGCTACGAGGGCGGGTACGACATCCGCGGTCAACCCGCCGACACGCGAACACCTGCACAGAAGGCAGCCATGCGCAAATTGCTCGAGGAACTGCACGCGCGTTACCCCCGCGCCGTGATTGTAGGCCATCACGACCTGAACCCCCTGAAGGATTGTCCCTGCATCGAGAATGTCGCACATGAATATGCCGACTTGAACGATGTTCGAGCCTGCTCCCGCTCGACAAAGTGAGTGAACTCCTTTTGTGCTCGCTTAATCGCAGCCTTGCCAGCCGGTGATGAAAACAGATAAATGAAAAAAATGTTTCAATCTTGTCTGAAAACCTTTCAATCTTGTCTGAAAACCGGTCAATCGTGACAAATAATAAAAAAAAATGCCTGAATTGTTGCAGCGCAGGCATTTTTTTTGTATCTTTGTGGCGTAATAGTTCTAATAAAACTATAATCATGAAACTAACTTGTAATAAAATGATAGACAAATTTCTTAGGAATAGGTGTAAACTATTCACGTTTTTAGCAGCGCTTGTTTGCGCAACAACAATGACCTGGGCACAGACGTTCCTGGGCAGTGGAAACAGTACCGACCCCTACCTTCTGAAGACGGGCGACGAATGGGCGTCCCTGGCCAAACAGGTGGCTGAGGGCAAGAACTTCCAGAACCAGTTCTTCAGGCTGTCGGCCGACATCGACACCAAGGGCATTCAGGTGGGCTCGGTGGACAAGCCCTTCTGCGGCACGTTCGACGGCAACAACCACACGCTGACATTTACCGTCGGAGATGACTCTGGCGCCAATAATGCCAAGGATCCCACAGCGCCCTTCGGCTGTCTGCGTGGCGCCATCGTTCGCCATGTCAAGACCACGGGTACGGTGTATAGCGACAACCCGCAGAACGGCGGTATCGCCGTGTGTATCGACGATGCGGGTGCCAGCCGTGGCACGCAGCTCGTGGACTGTCGCTCGGACATCACTTTCTATACCATTCACAAGGGCACTTTGACCACTGGCGGCCTTGTCGGTAAGATCAACAGCAACGTTACCGTGAAACCCGTCTTGGAGAAGTGCGTCTTCACCGGCACTATCACTGGCTGGGGAAGCCGGATTGGCGGTCTGGTGGGCTTGAGCGAGGTTGACATCACGTTCAAGAACTGTATGTTCGACCCGATGCGAGCCGACGATCAAGGTAATGCCACCTTTGTGAATCTGGCCAAGGGCGCCAAGGCGACCTTCGAGGACTGCTACTGCACGCGCTATCTGGAAATCCGGCAGGGCACCTGCGTCTTTAATACGGTGAACCTCCCCGACGGCTGTTCGTTCGAGATGGTGGAGGAGCCCTTTGCACAGTTCGACGGCAAGCCTTACTGGAAGAACGGCGACCACGTGACGCTGACTGTGCCCGAGGGTACGAAGTTCGACCACTGGAGTTCATCGTCTACGTTCATCAGCGACCCCTGGCGCAAGGACGGCGTACACGTGTTGCAGGATGTGACCGGTCCCATCCACCTCACTATCAGCGCCAACAGCATACCCGAAGGTAATGTACACACCATACACGGCGTGAAATTCCGCTACCTCAACAAGAGCGACTACCACTACTTTGTGAGCGACGAGACGTGCAAGGCCAAGAAGTGGTTGTTCCACAGCGACGACGACCTGGTGTTCTATGACGATGACGGGGAAGCCTCGCACATCACTGCCATCGTGGGCTACAACGAGGATGATTTCGACAGCGACGGTGTGCAGGTACACAACGACCTGTTTAATACCGGTCTGCTCCATCTTCGCAAGCACTCGCGTCTGGGTGTCATCGCCCCGCGTGCCTTCAAAGGCAGCACAAAGCTGAAGAGTCTCTACTTCAAGGATAGCGGCAACGACGTTTTCAACGCGCTGGTAGGCTTCGACTTCATGATTGACGAAGAGGCCTTCAAGGACTGTCCGAATCTGGAGGAGATCAAGATGATGGAGTATGTCACGAAGGGCACGAACCACTGGGAGGCACTGAAGCCCTCGCAGGTGTTCAGCATCGCCGAGAATGCCTTTGACGGTTCGTCGAAGGCCAGGATCAGCACCCACCGTTCGGAATACCAGAATTATCTGACCAGCGACACGTGGCGACCCTTCCGCAACCGCATCATCATCTACGATGCCACGGTGAGCGACGAGAAGGTGAACGGTGTGAAATACCACTATTACCGCGACGCCAACGAGACCAAGCCGCTGACCACCAACGACAAGAAGGAGATGATGGACAACCACCTGCGCATCTGGAATGCCGACTATAAGGAGTTCAACGCTGCCGACCTGTTGCAGACCAACGATGACGCCACCGTCTATTACACTTATGTGGTGGGTGTCGACAATGGTGACATTGACGATGCCAACGGCGTGATGCGCATCTACAACGACATGGGCTCGAACTACAACTACAAGACGCTGGCCCTGGGTCGTAATGCCATTAAGGGCAACGAGCACGTGAAGGCCATCGAATTCTACCAGACCAACGGCAACGGCAGCAATTCGCACAGCGACCTGAAGATGGTCATCCAGAACGGTGCCCTGGCAGGCTGTAAGAACCTAAAGGAGCTGCGTATGTTCTACTATGTGGAAGACGGCGAGGACCACTGGGAGAGCCTCGGCCCGCAGGATGTCATCCCGGGCGATAACATCTTCTCGATGCCTACCTCGGAAAGTGCCAAAACGATGACCGAGGAAGAGTATAGTGAGGCCTGCCAGAACATGAATCCTGACTTCAAGGTGCTGGTATCTACCGAACGCTTCCAAGAGTTTCTGGACGACCCCAACTGGGAGCCTTATCAGGATTACATCGAACCCGTGGAGTTTGACCCGACAAACAGGCGTAAGGACTACAACGAGTTTGGTCTGAATTACAGCTATATGACCAACCCGGGCGGCATCCTGCAGACCTCGCAGGTGGTAAGCCAGGATGTGTCGTGGTGGTCGGCGCCGCGTATCGCCATCGAAGTGCTTATGATGGCAGCAGAAATATGGTCCTATGCATCAAATAGTGCGCAGATTTCAGCGAAGACCCTCGAACTCCAGACGGCTCAAGAGGCCAAGGATCGCATTCTAACTACGAGAGGTAATGTGGTAAGCGGGCTTAGAACTAAGACATTTAATCAAGAATTTCTCAATAATTTGAACACATTAATGACAGAACCAACGGCTGCGCAAGCCTGGGAATCTTCTGTCGTGGCGATGCAAAATGCTGGACACATGATCACCAGACTTGGCTTGTTTGATGATGCAGGGCATGTATTGTCGCTTGCTGATGCAGCAGCAGGCTTTGACGCTATCAGACAGATGAGTCCTTTTGACCTCAATGCAAGTATTTCTCAATTTGTTGGTATGTGTGCAACTATTGTTAACCCTTATTACACTGCTGTTAATACAGCAGAACGTGCCTTACAGGCCGCAGAGAGAGCTATAAAAGGGGCGATATTCCATTTCGTACAAACCAGGGCCGCCTCCGCAGCCACCACGACTGCCAGCATTCTCTCCACGAAGTGCTGGGGTGGCAGTGGTTCGTACGACGGCGATGCCTTGCAGAAAGGTATGCGAGCCAACATCCTCTCGAACATCCACCAGGTGGGTGTCGTGGGTGGCGGTTACATCATCACCACGCCATCGAAGAATATCGTGTACCATACTTATATTAAGTCTGTGGATGACACGACGAAGGTGGCCAAGATTTATGGCGGCTTCGACGACGACGGCAACTCATTTACCTCCGACCGCACGATGACCTTTGCCAAGAAGGCCTTCCGCGACAAGAAGAACCTGGAGAGGGTGGAATTCTATACCATCGAAAACCAATCGACCAGATCGTCGATGCCGCTGCTGCTCACCATTCCCGACTCAGCTTTTGTGGGTTGCACCAACCTGACGGAGTTCAGCACCCTGATGTACGACAAAGACAAAGGTACACGCGCCCTCGGTCCTGAGAACTTTGTGCTTGCTGGTGACAGCGTCTTTGCCGGTCTCGACCCCGAGAAGTTCCACATCGTCATCGACCCGCAACGCAAGCAGGACTTCCTCGACAACGAATCGTGGGCTCCGCTGGAGCAATACTTCATCTACCAGAGTGCCGCTCCTGTCACCCAGCACACGCTGTATGGTGCCAACTATGCCTACGTTTACGAGATGAACTCTCTCCAGAAGGTGGAAGAGGTGGGGGGCCACAAGGTAGAGCATACCTTTGTGACCGGTCCCGACAACGAATTTATCGAAGGCAACCAGGGCGCTGTGAAGTTCATCAACGACCTCGGTAACTACAACAACTACCAGTTGGACTACGTGGCACCGAAGGCCTTCTACGGCAATGAGCACCTGCGCACGGTGTCGTTCACCGACGTGAACGGTTTCCTGTTCTTCGGCGACTGCTATACCGGACTGGATGTCACCCTGCAAGACTCCTGCTTCGCCAACTGCAAGAACCTGGCGAACATCGACCTGGTCTATATGAAGACCGACGGCTTGAACAAGCTCGAGCCGATGACGCCGCAGCAGATCAAGATCGGCAAGGGCGTGCTCGACGGCACCACCGCCAGTCTGAAGATGATGCCGCAGCAGGTGGCATGGTTCGAGGCCGACACCACGTGGGCCAAGTACAAGGACCGCTTCCTGCCCTGTCTCATCCGACTCACCGACCCGGGTGTCAAGGAGGCACTGGAGGATATGTCCTACTACGACCCTGCCAACCACGGCACCGACAATGCCTTATGGAAAGACTACTGCGACCTGGCCCGCATCGGCGGTGCAGGCTTCTCGTGGCTCGACGGCAAGTTCCAGGCAGAGCATGAAAATATCTACTCGTTCGGCGACTTCAAGCATTTCGAGAGCGTCGGTCTCAACTACGTGGGCAAGTCGTGGTTCGAGGGCTGTTCAAACATGGGTAACATCCTGTTGCCCGACGGTATCACCGATATCCGCGACAAGGCCTTCAAGGGCTGTTCTGCCCTGACGGAGATTGAGCTGCCGCAGGGCGTGGCCACCATCGGCAACGATGCCTTCGCCGGCTGCTCGAAACTGAACACCATCCGCGTACTGAGCGACGTGCCCGCCACGCTGGGCACCGGTACATTCCATAAGCACGACGGCCTGAAAATCTATGTACCCGCTGGCAAGGCTGCCGACTACAAGGCTGCCTGGAGCGAGTATGCCGACTACATCGTCGACGGTGTACCTACTATTAATAAGGTGGTGACCGTCACCGAGACAGGCCAACTGGCCGACAAACTCGGTCTGACGCTGGTGGAGGAAAAAGACAAGGTGCGCTATATTCAGGGTCCATATACGCAGTACGACTCGCTGACCGTCATCGGTCCGCTGAACGGTAAAGACCTCGCCGTCATCCGCCACATGGCAGGTGCTGATGCCTACGACAGCGACTGGACCGACGGACGCCTGCGCTACCTGAACCTGTGGAATGCGGAGATCAAGAAAGACGAGGAGCACAGCTACAACGGCAACGGCATCGACGAGAAGATTAAGGAGGACAATATCGTGCCCCCATACCTGTTCGAGAATTGCGAGGCCATCGAGACCGTCATCCTGCCGCAGTCTGCCACGAAACTTGGTGAGAACCTCTTCGAGGATGCCCAGTCGCTGCAGCGCGTCTGCGTAGGCCGCAAGACCACCGAGTTCGACACCGACCTGCTGCAGAACCTGGACGGCATTGATGAACTGGTGCTGCTCACCGACGGCTTCGCCACACTGGAGTCTGACTGGTATAAGGATCCGTGGGAGGCGCCCATCCAGACCGTCTTTACCACGCAGAAGCAGTTAGGCAACTACCTGAGCGACGGCAAGCTGGTCCGTCAGGCGCGCAGCGTCGTGGCTATGTTCAAGGATGACGCCGTAACATGGGCATTGGCCGATAAGAGTCATTTCTTCCCGACGGCATACCTGCAGACAGAGAGCGTCGAAGGCATCTTCAACGGTAATACCGACATCAAGACGTTCGACGATTTCAACTTCTTCACCCGTGTGAAGCGTCTGGAGAACACCTTTGCCGGTAACAGCAGTCTGACTACCATCACGCTGCCCGATAGTCTCGAGTACATCGGTGCCTCGGCCTTCAGCGGCTGCACAAGTCTGGACAGCATCTACGTCAGCTGCGACAGCGTGCCGACATTGGAGGCTGACGCCTTCGCATCACTGCCCGCCGACTTCAAGATCTATGTGCCGAAGAAGCTCTGCAAGCTCTACCGCGAGACGTGGGCACAGTATGCCGACCATATCAACGTCGACGAGCGCGACTACAGCAGTGCCGACATCATTACCGTCACCGTCACCGAGCCGAACAAGCTGGCCGAGGCATTAGGACTGACCATCAACTTATACACTGCCGCAGGCGACCACACTGTTGTCGATGCTGTCAGAGGCGACTACACCAAGTACCGCAAGCTGAAGGTGGTAGGCCCCATCTCGGGTGCCGACATCGACGTGCTGAAATACATGGCGGGCTACTGCCCGTGGCTCCTGTGTCGCAACTATGCCGGCCGTCTGGAGTACATCGACCTGTATGACGCAGATATCAAGGCTACCTATATTGGCGTGACGGGCTATACTAGACCAGCGGCATCGTTCATGTTGAAAGAAAATGTACAAGCAAGAAGGTTTGACGACAATGTTCTGGTGACTCACGCCTTCCTGCGTGCCTACAACCTGAAGACGCTCATCCTGCCGAGGACCTGTAAGGAAGTAGAAGACCGCGCCCTGCAGGAGTGCGAAGGTCTGGAGGTGCTCGTCGTCGGCGACAGCATCCAGGACTTCAGCTGGTCCGCCCTCGACGACGATGCCATGCTCACCCGCATGTACATCCTTTCCGATGAGATGTTGAATATAAGCAACGAATTGTTCTTCCTTCGCTGGCTTAGCAACAACTACAACCCGACGTTCGACGCCTTCTATGTACGGCCGAGCCAATATCAGGGCTACATCTACGGTGAGGACTACAACGGTTCGGCACAGCGCACAAACTTCATCTCGAAGGGAATGTTCGAGGACGACGAGTCGTTCTGTGCCTTCGCTGCCCATGCCGCTGCTACGGCCGACGACCTCACTGGCGTCCGCAGCGTGAAGGGCTGGTTCGACTTGCGCTCCGGTATCCGCGACCTCACGCCGTTAGTCTATACCGCTGTTGACTCGCTGCATACCGCCGACTTCCAGCCGCTGACAAAGCTGGAGAAGATCATCCTGCCCACGACGCTCGTAGGCATGGAGGACAGCCTCTTCTCGAAGGCCACCAACCTGTGTTACGTGGATATGCACCTGTGCGACTCGACCAATATCGCTGTTGACTTGAAGAACCGCGGCTTCGGCCGTCTCGGCATCGACAGCTTGCAGACGCTGGTCTATGTGCCCGCCACCTATGGTGAGAGCAACGGTACGAACATCATAGTAAGTGATGGCACCGGCTTCAACGCTGAGGGCTTCCGCCTGATTGACGGCCGTGATTACTACGTGCCCTATGCCTTCAAGACCGACAAGGTGGAGAACACCCGCACGCTGGCCAAGAGCGATGTGCCTTACACCATCTGTCTGCCTTACAGCATGCCGATACCTGACGGCGCCAAGGCCTACAGACTGTCGGGCCGCAGCACCAATGAGCTGATCTTCACCGAGACGTCTGGAACGCTGCAGGCCATGCAGCCCTACCTGATCTGGACGGCTGATGGCGATGCATCGCTGAATACAGGTGCCGCCGACATCCCGGCGAATGGCGCGACGACCGTGGGTCAGCAGGACTACGCACCGGGCTACACACTACGTGGTACGCTGAACACAATCAGCAATGCCGACGCTACTGATATGGGTGCCTACACCCTGCAAGGTGACGGTCTGTGGCATCCGGTGAAGAACGATACCGACGAGCACCGTGCTGCCCGCATCCTGCCGTATCGCGCCTATCTGTTGCAGAGCGCCCGGGCCAATGCCCGCGCCATCGGCATGACCCTCGAAGGCACGACCGGTATCACGCAGTTGCGCACCGTCGACCATGACGGTACGGAGCGTGTCTACGACCTGAACGGCCGCCAGCTCTCTGCTCCCACCAAGGGTATCAACATCATCAATGGTAAAAAGGTCCTATATAATAAATAATAAGGTATGAAGATTCACAATCTTTGGAGGAATAGGCGTAAACTATTCACATTACTGGCAGCGTTGCTTTACGCAACAACTGTCTTGGGTCAGACGGATAATTATCCTTTTGATTTGCCTGGCTCCGGGACGATAGACAATCCCTATCTGATAGAATCGGAAGAGCATTGGAACCAATTGTGGAGAAAAGTAGGCAATGCCCAGCAACCTTACGCGGACAAATATTTCAAGCTGACTAATGATATCAGCGTAAATAGGCCTTTAGGTTTACAAGAGAACCGCTTTGCATTCTTCTCCGGCCACTTTGACGGCGATGGACACACATTGACGGTTCAAATCACCAAGGCAAATGTCGGATTCGCAAATCCCAGCAACCCACATCTTGCTCCATTCCGATGTATGCGCAACGGGTCTATCAAGAACCTGCACGTGACAGGAACCGTAGACTCTCCTTGGGAGTATGCAGCAGGACTTGTCGGACTATGCTGTGGAAATACTGTCATTGAGAATTGCCGTGTCAGTGTGAAAGTGACAAGTACATTCCAAGGCGACGGCAAGCATGGTGGTCTGGTTGCCGTTCACCAAAAATTCAGGTCTACCGATGACCGTCTGACGATCAGAGGCTGCGTATTCGACGGCATGTTGATAGCCCCGGAAAGCACTGGCAGCTGCGGATTTCTCGGATATGACAACATGTTAGAAAAGGGCGCCATCATCGAGGACTGCATCTTCGCACCAACGGAGGTGAGTACGCAAGGCGGAAACACCTTCTTCGATGCACGTCCGGAAGCACACCCCACCGTTTCCAACTGCTACTACACACAGCCTCTCGGCAATGTCCAGGGCAAGGCGATGCATAGCATTACGGCAGGCAATAACACAACGGTGGAGAAGGGTGGCGTTCCAACGGCATCCTACGATGTTAGCGGCATTACGGTCTACGGTGAGAACGCAGGACTCAAGTACCTTGACGGCTGCTACGGCGGCAGCAATGATGCCGTTGTAGTCAACCTCGGTGGCAGCGATGCCGGTGTCTACATGACGACAACAGGCACGATTAGCGGCATCAAGAATCCCTATACCCTGACGATGGCGGACGCCGATGCCGTGGTGACCAGCATGTCGTTTGGAGACGACGTCTATTATATCGAGCGCTCGTGGGACGAGGACAGCAAGACGGTCGTTGAGTCTTTCCGTACACTGGCGACCGGCCAATACACCGAACTGACCGGTAACAGTAATGAAGATATAGATCTTGCCCCCGGATACTATGTGGTCAAGGGGAATGCTGACTACTACAAAATCAGGATGATAGGCAACGGCGAGCACCACCTCGTGCTCTGCGACGGTGCCACATTAAAGATGCTTCACATCGATGTGGTAGACGAGAATTCGCTCTATATTTATGGCCAGATAAACGACACGGGCAAACTGACAAATCAAAACAAAACAACCATTCTGGCCACCTATCATGCCGGAATAGGTGGCAGCTGTGGATTAAATGAATACATTGGAAAGTCCAATGGTCCTATCATCATCCACGGAGGTAACATCAACGTCGCTGGCCAAAGCTCTGCAGCCGGTATTGGCGGTGGTCAATTTGGCGACGGCGGTATTGTGACCATCTATGGCGGCTCCATCCGTGCCATAGGAGGCGGCGGTACCAACAGTAAGAATAACCCTGGCACTGCAGGCATCGGTGGCGGTGATATTGCCAATGGCGGTACTGTGACCATTTATGGTGGTCATGTCTATGCCCAAGCCGGCGGCGAGGGTGGTGGTGCCGGCATCGGCGGCGGCAAACACAGACCTGGTGGCACCATCACCATCTGCGGCGGTTACGTAGAAGCCCATGGCAATGTCGAGCACACGACTCTTAAAACTCAAGGCGGCGCCGGCCTTGGCGGCGGATCCGACTCTGCTGGCGGCACCATCAACATCAGCGGTGGCCAGGTCTATGCCTATGGCGACAATGACGCGGCCGGCATTGGCGGCGGTGAAAACGGCAATGGCGGCAACGTCACCATCAGCGGCGGCTACGTCAAAGCCCAGGGCGGCGAGAACGGCGCCGGTATCGGCAGTGGTTGTGAAGACCTGACAGAATCGGGTCGTCATGGTGGCTCACTGACCGTCACCGGTGGCGAGGTCTATGCCTACGGCGGCACTGACGCTGCTGGTATCGGTGGTGGTGAAGATGCCGATGGCGCCACTGTTACCATCACCGGTGGCTATGTCTATGCCGAGGGCAACGATGGCGGCGCAGGTATCGGCGGCGGCGAGGAAGGCGACGGTGGCAAGGTGACCATTACCGGCGGCACCGTCGAGGCCAAGGCTGGTAAACAGGAAGGACCGGACAAAGGTTACAGAGCCATTGGTGCCGGCCACGGTAGCGACAACAACGGCTCGCTGACCTTAGGCGACGATAGGTTGGTCATGCCCTACTTAGGCGGTACGAGCCAAGGCTACTACCCCAGTGGTCAACGAATAAATGGCTGCCAGAGATACCCTGCTGTTATGATTCAGCCGTGTCATCACCCAGGCGCCAATGGAACAGTCTTCGACGGCAGCAGCCACCACATCGACTGTACCCGCTGCAAAACGACCATTGCGCAGCACACCTTCGGCGACAACGGCCAGTGTAACGTCTGCAAGCTCATACGCTTAGAGGACGAGGGCGACTACAGCGCCGTGTTGAGCGCATGGAGCGACGGCAATCCCCATCGCTTCGTAGTCGGCGACCACAAACTCGCTGCTGCCAAGGACGACGAGGGCAACTGGACAAACCGCGCCTACACCGTCTGCCTGCCCTTCGACATGGATCTCATACCTTATGTAAATAACCTCTCACTCTATAGCCTCAACTATATCACGGACGGCAAGGAGATGATCTTCATAGAAAATGAACCCTACATAAAAGCCGGTATGCCTTACCTCCTTGTCATCCACCAGGGCGAACTGGAACTGCTGTCGGCTGACGTGACCCTCATCAGTACCCCAGACAAGGGACACCGTGTCTATGACTGGGAAACTAAAGAAAAGGAATTGGGCTGGTGGACTGGCACGTTTACCAAGCTGGAGAATGCTGAAGCTGCCGCTATGATGGCTTATGCCCTGCAACAGACCACGGGCGACTTCCGCCGCATCACCACCGACACGCCGGAGGCATCGTTGGGCTCCTTCCGCGCGATGTACTACCCCGACGAACTACCTACGACCGACGTGATGACCATCCAGAAGGGTATCCTCATCCCCGACGACGAGATGGACGATGTCCTCACGGTCACCGTCACCGAGCCGAACACGCTGGCCAAGGCATTAGGACTGACCATCGGGACATCGCAAGACGCAACGACCGGACAGGACTATGTCAGCACCGTGGAAGGCGACTATAAAAAGATTCACCGGCTGAAGGTCGTAGGTCCTATCTCAGGTGGTGACCTCGACGTGCTGAAATACCTGGCCGGCTACTGTCCGTGGACTATGAGTACCAACTACATCGGTCATCTGGAGTACCTCGACCTGTACGACACACAGATCAAGGCGTCAGACATCGGTGTGCAGGGGAACGAAAAGGCAACTGTAAAGGCTGTGGCTGACAACATTCTACCGATATACGCCTTGCAACAGGCCAACAAATTGAAGACGCTCATTCTGCCGAAGACCTGTACCAAGATAGAGGAGCTTGCCCTGGAGGATTGCAAGGCGCTGGAGATACTGGTCATCGGCGATGATACGAAGGAACTCGACTGGCCATCCATCTATAGTAATAACAAGCTCACCCGCTTGTACATCCTCTCTAATGAGAAGTTCAGTACCGAGATTGCTTCGCTTTATATCCTGAGCGCTTTAGGTATCTACAAGTTCAACGTGGTCTACGTGCGTCCGAGTCTCTATCAGGAATACCTTAACGATGACCTTTTCGCGTCGTCAGACCAGATGAAGGAGCTCATTTCAGCAGGTGTGTTTGATAACGATGAGACGTTCTGTGCCTTCGCCGCCCACGCCGCCGCTTCAGCCGACGAGCTCGCCGGTGTCAGCAGCGTGAAGGGCTGGTTCAACAGTCACACCGGTGTCCGCGACCTCACACCGCTGGACTATACATCCATCGACTTTTTGTACACTGCCGACATACAACAGCTGACGCAGTTGGAGAAGATTGCACTGCCCGTCACACTCGACGGCATGGAGGATAACGTCTTCTCAAAGGCTTCGGACCTGCGCTACGTAGATATGCAACGGTGTAACGCCACCGATATCATCGCCGACGTGAAGGCCCGCGGCTTTGCACGTCTGGGTATCGACAGCCTGCAGACGCTGGTCTATGTACCTGCGACTTATGGCGCCAGCGACGGCACGAACATCGTGGTGGGCGACAACACAAGTCTGAAGGCCCAGACCTTCCGTTTGATTGACGGCAAGGACTACTGCGTGCCCTACGCCTTCCATGCCGACAAGGTGGAGAACAGCCGTAGCTTAGGCAAGAGCGCTGCACCCTACTCCATCTGTTTGCCTTACAACTTGCCGATTCCCGCAGGTGCCAAGGCCTACAAGCTGTCAGGACGCAGCACCAATGAGCTGATCTTCACCGAGACACTGGAGACACTCGAGGCCCTGCAGCCCTACCTGATCTGGACGGCCGACGGCGATGCCTCGCTCAACACGGCAGCCGCCGAGATTCCTGTTAGTGACGCCATGACCAGCGGTCAGCAGGACGCACCGGGCTACACGCTGCGCGGCACCATCAACGGCATCAGCAATGCCGACGCCGCCGAGATGGGTGCCTACACCCTGCAGCAGGACGGTCTGTGGCATCCGGTACTGTCGGACACCGACGAGCACCGTGCCGCCCGCATCCTACCCTATCGCGCCTATCTGCTGCAGAGCGCCAGGGCCGGTGCCCGTGCCATCGGCATGACCCTCGAAGGCACCACCGGCATCACGCAGCTGCGCACCGTCGACCACGACGGCACCATGCGCATCTACGACCTCAACGGCCGACTGCTCTCAGCACCCACAAAGGGCGTAAACATCATCAATGGTAAAAAGATCATTGGTAAATAAATTGTAAATTGTCAAATTGTAAAATATAAATGGTGATTATGAAAAATCTGAAAATTATGAGTATGCTACTCGGGGGCCTGCTGGCCCTTGGCAGCCTGACCGCCTGCGGCGGTAGTGATGACGACGATGAGCCGGAACCCACACCTACACCCACGCCAACGGAGAAGGTTCTGACCAGTGTGA
>Ga0310690_10002368_pt1 | contig 30851 bp, 54 predicted proteins | sample AusTroGonzalo_MG_2_FD_207661 | JGI IMG/M metagenome (GOLD analysis project Ga0310690, IMG submission 207661) | Bovine rumen microbial communities from tropical cattle in Woodstock, Queensland, Australia - Gonzalo_04 (v2) (version 2) | ecosystem: Host-associated > Mammals > Digestive system >...
TACACCGTTAGGCCATAGGATTGGAGGAAATGAGATGACGAAAATGCAGCGTTATTGCCTAAACGTAATCAATCAACAGCCGCTTCATCAAGAAAGCGATTACGTGGTCGAGTTGGCTTTTAGGGGCCTATTGACCGAGAAACTTAAGGAAAACCCAAACTGCTCACTCGTGTTCAAGAACGGGAAGTTCGTGGTAATCGAGGCGGGCAAAATCGTTTATGGACTAGAAGAGGGAAAAGAATGAGTTTGAAAAGATACACAAGAAGAGACGACCAACTAGACTTCGAGGACGATGACCTCAATAAACCGATATACACCAAAGACTACGTCGTTGAGGACCATAGCGGATGCGAATACGAACACAAACTCGGCCAACTGGAAGACAAAGAGGAAAAGCTCGGAATCGACCTGAACGAGTTCTTGGAAGAACTGAACTTCGTCCTCCTCAATTCCAGCGAAACAATGGGATACACGAGGAAAAGAAAGCCAATACCAGCCGATTACGGATATGTGATGGATTTCCTGAAAAGGCTCAAAGAAGCGATGGAGGAGGAAGAATAATGAATAAAAACGAAACCGTGGCGGAAACGCTAAAAAGAATGAAAGAGGAAGGAAGGCACTTCCTCACAATCACGAACGAATGCCACTCAATCATCGTCGACCTAGACGCTTTGGGTGTGTGGCCGAAGATACAGACCGAGGAGGAGTTCAAGAAGGCGTTCCCCTCCTACGGATACCAGAAAGGAGAATAATATGAAAAACAAAGCATATGTGTTTTACAGCAGGGAACAGACTGGAAAATCCACGCTCGCATGGAGGTTTAAGGCATGGTCGTTCGACGTTTTGGATGACTTCAACCCGACCGACGCCGAAATCAAAAAGCTAATCGTGTCCATGCTGTTGGATAGGAGGGACATCGTGATAATCATGAACAACCTTACTATTGTGCATTCGGTTTTGCTCAAGTTGAAAGAAATAACGGAATATTACGACGTTACCTTGTGCGAATTCACGAGGATAACGGACATGACGTTCAAAAACGTGATTTAAGAAAGGAGAATGAATATGGAATACGAAGTAACGAACGAAGACGCAATCGAATACATTGATGAGATAGCGTTGAAGAACAAAGACAACCCGCCGCTGAAAAGAATGGCTTTTTGGGTAAAGAAAGCCATCCAAAGGGCGCAAAACCTTGAGCAAGAGAACCGAGAGCTCAGGAAGAGGGTGGAAAGACTCAACGACGAAATCTCAGAACTTAACGAAAGAATCAAGGAACTGAAGGAAAGCCACAAGGTCTACTTCATGCTTGAGGACCCGAGCATGGGGCATAATAGATACACGGTCGAGTTCGTCGACGGGTCCATGAAAGTGACGAAGGAAAAATGAACATGAGAAAAGAATCAAGAATCAAATTAAAGCACGGGATTTGGTACAACCCCAAGACCGATTCCTACGTAATCAGGGGGCAAAGCGGGAAGACCTACGCCTTCCCGTCCATGGACGACGCCGAATTCTTCTACGAGTCAATCAAGCAGGAGAGGCTCCAGCGGAAAATCGCCGAGGAGAAGGAATCAATCAAGGCAAGCGACGACAAGCTTATCTCAGACTACGAGCCCTTCCCGTTCAACGCGGCGAAGGCGGCTGGGCTGGACGATTCGACGGACCCCGACTTCCTGAACCGCCCAGAAGACTACCTTAGCCCAAACGAAGCCAAGTTCCTCCTATCTTATTACAGGGACGGCCTTAACCTCAGGGAAATCTCGGAAATCCACAAACTCTCCAAGGCCAGAGTGGGCCAAATCATCAAGCTCGCCCTCCGCAAGACCTATTTGAAGGTCAAGAAGGAGCAGGGAGACGCGAGGACCAAGGAGCGGCTGGAAATCCTAGAGAGGGACAGGCAGGACCTGAACGCCTACCGCGCCCAACTAATCGAAATCTTCAAATCAAAAGGCATCTACGGGGAGGACATGGAAATCGAGTTCGGGCCAGTGACCTCCAAAAGGAAGTCAATCCTCGGCATCGAGTCCGAGGTCCTCTCCCGCAGGACCGACCGCCTCGGCCTCTCCATGAGGTCCGCCAATTGCCTGAGGAGGGCGGGGATAACGACCGTCGGGGAGCTCATCTCCAAAACCGAGCCAGAAATCATGAGAATCAGGAATCTGGGGAAGAAGTCATTCATCGAGATTAAGGAGAGGCTCAGGCAACTCGGCCTGTCCCTGAAGGAGGACGCATGAGCAGCCTAATCCAAGCCGCCCTAGCCATCCTGTCCATCATCAACTCGATAACCCTAGAGTTAGCCATAATCACCCTAAGCAACCTATAAGGAGGCAAGAATGAGAACCCTAATCGTCATAGACATGCAGAACGACTTCATCGTCGGCTCCTTGGCCAACGAAAAAGCCGAAGCCATAGCCAAGCCCATCGCCAATTTAATCGAGAAAGGCGGGTTCGACCGAGTGATAGCCACCATGGACTGCCACTCAGAAAACTACCTAGATTCCCTAGAGGGGAAGAACCTCCCAATCCCACATTGCATCGACGGGACAGTGGGCCAAGAGCTCTATTCCCCGATAGCGACGGCCCTAGGAAAGCACCCAAGCGCCCATATCCTCAAAAAGCGGGCGTTCGGGGCAATCCACGAGTGGAAGGAGCACCTCTTCCCCATAATCTCCTCGGACCTCGCCATCGTGGGGACCTGCACCGACATCTGCGTCCTGAGCAACGCGATAATCCTCAAATCCATGTTCCCGAACGTCAAGATAACCGTATTGGCGGACCTATGCGCTGGGACTTCCCCCGAAGCCCACGAAAACGCGCTGAAGGCCATGGAGCAGTGCCAGATAGAGGTAATCAGAAGCCATGTCGCCCAGTGATTTGTCCGAGGCCCTCAATTGGATTAAGGAAGCCAAATCCACGCTCATCGGGAAGAGGAAGTCCCTGAAGATGACCCAAGCGGACGTGGCGAAGGAGATAGCGACCTCCCCCTCGGTCATCTCTAGGTTCGAGACGGAGACCACGCCAAGGCTCGACCTATTCCTCCTCTACGCGAAGGCGGTCGGAATCGGACTATCCCTAAATCAAACGCAGGAAGAATAAGAAAACCCCCGACGAATCGGGGGTCTTTTTTCATTAACCCAACATCCTATCGGACGTAAGAATAGAATCTTTCAGAACTATTCTTGGTCGGCCAAGGTATAGGTGAACGCGCCAGCGGTGCCAGAGATGGTAAGCGTCTTGATGGCGACCACTTTGCCGTTCTGGACGCCGACCAAATGGTTGGTGCCAGCGGCGGTGAAGGCGGAACCTTCGGCGATGCCCACGTACTTGGTGAGGTCGGTGACCCAATCGTCTCCGACGTCGAGGCCAGTGGAATCGGTGGCCCAGTCAGCGCCTTTGTAGAGGTAGACGCGGGTGAGTTGGCCAGCGGGCTGCTCAAGGACGGAGGTCACGATGCCATCGGCGTTGAGGACCATGGAGAAGTCGCCCTTCGGGGCCGCTTCGTCCGCATATCCGCCGACGTGGACGTAGATGCCGAGCGACTTGTTGTCGAAGACGAAGCAATCGTAGTACACGCGGACGAACACGACGAAGCCGTCCATGTTGGAGGCGGCCAAGGCCATTTCGCCAGAGAGGACCTTCAGTTTGTTGTACTTGATGACCTGAACGGCGGCGCCTTTGTCCATGACGATGAAGTCGATGGGCTTGCCGCTGAAGGAGTAGCCTCCGAGGGGGTTCTTGGAGTAGCCAGTGCAGAACCTGCGGGGCGGGACCACGACGAACGGGACGCCTTCGTAGGAAACGATTTTGAAGGAGACCTTCTTGTCGACGGGTCCCTCAGCGTCCAAGCGGCGATAGAGCTCGGGGGTGGAGCGGAGGTTGTTGAAGTAGGCGGTGGAGATGAACGCGATGCGGTTCTCTTCCGCGACTTCGTGGTCGTCGAGCCACTTGAAGCCCTTGTTCATCTCGGCGAGCGGGGCGGAGGCGTTGATGGTCGCGTCAACATAGTTGCCGAGGCCATAGCGTTGGATTTCCGCCGCGATTTTCGAGAAGGTGTAGGCGTCGACTTCGGGGATGACCTTGGTGCGGTTGGCCTCAGTCGCGGTCTTCGCGACGACCTCTCCGCCAGCTTCCTCGTTGTCGAAGTATTCGATGGTGAAGCGAGCGCCCCTGTCTTGGGTCATCTCGCGGGTTTCCCAAGTCCAAGAGGCGGCGGCGTCTCCATAGCCGCGTTGGCCGACGATGTTGCCGCTGCCGTCGGCGTGGGGCTGGATGCCCTCGATTTCGCCGAGGTCGATGTTGTTGCGCTTATAGTCGGTGAGGGAACCGAGCGCGAGCTTCGGGATTTTGACGATGCGGGCATTGTCAACCGAGAAGCGGATGAGGGATTTGTCCATCCCGAGTTGGGCGGACATGGACTCCCGCTGATAGACCTCGTCGAAGGCATCGGGGGAGTATTTGGTGATTAACTGAACTTGATTGGCTAAGGTGAGAGCCATTGTTTTTTCTCCTGTGATTAGGAGCTAGGGCCAAGTCACGCCCGTCCGTTGTTTATACTGGTTTCGAGGCAATCAGAGCCCGAAGAGCTTCTTCGCTTCTTCCTTCTCGTCGATTTCCTCTTTCCCGTCGGCCTTTTCCTCGGTCTTCTTGGTCTCCTTGACCTCTTCTTCCTCGGCTTTGGGGGCCTCGTCGGAGGGAGCGGGTTTCCCCTCTCCGCCCTCTTTGGCCTCCTCCTTGTCGGCGGGGGCGTCCTCGGTGACGATTTTCTCCTTGAGCTCCTCATCGGATGCCTCGGCGAGCTCGCCAGTCAATTCATAACCGACGCCCTCTAGGCACGCGACGAGTTCCTCTTTGGTCAAATCGCCGTCCTTGAACATGATGCAGAAGGCCTTGACGATGTCCTCTTCGGACATGCCCTTTTCCTTCTGCTCGCTGATAAGCGAATCGAATTCCTCTTTGGTCATGCGCAAATCCTCATTTCTTTAGGCCAAACATCTTCATGGCCTCTTCCGATTCCTTGGCTTCCTTAGCCTCCGATTCCGCCTGAACCGCCTTCGGGGACGGGGCGGCTCCCAACTGGCTTTCGCCTTCGGGGCTCCCTTCCTCCTGCGGTTGGGGGATGGGGTTCGGTTGCTTCTGGGCATCGGGCGCGGCTGGTGCCGCTTTCCATTCTGGGTGGGTGGGGAGCATCGACTCGATGTTCTCGACCGTTATGTCGAGCCCCTGAGCGCCCAAAATGGCCTTAACGTCGCCTTGCCGTTCGGGGAGGACCCCGCTCTTGACCAAGGCAAGCTCGGTTCTCGCCTCTAAGAGGCTACCCCGCTCGTCCTCGAACCGAGAGGACAACTCGCCGTATCGGGAACCGTTCGCGAAGAGCTCGTCCAATTGGTCGTCCCCTTCGACGCCGTAGCGCTCAAGGGCTTCCTTCTTGGCCTGCTCATACCCTTTCTCGCGGCCTTCGGCTCTGGCCTTTCCGACCAAAGCGTTGACCTGCTCTTGGGTGAACGTCCTCTCGATTTTCGGCTCAGTCGCTTCGGACTGAATCTCCGCAGGGGCAGGCTCGGGTTCCTGCTCTGGGGCTGGGGGAGTGCCAGCGCCTTGGGGCTCCGCCTCGGGTTCCGACTCCTTCGGCTCAAGCTCGGGTTCGGCGGCTTGCCGAACGGGCTCCTGAGACTCGGGGGCCTCTTCCTTGGTTTCTTCCTCAAGGACCTCCTCTTTCTTTTCTTCTTCCATGGTTTTTCCTCTCCACTGAGTTGACTCGGGTCAGACCCGATGATTCTAGGATAAGTTTACAATGCCGAAAGCAAGAAAAAAAGCGCAATTTTAACATACGCGTGAAAACGCGTCCGCAATCAGAGAGGAAACGCGCGGAAAACAATCCGAAAACATAAGATAATGCGGCTCCCGCCGCCCCCATCCCCTGCAAAAATGTTTTTCCCATTCATGTTGACAAATTCCCAAAAACGATTTAGAATTTCCCAGAAAGGAGAAAACCATGGATACGATAACGAATTTAATCCAGCGGACCAAGCGGGAAAGGAAAAGGAAGCCGTGCGAATACGTCGGGTACAAGAGCGACTCGACGAGGAAAATCGTGAAGACGGTCTACTTCTTCGAGGGCGACCAAGACATGTCGGAAATCTACGAGGCGCTCACAATCATCAGCCCGAGCAGGACCTCGAGCGGACCGAACGTCAGCGCCTACCTGAAGTCCCACAAGGAGCAAATCCTAGCCGAGGCCAAGGAAACCGAAGCGAAAAAAATTCAAGTGGAACGCTGAAAAACCGAAAAAAAGGGGGTGTGCAGGAAACGCCCCTTTTTATTATATATACGAGTAACAATTACTTAGAGTAACCATATAATACCTCCCAATCCGAAATCCGTTTGAAAAAATTCCATAATCCAATATATTTTTCATTTCAAATTTTTCCAAAGCTTTTATGATTTTTTTCAAATGGTTTTGGACCCGAATTTAATATATATATTTACGTACTTACAAGACCAGAGTAGTAAATATATATATTATTTGGTCAGTCGCCAGCACTTGAATTCGGAAAATCGAACAATATTATGAGGAAGTTGTCGATTTGGGACCCCCCCATTGTCAACAACCCAAAATTTTATCGGATTGTGAAAGAAATCAGCTTCATTATATATATAATGAAAAATGCCGTGCAATTTACATTTTTGGCAGCCCCATCCAACCAAACGCCGAAAAATACACTAATAATATATATACGTATAAACAATTACTCAAAGTAACCATATATATTATGTGTATCTACCCTGAAAAATTTTACTTGAATAAAAAAACGGCAGTGTTCGATATCTTTTTTAATTTATTCAGATATATATAAATAGTAACTTTAAATATAGGACATAAATTAAGTTTGATAGGCAAAAAACCCCAATCACAGGAAACTGAAACTCATTGTTGACAATTTTCCGAAAATGATTTAGACTGGCCGCAAAGGAGGTTGCGGATGAAAGAAGATTGCAACGGAGTCAAGGTCTGGCGGGCCAATACCGCCATCAGGAAAGCCATGGGGGTTAAGGGGACGGTTCCGATTTACGTGTCGGAGCAGGACCTGAACAACTTGGCCGCCAAGCACCCAGAGGATTACCTTTCCATGCTTGAGGGCTGGATGAGGTTCCTCACCAACCAAACGTTCTACTCGATGGGCGAGCGGATGCTCATCGTCTGCCACAAAGCGGTGGACGGCGACATCAAGGCGGCCACGTTCGAGTGCGCGATTGAGGACGGGGCGCTCAGATTGCTCAACGTCGAGCCTGAAATCAGGCAAGGCGTAAAGTGGTCCTCGGTCAAAACGGACGGTCGGAGATGAGTTGGGGAGACCCAGCTCTTTTCTTCTTGGAAGAATCGCCGTGCCCAATCTGGAGGTTGACATCAGTCGTCCATCTGCCATGATATTGGTTGGGCGACCCATGGTTACCCGACATTGTTTGGCATAGGGAAAGGCGAGGAGGAGGCTCCCCGCTTTTCTCTTGCCCGTGCTTAGGCGCATGACTCATCTGGGCAGGCTTCTCCATGGTCTTAAAATATTATGTGAAAATTGTTTGCAATGTTGTGAACAATGTGTATAATGATGGTGTCAAGTTAAGGCGCTTAAGCCTAGAAAGGAACTAACATGACGAGAAAAAAGTGGAGGGACTTGGCCCTCATCTTCATCGAGAAGGGCGAAATCAGGTTCAAGAGCGAGAAGGAAGGGGAGCGCATCAAACGGCTCCTATGCGAAGGATACGCGACCAAAGCGCATGAGAGGATGCGCAAGGCGAAGGTGTCCGATGACGGCAGGGGCCTCGCCTTCGTCCTCAAGCAATGGGAGGACATGGAAGCCGAGAAGCAGGCCAAGGTCATGCTCTTCGCCCAAATGTTCAAAGAGGCTGGGGTGGAAATACAACTCTAGCAAAACAAAGAAACGGCTCTCAGAAGCCGTTTTTCTTTTGCCCCCATATGATTTGCCGATTGACGTGAGAATTCGCCTCAGAGAGCCTTCTGGGGGCTCAGAGCTTGAACCCGTGCTCAATCTGAGCTTTTCTGCGCAGCTCAGAACAAGCAGCTCAGAAAAAATTCTGGGAAAAGCTTGACAGATGTGTTGATGTCTGGTGGACCGTGCTTCATCGCCAAGTGCGCGCGAGCACTTTCCCCACTTTCGAAAATATTTTGAAAAAGTTGTTGACAATGTAGTTGATTTGCTTGATAATGGTGGTGTCAAAGAAATGGGCAAGGCCCTAGAAAGGAACTCTTATGACAAACAACCAACTCATCCAAGAATACGAATTCGACCCTACGCTCACTACGAGCGAACTTTTGGAAGCCGAAATCAAAGCGGCTGAACTCAAGGAGCGCAAGGAACATCGCAATGCGATGGTAGAGGCTGAAAAGGCGCTATCGGAAATCAAACGCGCTACCGCCAAAGCGCTTAATGCGTTCTTGAAGAACCCGACCATCAGGAACGCCGAGAAGGCCAGCGAACTCGTTGATTTCCATTCCGACTTTTACAAGGACGTGAACGGAATGCGCCCGCGTTGGATGTGGGAGAAGGAGTTTAAGTCCTTCACCCCTGAACACAAGCGAGTGTGGGAGGCGGCTCAATGACCATCTCCAAAATCAGGCTTGAGTTAGCCACCTCATTCGGTCGCGAGCCAACGCGCGAGTATTGGCCGTCCTCGGCCGAAGACACCATCAACGAGGCCATCCGCTTCGTTTTGCAGTCCTCCCTCATGCATAAGTTCGGCTTCGCTGAATTGTATTTCTATGACCATCAGGCGCAGACGCCGCTTCAGTTCCATTTCGGCATCCAGTCCCAGCATTCGGGCAAGTGGTATCGGAATGGCCGCCCGATTCCTCTGGACAACGGCAAGGTGGACATCGTCTATCAAGAGAGCCCAGACAGGGACATCAAAGACGCGATGCCGTATATCGACATGGCGAAGCGATTAGTGCCCCATGGAAGCCGCTTCGTCGTCGAGCGTTGGGAAAAGGGCGCTGAGGACATAGTGGAGGGAATATGAGTTACAGGATTATCATATGCAAGTCATTCGGGCCGTTCGAGTTCGATGCCCCGACTTATGAGGACGCGATTGCCGTCTTGCGGAGGAAGTGGTTCTCCTCGGGCGTGTGGGACGTGAAACTCTTCAAGGACGGGGAGGAAATCGACATATCCGATTTGGTTCGCTCATGGGGCGATAGGCCGATGTACTGCTGAGGAGGTGGATGCCTCCTCTTTTTTTATTCCCCTGATGCCCGTGCTAGGAGTCTGGCTGCATCTGGTTCCGACATCTTGCTGCGGCGTCTGGCATCTGGCTGCTGAGCTATGGGCCGTGCTTTTTTTGCGGGCATCTGGGCGCCCGCTTTCGACCCTTTCAAAACAACATAAAAAATTTGTTTGCAATTTTGTTTTCTCGGGTTTAATATAATGGTGCAATCGGAGGAAAAAGACATGAACGAAATTGCACCCCACTACAAACACCTAGCCGACCTCAAGAGACTGGTCGGAGATTTGGCTACGCGCATCGTCATCGACGAACTCGAAGAGACGGTAGCCGAACTGCTCGAAGACGAGAAGGAAGAACTCGCCGATAGGCTTTTGAGCAGGCTGTCCTTCGCCGATAGCGCGTCCATTAGATTCGTTAGGTATCAAGATGAGCATAAGACCGATTATCTCGTCAATCGGGAACGCGTCAAAATAAAAATCGACTTCTCCGAGGAAGGCGAAATCTACGCCGATGTGGAAGTCCCATACGAGGACGAAAACGCAATGCTTGACGATGTAATCGTCTCATTCGAGGCGCAAGGCGGTTGCTTGGACGAACTCGCCGATAACGCTCAGGAAGAGTATGAGGAGGCTTACAAACATGAATTCTAAAGCCATTGAAGCATTTCCAAAAATGTGTTTGAAAGCCCCGAAAACCTTTCCAAAAATGTGTTCAGCCGTTTATGTGCTTCCCCCTTCGTCCTCGTTCTTCCTCTCCGTTGTGGAGGACTGGTGGCGGACGGGGGAGCACTTCCCCAAAGGCGTTTACACAACCGCCCCGACGTTCCGCAAGGCGCTCTCGTCGATACGCTACCGCATAGCGAGGGCGTTGCGCGTCCCCGTCTATTGCATCGAGATAGACCCGAGCGACGTGGAACTCGCCTAGCGTCCGAAAGGGCGCTTTTCATTTGGGGTGGGATAGCACGGTGAAGCGGCATCTGAGTTCAGCTAAAAATATTTTATTAAATTGTTAACATCTTCTTGAATTCTGGTTTCGCACCCCTTAAGATTAGTACAGGTAGAAAGGAGTGAATCATGGCTGGTTATGTCTACCACAACGCCAACCCAAAGGGCAAGAAGACGACCGATTGCGTCATACGCGCGCTGACGGTCGCCATCGGCATCCCGTATGAGCAAGTCCTCAAGGAACTGTATGAGACGCAACTCAAGACGGGCTACTGCTTGCTGGACAAGCATTGCTTCGAACGGGTTCTGGACGCCCATGGCTTCATCAAGGTGAAGCAACCGAAGAAATGGGACGGCACCAAATACCTAGTGCGCGAAATCGACTCGCTCACTGGCAAGAGGTGCGTCATCTCGATGGCGAATCACCTGACGGCGGCCATCGACGGTTCCATACATGACATCTGGGACTGTCGGCGGAAGACCATCGGAAACTATTGGGTCAAACCGTAAAGGATGCTGGGGTTCGTCCCCAGCTTTCTTTATGGGGGCCTTAGCCGTGCATGGCCCTATCACAGTTCTGGTTCTGGCGTTTTCTACATGGAAGAAAATGCGATTCGAAAAAACCTGATAGACTATTCTCAAGAAAGGAGGAAAGACCCGATGGAATTGTCAAAACAGGAAAGAACAATCATTTGGATTGCCTTGCATAAGCGCTTGCGTTTGTACGAAGGTGAATTGGCCATGATTGAGCAAACGGGAAGGCCGTTCAAAAACCGCAAAAGCCTAATCCGTTCCGAAATCAAAGCGATGAAGGAAATCATGGATAAGATGGGCGTAAGCCGCAGATAAGAGAAAGGGGCAGGCGATTGCCTTGCCCTTTTCGCATATGCGGGAAAACGCACGGCTAAGATACCTTATGCATCACTAAAAATATTTTTTATAAATTGTTAACAAGTGCTTGAAATTTGTCTTTGCATCAATTAAGATATCCTTAGCCGAAAGGAGTTAAAACATGAACAAGGAATATGTTCTATACGGCAAAAGAAAACAGGACAGATTTGAAGAGTTGCTAATCGTCCGAAACACTAGGGAAGCCCTAGAGCCTTACATCAAGATGGCTAAGGAACAAGGCTTTAGGAACATCCGAGTGGTTGAGCATGACTATTCTGATATGCCCGATTTCGCGGCTACGGTTAACATCTGAAGGAAGGCTGGGTGATGAGCCCAGCTTTTTCCTAAGCTCAACCTAGCACGGTTACATAGCTGCATCAGTTCTGGGTCCAGCTGCTTCTGTATTCTTCTTGGAAGAACCAGAATTCTTCTTGGAAGAACCAGAACTCACCAGAGCATCACCGTGCTTATACGCGAGCGCATACGCCTGCATCCCCGCGTTTTCCTTAATTTAAAAATATTGTTACAAAGTTGTTGACAATAACTTAATAGGGTGTATATTTTAATCAGGCAGGGAAAGGAGAAAAGACATGAACAAGTATCAAAGAACCCTACTCAACAAAATGGACGAACTGAGCGTCAGGCTCCAAAGCGACTGGCGCTACAAGGAGATGTCCAAGTCCGAACGGAACGAACTGGAGAAGGAATACAGGGCCCTCCAGTCCAAGTTCCGCAAGTCCTACCAAGCGGCTTAAGGAGGAAGACCCATGAACAGCCAAGAGATACTCACCTTCGCCACAACGGCGAAGAAGGGGACAATCCACACCTTCCATTACCACAAGCAGGTCAGGCTCGCCCAAAAATACGTAGACCAAGGATACGTCCTAGAGACCCGTTCCCGTTTCCAAGGGATGCTAGGGGACTATGACAACCGCAAAGCCGTCATCGAGAAACGGGCGAACGGGCAGGAGAAGGGCAAATGCTCCCTATCCGAAATCATAGAGGACGTTGTGTTCCAAAACGCTCAGGGCGACCTCTTCCTCAGGGTGCTACCCGTCAACAGCGGGAACGCCGAGAAGACCTTCATCCTCAACGGGGAGGAGGTCAGCAAAGAGGCAATCGCCGCAATCTTCCCGAAGTCCTATTACGAGAGCAACGGGTGCCCCGATTGCATGAGCCTGAACTTCAAGAACATCGAAGCCATCGCTTAACCAAAGGGCTGGAGAAATCCAGCCTTTTCCTTTGGCTCGGATTAGCACGGTGGGGAGTCCTTTTCTTCCATGGAGAAAAACATTCTTATAATTTTGTTGACAATATTAACAATTCCTGTTAAATTAAAGTTGTCCAAAGGAGGAATATGAAAATGGACGAAACACAACACATCGCAACCCAAGAAGAGATGAAGGCCGAAGCCATCAAGATGATGCGCATTCTGGGCCTCTCGAAAGAGGTCATCAAGGACTTCGAGGAGAACGGGGTATTGTTCTACTCCGAACGCATGTCCGTCGCCTTCCCAGCCGTCCTATACTGGATGAGCAACAAGGAGGAGTACATGGGGCAGGTCGCCAAAATCAATGAGTCTGGAAGCCTAGTGTTCCATGGGATACTCACCCACCTGAGGGACGGGGACATGATGGACTACCTCTTCGTCTCCAAGTACAAGGATGAGTGGCCGTTCGCCGAGGAGGACGCGAAGCAAAAAGTCGCCTTGAGTTGCTGCTACTCTCCCTATGCATCGGAAATCGGGTATGTGCAAGTGGAACCCAAGATGGGAGGGCTGACCAGAACTTATTAAGGGATTGCCGCCTGCGGGCGGCTTTTCTTTTAGCTCAGGGAAGCACGGCTAAAGGGGCCTTCTGGCATCTGGTGGAAAAAGATGAAAAACAACATTAAAAAAGTGTTGACACAATTATTAAAAAGAGTAAGATAATAGGTGAAGGGGGAAGTCCTAGGGAACATCCCCCAAGGGCTGAACGCCCACACTGGGAGACAAGAGCCTGCCCCACTCCCAAATAAAAGGTGAAGGCAATGTCGAGGTGGGACCCTATCGCCGACTTAAGGAGCGAAAAGGGCACACAGGAATTAGAGCGCTGACGCCCTGCCTAATCTAGCAACGCGCAAAACCTCATGGCGAACCTCCAATAGATTGCGAGATGCCAACGGAACGGTTGACCGCTTCTAACCAGAGAAAAACAGAAAGCGGCGGTAAGGATTAAGGCCAATTCCATTTCCTAAAATGGAAGTGCTCAAAGAGGTATTACCTACGACCCAATGAATCGGGGTGAATGGGGAAAGCGAGACGGCTGCCAACGCAACAATCGGTGATAGGCAGCATAAGGTAAAGGGACTGGGTCGCATGGCTGCCTTTGGCGCCGACGTAGCCCTCCGTTCCCAGTCAGGACCTCAGCGGACGCGCTGGGGTTTTCCTTTTCTGACGCCCCCCAGAACATGCACGGTCAAAAAAAGAGAAGGCGGAATGGAACCTACGCCTTCTCCCTGAAAGGGTCCGATGGGTGAAAACATTTTGCAAAAAGCCCATCAGCCAGAATAGTATACATCACCCAGCAGCTATTGTCACCGTGCTTATGCGCATACGTGTGCGCTCACCCGCTTCTCCATATTTAAAATATTTTTCGAAAGTTGTTGACATAGTTATATAGATGCCTATAATTTTAGGTAGAGAGAGGAACAAAACATGAACAACATTCACATCTCAAACACAAACTCAAAACTGGGAGCGGACATCCCGTCCATCAACCTCCCGCCCGTCATCACTTGCAGGCATGACGCGCCTTGCTTCAAGAAGTGCTACGCCCGCAAGGGAAACTTCTGCTTCAGCAACGTCAAAAAGTCTCTGGCGGACAATCTGGAGGCGTACAAGAAGGACCCCGATTTCTTCTTCCGCTTCATCTCCGTATCGACGAAATTCCATCGCTTCTTCCGTTGGCATAGCGCTGGCGACATAGTGGACGCCCGATACCTTGAGGGGATGGCTCAGGTCGCGAGGGAAAACCCTGAGACCCGTTACCTCGCCTTCACTAAGCGATTCGACATCGTAAACGCCTATATGGATGCGGGAAACGAATTGCCCGAAAACCTAAAAATCGTATTCAGCGGCTGGGATAAGGATTTCAAAGTGGATAACCCTTACAATTTCCCGATTACCTACGTTAGGTTCAAGAAGGGGGACAACTCCCACATCCCCGAGGACGCAATCCCATGTGGGGGAAAGTGCTATGAGTGCGTGGCCTGTTGGCAACTGAAAAACGGGCAAACCATATATTTCGAGGAGCACTAGAAAGGGGGTAAGGATACGCGGGGACTCAGCTCCCCGCTTAAAGCTAGGCCCCCTAGCACGGTGAGGGAGCTTGTTGACGCAGCTGAGGAAAACGATTAGATTATTTAACGAAAGGAGTTAAGAATTGGAAAACGGAAGCAAAATCATGGACGCCGTTCTGGCGGCATATTGCATCACGAACGCGAAGAAGGGGGTATCCGCCAAGGAAGCCGCTGAGAGGGCAAGCAAGCCCTTCGATTTGGCACCTGACCAAGTGGAACTGGTGGAGGAGACCCTCATCGAGTACCTCATCGGCATCGAGTCGCCGCATGAAATATTCAGCCCCATCGCGTTCGAGCCTGAGATGGATATCTACGACAAGGCGATAGTCGCCATGTCCAAGAAGGAACTGGTGAGCGTGAACGGGCATCCATGCGACCCAAAGAAGGTGAAGGAAGCGATTCGTTTGGACATCTACAAGCAGATGTGCTACTGATTGGAGCCCATATACCCGTGCTTCATACCCGCTCGTCTGGGCGGGTTTTTCCTTATTCAGACTCATCGAAAAATATTTTTAAAAAATTGTTTACACTTTTGTTTTGATTCATGCTATAATGTTTTTGCCAAGGAGGAAACAACATGATTATAAAACATTGGCAAGGCTACGGACGGCTCAACGCGAAGGTCGTTGAAAAGTCCAAACATCACGTCGTCATCGAGGTGAGCGGTTCGCATGAGTGCGGAGTCACCACTACCGACCCCTACTGGATTAAGACGTGGCTCATGGCGAAGGTCGCTAAGAACTGGATGGGAGTCCCAAACTATATGCTCGACTTCTTCGTCTACTCCGAGTCGTATGACAAGGCTATCTATACGATTCGCACTAGGTTCGGGATGAGCCTGAATCAGGCGCTCATGGCGCATTAAGGAGGGAATATGGAACTTCTTCTGAAAACGCACAACTCGCCCGTAAGCATCGAGGACCTCATGGAAGAACTTGACATGAGGGACGTTAAGTGCCGTTGCGGGGACACTGGGGTATGGGTAGACGAGGACGATTACGACTATGCCTTAGGCGTATTGTCTGAGATGGAAATGGGGGATATGGAATAGACGGGAAAGAAAACATCATTCTGCTGGGGCTCAGTTCCCCAGCTTTTTTCATACCCCCCATAGCACGGTGAGAAAAAATCTCATGGCACATCTAAAACATCTTAAAAAACTTGTTGACAACTTTTAACAATATCGGTTAATATATGGGTGCATAGGAGGAACGAAATATGCTGGAAAAGGAAACCATACAAACCTTAAGTGAATTCATGGAGTTCATGGAACTTCCATTGGAGAAGGCCACTGACGCAGTGGAGGAGGCGAGGACTTGCTTCCTCGACTACAACTGCCCGCCGACCGAGATGGAGAGCGCCGAAATCTTCATGTACATGTTCCGCAGGGGCATGAAAATCCGCCCAAATCGCAGGCTCATGCGCTACGAGAGGGCTTGCAAGGCCTTATTCGATTACGCTTGCGGATACGACGCAGGGAACGACCGATACGTCGATGCCCTAATCGTAATCGGGGGAGGGGTGTTATGAAGGAATACAGGGCCGTATTCGGCATCTGCAAGAACTGCCACATCATCTCGTCGACATGTTACGTCATCAGCGCCAACACCGAGAAATCGGCGGTAAGCAAGGCGAATAGAATCGCCAAGCACCTAGAGGCCATCGACCGCATCCTATACCCCAAGCATGACACTTGCTACTGGCTTGAGGAACTCTACGAAAACGGAAAGGAGGAATGACATGGACTGGTACGACTTCAACAAACGATGCCATGAGGTGTTCTTATGCGAGCATGACGAGGAGTTCTACTCCATCAAGGCGGACGGGGACGACATCACCATCCACTTCAGCCAAGACACCGAGGACCATGGCAGGCAGGAGGGGTTCTACTACCCCGACATGACGGAGCGCCCAGAGGCCCTCGCCTATCTGCTGGGCAAAACCGACCACTTCAACGATTAAGCCGAGTCACGTCGGCTTTTTCCTTGGCCCCATATGGCACGGCTAGGCATCAACTGAAAAATATTATTCGAAAGTTGTTGACATTGTTAACAGCATTTGCTAAATTAGAGTTGTCCAAAGGAGGAATAAAAAACATGGACGGAAAAATTCTACTCATCGCGTATGCCATCGAGCATCGCGGAAACTGGAAGGAAATCTATGAGGACTTGAAAAACCACAAGAGTCCTTCCGAAGACGCCGTAGCCAAAGCGGAAGCGCTTAAGGAAGGCTTGGCAATCACCATCTTAGACGAAGGGTATCCTGAGCGCTTGCGCGCTTGCCCCCAGCCCCCGTTCGTCTTATTCAAAATCAAGGAAGACGAGGGAGCGCCTGACTTAGAGGGCCCAATCGACTACCTTCAAACCATCAAGCACTCATGGGGCGATTACGAGAGGACGGCCATGGATAAGGTCACCGACCTGCTTAGAAGCCTAGGCCGCAAGGTGTGCTTCTCCAAAGATTGCGCAATCCACGTCCGCAACGCTGGGGAGCAAGAGGAACTGGTCCTAGCCACTTCCTTAGACCAAGAACAGTCTTGGGTCAAGGCGAACGAAAGCGTAAAAATCGCCGCCTTCCTCTCCGAGGACGGATACTGGATGAAAGTCCTTCCCCAAAGCGTCCAACTCACTGGGCTTGCGTTCTTCGCGAGCAAGGGCAAAGGAACCCCGTACCTTCTCCCGAACGAGTACAACAACGAACTCATCGCGAACGGGGCAACCACTCTCACCGTTGACCTGAAAAAGAACAACGCATAAGGAATGGCCGAGGAAACTCGGCTTTTCCTATACGCTGCATAGCACGGTGCCATAGCTCTCCATAACCATTCAAAATATTTTGGAAAATTTGTTAACAACCTATTGACAAGAATTAACAAGCCATGATAAGATGTGGGTGTTCAGAAAGGAGAAAAGCAATGTATAAGCAAGAAATCACTGAACAAGAATATCAGAAAGCGGTCGAGAGATATGAGGAACTATCCCGCGAACGCAACCTCATCAATGCAGAATTATCGGATGCGTTCAAGCGCGAGGTCTTCGGAAACGCCCTCCCCGAGAAGGTATCCCTTAGGGTCACCTACAACGGAATCGAAATCATCCATAGCGGCGAAACCAAATCGGAGATGGCGGTCCTCTACGACCAACGCTATAACGAGATGGGCCTTTGCCTCAAGGTCTTCCCCAATTACAAGGAGACGATTAAGAGGAAGGACATCGAACTCCGCCGCTTCTTCATCGAAACCGAGTCGAAAATCTATGACAAGTTCGAGGACCTCGAAAAAATCTTCTGCCATCGCTACAACAAGCTAAACGCGCTCAATGACGACTACAACAGAGCCTACTCCGCCAAGAACCAATACGAGTGGGTCAACAGGCAAAACGACCTTGAGCAGGCCCGCATTAAGGCCCTTGCCAGCATCGGGAAAGGGACGAACGTGATGATGTCGAAAAAGGGAATGCCAGTGAATTACGGAGTCGGCATTAAGGTAACCAGAGTCACCAAGAAGAGGGTCTATGGATACCGTTGCTACGGCAGCGAATGGAATGGCAACAAAGAAGCAAAATTCGACACCTACATGGAAATGCACTTCGACAAGGACACCTTCGCCGACCGACTCATCGAAGGAAATTACAGAATCGTGTCTGACGCTTTGAAAGCAATCCTCGCAGGGGAATAGTTCCTCCTCCCCACGTCAAGCCCGTTCCCAGCCAGAGCGGGCTTTTTCTTATGATGCATACTTAGCACGGTGCCCATAACCTTTAAAAATATTTTAATCAAATTGTTAACAAAGTATTTACAATGCTCAAAACATTTGCTACAATGAAGACGCTCAAGGAGGAACAACCAAAAATGGAAAAGAGCGAACAACACTACAACGACGGCTACGTCGACATGCGCGTCATCCCCGCCGAAATCGAAGGATGCTTCAGCGCCCCAATCATCGTAATCGCCAACCCCGATGGCTATGTGGAAGCAATCAACGTGGACAGCAACTTCTTCTCGCCAAAGGACATCTTGGAGGGCTATGAGAAGGCTCTCCGAAACTTCCTAGAGGGAGACGAGTTCTTAGGGGACGAGGACGAGGAGGAAGCAAAGCGCCTAATCTCCAAGTTCAAAGAATACCTAATCTCGACTGGGGTCGAAAAGGAGGACTTGGAATAATGGGTCTCGACATGTATCTATACCTAAGGAGGAGCGACTACTCCTCCACATGCAGGGGCGAGTGCCCCTATCCCGATGAACTCGCGAAGTTCTCCGAGGACATCTCGAACCGCAACTTCCGCTCCATAGAAGCGGTCACCGATTACCAAATCGGATACTGGCGCAAGTCATGGGACATCCATAACGCAATCACGTCCTGCGTCTACGATTACCAGCAGGGAAAGATGGAAATCGACTATTCCGAAGCTCAGAAAATCGTCGATGCAATGGACGACAGGCTTAAAAAAGGCTTCCCCGACACCGAACAAGGCAAAGCCGAAAAAGAGGACGTCAAATACACCAAGCGCCTGTTCCAAGAGGCAATCCGCTTCCTAGACGCGCACCCCTACGGCTTCGGCAAGCCCGAATGGTCAATCGTCTACTACTCAAGTTGGTGATATGAGGATAACGATAGAGACGGGGCACATCCAAGGCCCCCGACTCCGCCTCGCCTTCGAGGTGGACGCCCCAATCAACTCCGTCAGGAAGTTCGCGAACATCATGATGGGCCTAGACCATGACCACCCCTTGAAGTGGGAGGACACCTATGCCAAATACAAGGCGACCCCCAAACCCTACAAGGGGTTCAGGCCAGAAATCGAATACAGCTGCCTGTCCCAAGACGGGAAGCCTCCAATCGTATCCGAAAGGAAAAAGCCAATCCTATGATTGGCTCTTTTTCTTATCTCAGCCCGAGCTTCATGGGTTTCCCGAGCATTTTCTGAAGCTTGGTCAGCACGGTGCCCCTTAGCTCCTTGTACTCTTCCCATCTCCGATGGTCGGTGATTGGCCGCTTCACCCCAGTCTCCCTAGGTTGCTCAAGCTTCCTAATGGCGGATAACGGGTGGCTCAACACGTATCTGGTTCGGACTGGCAAGAGCCTATGTTTGCAGTTAGGACGAACGATGAGGTAGTGCGGCGCCCCCATGGCCCATTGCACGGTGCGTATCCTCTTGTTGTGGATGTACCTCCCAACCGTCTCGGTGTCCAAACCCGCCGCCTCCATGGTGGATTTCCAATAGTAGTCCACAAGCAGCTCCCCCTGCAAATCGGCATGTGCGGGCTGCGGTTTCTGGTGGGAGGACACCAGATAGAACACGACTGGCTCCTTCATCCCCCTCATCATTTTCATCTTTGTCATGGTCCCGAGCTTCTTGGTCCGAACCCAAGTCCTTTTGTAAGCGCGGTTGAACGCCTTGACCAAACCGTCAATCCCATACGCGATGGCACGGGGCACGGCTTCCTTCTTCACCAGCAGGCACTTTCTCGCCAACGAATCAGCCGCTTCCCTGACCTCTGCCTTGGACCGAACGTCCATCCAGCCCATCTTGGCCAACTCAGCCAATACGAAAGAGGAGGCGGAACTCAGCGTCCTCCTCCCCATCATGGCCTTGCCTATCGCGAGGGCCACTTTCTCAGTTCCCAGCTTCGTCGTCTTGTACATCGCCTAGCACGGTGTCCTCTTCCACGTCCTCAAGCCCTTCCTGACCCGCGGCGAGCTTTTCCTTTTCCTCGCGCTTCTCCTCAAGGAATTTTATCTCTTTATCCCTGACCTCATCGGACAGCGACTTCCCGTACAATCTGCTCACGTACATCTCGGGGGACATGCCTCCGTTGACGAACGAGCCAGACAAGGATTCCAGCTTGGCCTCGAAGGACACGTCGGAGAACTCATCGAACTCGACGCTCACCCCATAGTCGTCCTTGGTGATTTCCTTCTTGGTCAGGTACTCATGGGCCATGAGCAATTGATTGAACAAATCCTTAAGGAACGCGGCTTCCTCTTGGCAGATGTGGTTCCGCGTGAACACCGTTTCCTTGGACCTTTCGTGCACGGTGTCGGTGGACGCCTTCTTGTCGACGTCTATCCCCATCGTCGCGGGAGCCAAGTGCCCAGATATGATTTGCCTTTTGAGGCCCTCGATGATTTGCGAGAACATGTCGGCGTTGAGTTGAGGCTGAGTGACCGTAATCGGCTGGGCCCCAGTCTTGTCGCCAGAGGAGTTGGTCTTTCCCCTGACCCCAACGTACTTACGCTCAAACGACTTAGGCAATTTGGGCATCTTCGTCTGCCTGTCCCTTTCGCAGTAATCCAAGTCGAACACCTCAATCGGGGTCGCCCTTCTGGTGGTGTTGGATTGCTGGGACAAGGCTTGGTCGAGGTCATCCAGCAAATCTATCTTCCCCTCGAATATGCCCCTGCCCTCGTAGCCATGGAGGTTGTCCGCGTAGAACGAGCACGGCACCGCGAACATGCATGGCATGTTCTTCCACGACCTCGGCATCTTCATGTTCGGGATTTCCGCAATCGGGGTGAGCTGCCCGCCCATCTCCTTGAACGCCCTGAACGTGACGGAATACGAATTGTTCTTTCCCGTACGCGCACGCGTTTCAGATAATAGGTATTTATTGAGCTTCCCGTCGGTATACCACTCGAAGAACGTCATCCCGATGGTTATCGGACCGTACTTGTGGAACCTGACCCGAATCCCGTCATGGAACGAGATTATCGGGAACTCCCCGAACAAGGATTGGTTCCAGTCAATCCTGTACCCGCCCCAGCCGCAGACCAAGGTCATCGGCATCTGCTCCTTGCGGTACATGGACCAGAACCTGTTCTTGTCGAGTATCTCGTTCAGGGTCTCTAGGTCCTCAGGCAACGCGCACTTGACTATCGGGGTCGAGCAGATGGATACGGTGGTGTCCACCATGTCCCTAGCGAACCCAGAGTGCGACATCTTGTACTCGTTCTCGGAAGCGCCGACCGCCCAGAAGAAGTTCCTGCGGTTCTTCCAGAAATAGGGCTCGGTCTTGAACTCAATCATGTTGTTGACGTTATAGAGGTTGAAGAGCTCATCCGAGTCCCCAGAGTACCAAGTCTTGGCCTCGACCAGCTTCTGCTGGATTATGTCGTCGAGGTCATTGACGAAAATCATCTTGTCCTGCTCGATGGGGGCCATGGCTGGCAGGAGCCCGCAGAGCTCCAACGTTATCTGGTTTATGTATTCGCTGATGGTCATTTGGATTCTTCCTCCAGTCTCTTCTTGGCTTCCCTTAGCTTCTTCATCTCCTTGGCTTCGGCGGCGGCCATTATCGCCGACTGCTTTATCGCCTCGGTGGTGAAGTGGGTCTCACCCCCGCATTCCTTCGCGTACTTAATGAAATTATAGCCTATGGGTATGCGCACGCCATAATTATTTCGCGCGAGGTCGAAGTGCTCTGGGCAGATGTCGGTCGTCCTGCGGATGAACTCGAACCGCCAGTCGGACTTGCACCTCTCCAGAAAATCCTCGTACCCGCTCACGCGTATTAAATGAATAGGATATATGGGCGCGTCGAAGCACTCGACGAAGAAGAATTTCTTGGTGAATCCGCGACCGCTCCTAAGATAGCGGAGGACCACCACGCCGTTAGTTAAAAAAAGGTCGGGACGAGACGTCACATCCTCGTCCCAAGCCAAAGGCTTGAAGTATAGGGAAATATAATTACGCGCGCAACTTCTAAAAAACTTCTTGGATTCGCTCAGCCCCGCAATCCCTTGGGCCCCTTTAGTCTTTTTCAATGTCGTTCACCAGCCTTACCGTCATCTCCCTCTTTTCGGATTGCTCCCCAGCGGGCTTGATTACTTCCTTCATCACGTTTATCGCGGCGGAGTTGCCGTCCTTCGCCCAAGGCAGGAAAATCGCGTCCACTGCGCTTGACCTAGCGCTCGCGGCCAAAGAGGAGTGTATCGCCACCCATGGCTTCCTCCACAGTATCATGCAGTATTTGTCTATCTCGTCCTGCGTGGTCATGAGCTTCGCGGCGGTCACGTGCGGCTCCAGCCAGTGCTTCTCGCAGTTCAGGATGTCCCCGAAGTCGAAATCGAAGTTCTCGTCTAGGTACTTCCTCGCCTTCTCGTCCAGCCAGTCGTACCTTTCGTCGTATAGGTCCCATAGCGCTGGCGTCTGCAAAAACTCGGACACGAGGTTCGTCACGCTCTTGCCCTGATATTGCTGGTTCTTCGCGTTCTCCCTTATGTCCTGTTTCATGTCATTCGCTATACTCGCCTAGGAGGCTTTCCTTGGGTTTTCTACCAGCGCCTTTTCTCGCGCCTCCCCAATTCATCGGCCTCTTCTGCGCCCATTTTATCCTATGCGCGGTGGCTTTGCCACAGTTTTTTAGGAACGTCGGCGTTATTTCGTAGTTCCGAAACGCGTATTCCACCTCCTCGTCTAGGAACCCCCCGTTCCTTTTCGCCATCTCCTCGATGGCCCCGTCGATGCGGCCTTTGGAATATTCCCCCATCCGATGCCAGCCCTTCTTCGGCATGTCCTTGTTCCACCCGCAAACGAAATCGTCGATGCTGAACCTGAACCTGAACGGGCCCATCCTTGTGCTCATGTACAGGACGTAAACCATCCCATGGGCGTCCGCCTTGAGCAGCGCATCCCTCTTTTTCTCGGGCGTCTCTGGGTCGTTCGCGACCTCTTGAATCAGCTCCTGCCAATCCTCGTCCGACATGGTGGAAACCGAAAGTTTCCGAACATTAATTCGAAATCCAAGCAAACTCCATTTTTTGGTATCTACTAGATAGATACCAACTCTTCTCATTGAAATCATAAAAGCGCCTTTTTTGCCCCCTTTGCAACCTAAACCGAAGCATTAATTACTTCGTAATTAGGAGTATACGCCAAAAACCATTTGAAAAAAAGTGGTAATACAAATATATTTTTACGTTTAAAATTTTTTAGTATTTTTATGATTTTTTTCAAGTCATTTTGGACCTGACCCTAATATATATTTATTCCTTGATATTAGGAATAAATATTATATTCTTTCGCTCCTGTGGTCACTTGAATTCCGATTTTGGAACAACATTATGAAGAAATTGTTGATTTGGAGGGGGGGTCAAATTCACAATTTGCTCATAATGTTTTAACCAAGTAAACGGAAACTGTTGTTTTTATAAAAAAATATCAGCGGTTTTTCAAGTGGTTTCGTTTTCTTTTCATACTATTGTTACTTATATATATAAGTTACTTTTACATAGTATGGTTTTTCCTTTGGTTGGTTTTTTCTTGATTCTTATCTGATTCTGTTAATTCCTTGTTGATTGGTGTTTTCTGCGTATGTTTTCTTTCTTTTCCGTTGGTTTTCTGGCATGGGTTCTCTGGCATGGGAAAAGGGAGCCGATTGCTCAGCCCCCTTCTTCTTCATTCCTCCGCGTCGGGTTGGTCTTGCCGCTGGTCGTTGAGTATGTCTGGGTCCTTATCCCCCACTCGGTATGGGCAGACGGAGGTGGGCTTGGTTGAGCCGTACCTCAGGCACTGCCAGCACTCCCTGACGGCCCTCGTCCTCATGCATTTCCTGATGAGGTCCCTTCTGGTGGGCTCCTTCTTCTCCTTTGGCTCTGGGGCGGGCTTCGGCTTGGGCTTTGGGGCCTCGGACTTCAGGAGCTCCTTGACCTTGGCCTCTATCTCGTCTAGGTCGTGGCGGAACCTTGGGAAAACTATCCCATGGTTCTTGGCGTATAAGGTGGCCGCCGTCGGGTTCGTCGAGGGGCGGAGGTGGATTAACGATTTGTCCTTCCTGTCCCTCGCTATCCCAGCCTTAGATTCCGCCTTGGTGAAGAAGTAATCGGAGAGGTTCTCCTTGGTGACTGTGGTTTTCTTGTTCTCTACCATAAGCTGCTCTTGATGATGTGCTCGGGGGATACGACGCTCAGGTTCCCGTCTTCGTCTATGGTGAGCTCTTGGTGGTGCCCATATCCTTTTTTGCTCACCCATTCGGCGTTAGCCATGGTTATTTTGTCCTTGGCCTTCAATATCCCGATGATGCCCAAGGTGGTCAAGAAGTCCTTCTCGTTCCTGAACGTGAAATCGTGGGCGGCAACCCTGAGGACCAATCTGTCGCACACGTCCATTACGGTCATTCCTTTCGCCTCGACCTCGTCTTCCCCAAAAAGGCGTTTCTCGCATGGCTCGCCTTGGTTGTTGAGTCGGTAATAGCCATCCCCTACCTTGTGGAATAGCTTGGTGGCGTCGAAGATGAAATCGTCAATCCTGACGAAGAATCCGCCTTCCTCCACGCGGTCGGAGAATTCCTCCTCGTTCTCGTCCCACTTCCTTTTGGCTATCATCCTTTCGATTTCCTCGAACCTAGTGAGCCCTTTGGCTTCCTTAGGTTCCGCTTTTTTGGATTTTCTCATTTCTTTCTCTCCTTTCATGAATCAATCCTTTACGTCCCTCGCCTTGAATTGCTTCCAGCGGTGGACGTCACCCAATAAGGGGGTGAATCCGTATTCCAATGCGGTCAGGGCGTGGTCGTCCCCGTCGGTCCTAGCCCTTCCTTTGTCCCCTCGCCTAGCGTTCCTGAACTCCCTGATGGCGTTCTTGCATTGGTCGCAGACGACGAAGTTTCCCCAGCCCATCATTATCTTCTCGAAGTCCACTCTGGTCTGGACGCTCAGTTTGGTGGAGGCCCAGCACTCGTAGTATTCCCTCCGCCGCATGTTCATCTCGTTCTGGAGCATCTGGCGGAAGGCGATGTCCTCGGAGTCGACGTAGACGTTTACGGTGGACCCATCCATGACCCCCATGTTCTCGTCGGAGTACTTGCCCTCCCACTTCAGCATGTAGTCGGCGGTCCTGCTCAATAGCTTGTTGATGCCGATGGTGCCCGCCTCGTCGGTGTTGTACTCGCCGTTGCGCTCTATCTCGGTGTGGAAGTACTCGTCTAGTACCACTATCGTCTCGTAGTCGTCGGTCACCCCGACGAGCATGACGGCGTGGGCGGACTTGACCCTCTCCTCGACCGTCTGCATCCTGCCGACCGTCCTCTTGCCGCCTTCCCCGTTCGAGAGGCCAGTGTCTATCCCTATCGCGTAGGACGCGAAGCGGAACTTGGCCTTGATTTGGGCTAGGCTCATGATGCATTCGTCGGTGAACTCGGGGTAGGAGGACGAGGTGCTGTTGCCCCACATCCCCAAGAACTCTACCTTGTAGGTGTCTGGGGAGCGCTCCCTCGTGGCTAGGGCCGCTGGGTCCGTAATCTCCTTGTCCCTGAAGGAATTGGCCTTGTAGGTGGAGATGTGGAGGTAAAGCCCCTTGCCGTAGTCGCCCTGCCAGTTCGGGTCCTTGAAGGTCATGCAGGAGACGTTTGGGTCGTCGAGCTTTTGGTAGTCGTCCTCGAGGATTCCCTTGAAGAAGCGGTCATAGAGCCAATGCTCCTTGCTCCAAGCGTTGAAGCAGAGGGTGATTTGGTGGAAGAGCCCGTCTGGGAGTTTTCCGCGAAGGGACATGTCCAGTTTGCGGAAGTCCTGATAGGACTCAATCTCGAACGCCTCCTCGATGTACACGTCGGTGAGGTACCCTTTGGCGAAGGTTATGGAGTTGAGGGTCGTCGGGTCGTTCATCCCCCTGAAGATGATTTGCTGGCCAGTGTCGGCGTAGGTTATCTCGGGGGAGGGGTTCTCCCTCATCTTGAAGTGCTTCTCCAAGCCTAGGTCGTATATCCTGCCGCATATGTTCTCATAGGTGGACTGCTTGTTGCTGTTGGCGTTCCTGCGGACGATGACGATGTTGCGCCTCGGGTCGCTGATTATCTTGATGAGGGGCTCCCACCCAATCATGGTGTGGGATTTGCCAGTGTTTCTGGCCCCCTTATAGACGCGGTACCTGCCCTTGAAGTTGATGAAAAACCCATCCCTGAAGTCAGGGGGGACCATCTTCGAGAGGCGGATGTTGCCCTTTTCGTCTCGCAGGTCTTCAATCATGCTTCGCTCGGCTCCTTGAATGCCCCTGTGGGCTCCTGAGAGGCCTCCTGAGGGGTTTTCTCGGCTTCTAGGTCCTCGTCCACCTCCGCCTCGTAAACGGCGCCAGAATCGAGTTCTTCCTTAAGGAAGCCCTCAGGCGAGTATTTGTCGATGACGGATTGGTCGCAGAATGAGGGGATGTTCGTCTCCATGTCCCCGAAGGTCATGCCGAGGATTGGGTCCTCCTCGCCCTCGGAAAGGGTGGTGGAGAACTCAAGCCGCCACTGGAAGATGGGGCAGTTGTCGGTGGGTTGGAGTTTGTATATCTTCTTCCCGACGTCGTCCATGTACACCTTCCTGAAGCGGTATCCCTTCGAGTTGAGCTTTATCCTTATCTCGTGGCTTTTGTTCGCGTTGTATTCGAAAAGCTCCACGAACTGCCCTAGGATTGGGGACTTGGGGCTCAGTTTGAATTCCTTGCCGATGATGAGGGGCTGCCTGAATAGGATTTCCCAGCCCAGTTCGCCGAGTTTGTTGATGTGGTCGGCGTCGTTCTTGACTTTGTAGACTTTGTATTTCATGGATTTCCTCACGCGTATCCTTCTGTCTGGCCGATTAGCTCGACTTCGCCTTGCTTGTGGTTCCCGTATCGGTAAACCCTTCCGCTTATGATGTCCTCCGCGATTATGATGGCGGTGAACCTTTTGCTGAGGTCATGGCCTGATTTCTCCAGCACTTCGGCAAAGGTCATTGGCTCCTCCTCAATCATGTCCTGATAGAATTCGCTCCCGTCGCATTGGATTACGTCCCCGAGGACGTGGTCGGAAAGGGAATAGGACTTCTTTGGCTCCCTGATTTCGAATAGGTCTGGCGCTTCGGCGCCGAGCGCGTCGCATATCCTCTCTATGTAATATAAGGAAGGCTCGGAGGTTTGGTGGAGCCAGCGGGAAACCGAGACGGGGTTGACCCCGACCGCGGACGCTAGGTCCTTCCTCTTGATGCCCTTCGCCCTCATGATGGCGTTCGCGTTTTTTACGAACGCGTCGAACAGTTTGCTTCTTTTCGCCATGTCATTCTCCTTTGCTCGGTATGAGGCTTCGAATCCATTTGCAGGTGAAGTAGATTCCGACTGGGGCGAACGCGACCCCGCAAAGGGAGGCGCCCACTAGGAGGAAACCCCTCGCCTTGAGAATCGCGTGCATCGTCTCGGTAGAGGCGTAGACGTTCGGGTCGTAGAAAGAGCCATTGGCCGCTTGGAGCGCGAAGTCCGCGTCCATGGCCGCCATGAGGTTCGCGGTCCCGCGAGCCACCATGATGGCGCCGATGATGAGGACCGACACCGTTATGAACGCGATGACGATTACCTCGTTTTGCTTGATTTTCATCTTTTGTTCTCCTTTTGGATTAGCGTGAGTTCGCCGCTTTCGTCGAGCCTAGCGGCCTTGCGGACGAATTTGGAGCCCAGCACTATCCCGAACGCGAACTGCCTCGGTATGCCTAGGGTGTCGCATTTCGATATGATTGACTTGACGTCTGGGGCGGTAGCGTGGAGCATGATGCCATCCCTTTCGTAAGCCGCCTCGTAGTAGTCAATCACGTCTTCGAGCCTGTCGCCTTGGGCCACGATGTAGTCGCCGTAGGATAGGCCGCAGCATATCTGCTCATCGTAATAGGTGGAGAGGATTTCCCTCTGGTCCTTTGGGTCGTCGGAGCGTATGATTGCCCCGCTCTTCTTCCTGAAGTATTTCACCCTTTTTTCTTCTTCCATAGCGCCTCCTGCCTTTCCTTGAGCTTCCGCTCTATCCTGTCTATCTTCTCGTCGTTGAAGTACTGCCACCTCGTGAACGGGTTCACGTTTAGGTAGACGGCGGTCTTCCTTATTTTGATGAGGGACTCTATCTCCCTGACGAAGGGGGCGACCTTCTTGGCCTTTGCTATCGTTCTTCCGAGTTCCTTCCTGACCACCCTCCTGCTGTCGGAGTAGACCGTTATGAAATGGAGGTCGTCCCCATACGGCTTGAAATAGGAGTAGCCCCTGTTGAGCGTCCTGAACCCGTATTCGGCCAGCGACTCAATCGGCACGTCTTCCCTTAGGTAATAGCAATCAATTGCCTTTATCATAATCGGTTAATCCTTTCATGCTGAAAATAATAACAGCATTTGTTATTTTCCGCAATGTCTTTTTATTTAAAAAAAGGAGGTTTTTCACCTCCCAGTGGAACCGAATCCGCCTTCTCCCCTTTCGCTTTCTTCCAGTTCGGTTGCCTCCGTCAGGCTGATTTCTGGAATCGGAAGGAAGACGATTTGGCTTATCTTGTCCCCTTGCTTCACCTCGTAGTCTTGGTCGGAATGGTTGTAGAGCTTCACGACGATTGGCCCTGTGTAGCCAGCGTCTATCACGCCTTCCCCTAGGAGGCAGTGCCTGACGTTAAGGCCGCTCTTTGACTTGAGGAAGCCGACCATTCCATTGGGGATTCCGATGTGGACCCCAGTGTCGAAGCATTCGCCAGACCTCGCCTTTATGGTCTTGTCTTCCCTGCTGTAGAGGTCGAAGCCAGCGTCCTCTTCGTGGGCCTTGGTTGGCATCTTGGCCCCTTCGTCCAATTTGACTTTCAGATTCATTTTCCCATCCTTTCAAAATAGAAGATTATCTTCTTTTTCGGGTTCCTGTCGAGCCCGTACGCTTTCGCGATTCTTGAGTTCCTGCCTCCATTAACTCCGCAAAACCCGCCTTTTTTTGCCGAATTCGGGATTAAGACGGTTCGGAATTCCTCCAGCAGATAGTCGGATTTCAGACCGTTGCAATCCCTGCATGACGGGAGGTAGTTATCGTATTCGTCCTTGCCTTGGTGGCGGTAATGGCTGTCCACGTGGTCGACCTGCATCTCCTCCATTGATATGGGCTTCCCGCAATAGGCGCAATGCCCTTGGCACTTGTCGTATACGGCTTTGCGCATTTCCTTGGATATGGAGGAGCGCTTCTTCGGCATGTAGGAGAGGAGCCATTCCCTCGTCCCAGAATCCATGCGCATGATGGAGTGGAACTCATAAGAAGAGAACTCTGGGTATTTTCCCTCAAAGAATTCGTTCTTCCACTTGAGGCACTCCTTGATGGTCATGGTCGGAGGGTCGTCGGTTAGGTAGGTGAGTTCCCTCTTCAAAGGGTCAACGAGCCTGTAATGGCGCTTCTCCGCCTTCTCGTTCAGGACGATTATGAAGGGTTCCTGAAGGGCCAGTTCCAGAGGGCGGCCCCCGAGGTTGACCGTCAGCGTTTGCCCATGGTAGGTAATCATCGCGGTCATGTCCATCGACCCGTTTTCCCTCTCCCCGAACGTGGGGTAGAGGACGATTGCCATGTTGTCTATAATCAGTTGTTCCATAGTTTCAGTATCGTCTCCAAATTGACGAGCTCATCCTTGGTTACGCTCGCCTTTTCCTCTTCCTTCGCCTTCAGGTAATCGTGGAACCACAGGAACCAAACCTTGTCCCCCAGTTCCTTGAAGATGATGGCGAAACCGCAGTTCTTTATCCCAGCGAATCCCATGGCGTAGTTCATGGCGGACACTTGGTTTGGCTTCACGTCGGAGAAGTCGAACCGCTTCCCGCTCTCCACGTATTTGGCGTCGAGGAGGAACGGGGTGTTTCCCCGAATCGCTATGACGTCTATGGGCTGGGAGCCGTCCACCCTGCGTTGGGTGACGTGGACCCAATACCCGTATTTCCTGAGGAGGGACTCGACGATTGCCTCGCCGATTTTCCCGTTCTCCTTCGATTTCATTCCCATTAGGTTCTCCTCCTGTTCACGACCCTTCTCATCTTCGTTTCCGCCTGCTGGCAGTATGGTATGTTTTTGTCAAAGGCGAAGATGAATAGGGGGTCTTTCTTTCCTTCGAGCGGCCTCTCGGCCCTGCCTTCGCTTTGCTGTATCCCAACCGCGTCCTTGAAGGGCAGGGCTATCAATACGGTGTCGAGCGCCTTTATGTCAAGCCCCTCCTTGAATAGTTGGACGGTTGAGACTATCACGTCCCAGTCGTCGGGGTTCCCGAGCGTTTCCTTCCTTACGGATTTTTTGGTCTTGCCAGTCACGCACCCGCATGACACGCCCATTTCCTTTAATTTAAGGGTAATGGATTCCGAGTGCTCGACCCTGCTGGTCAGGAGGGCGATTTTGCGTCCTTCCTTGGCTAATTCAGCGGCCTTCTGGCATATCTTCGCCGTCCTCTCCTCGTTCGAGGCTAGGTAATTCAGGAGCCTGCTGAAGTCAATCGTCCCGTCCGCCATGAGGAACTCCCAAGAGTCGGGGGTGTTTAGGTCGAAGGTTTCATACCTCGCTTGGAGAGATTGCGTGGAACTGTCCTTTATCACGTGGGCTGGGTAGAAGGTCCCGCGAGGGGACATCCCCAAATAAGCGTAAATCATCTTGGCGGTCCCATCCTGCCTCACTGGGGTGGCGGTTAATCCGTATTTGTACCTCGCCTTGCATCTAGCCAGCACTTTGGCGT
>Ga0310690_10002369_pt1 | contig 30846 bp, 26 predicted proteins | sample AusTroGonzalo_MG_2_FD_207661 | JGI IMG/M metagenome (GOLD analysis project Ga0310690, IMG submission 207661) | Bovine rumen microbial communities from tropical cattle in Woodstock, Queensland, Australia - Gonzalo_04 (v2) (version 2) | ecosystem: Host-associated > Mammals > Digestive system >...
GCGTTGAACCCAATGTTCGATGCCGGTATGGTGACGCAGACGTTCCGTCTTGAGGAGCAGAAAGATGCGATGGAACTCCTTAAAAATCAAGGCTCCGTTATATCAGAAGAAGATTTAGATCTGTTTTACAGCGGCAAAACGGAAACACTCCACACCTCTGCTGGATGTGGCTTGAAGCTCATAATGAACAAGAATTTTGTGGTATCAGCGGAGTTTGCCAAAGCCCTCAACAAACTTGACGGCGAAGGGCTGAAAGCATACATCGGGTTTAATTACATTTTTTAGAGCAAATGCTCAGGATGCAGAGCACTACGGCACAGCAGATGATGCCGATGAGTTGCCATGTCCATGGGCTTGTGCTGACTTCCTTGTCGTAAGCTGCCATTCTCGTTTTCACTGATTTGATTATGGCATGTGAGCTGAAGGTGGCACCGCTTACCGCATCAATGTCGAGGTTCACTACCTCTTTTGGTGTGAGACCATAGAATTTCTCAACGAGGTTGGCATCTGTTACTTTCTTCAAGAAAATCGGAGTCTCGTTGTTTTCGAGTATGTTGATGCTCTCGATTTTTCCATCTTTCATGTTGATTTCCAATGGGATAACGCCATTGAAACCGATTATATCCTGACAATACTCAGCGGTATAAAGAGTTGTTTCAGCCGGCTGGCTTTCATGGTTGTTTCCAAAACGATCAATGCCGAACATTACGGCGAAAAAGCCGAGGGCGATGACAAAAAAGTAGTTTAAAATCTTGATAGTCTTCATATTTCAATAAGTTTAAATTTTCATAATAACGAAGCAAAATTACAAAAATTCTTTCATTTTCAAGAAAATTTTGTATATTTGTGGTTTTAAAATTCGGAACATGAGAAAGATTCAAGATGACAACGTGTTGTATTCGCTTATAAAACCTTATGTTGACCATCATACTAGGCGTAGTTTTATACGATATAAAGTGCTTGGCAGAGAAAATATTCCCACTGACGGTGCTTGTGTATTCGGCTCGAATCACTGCAACACTTTGATGGATGCGATGGTGCTTTTGGCGGCAACGAAAGGCAAGAAGGTATTCATTGCGCGTGGTGATATCTTCAAGAATCCGACTACTGCAAATATCTTGAAATGGATAAGAATTTTGCCTATTTTCAGGATGCGAGACGGCATAGGTGCGGTTCGTGACAAGAATGGCGACACCATCAGCCAGGCTGTGGATGTATTGCATGATGAGGTGCCATTGTGTCTGTTTCCGGAGGCCACTCACCGCACAAAACACTCGCTGCGACCATTAAGTAAAGGCATCTTCCACATAGCTCTCGAGGCAAACAGACAATTCGGAAAAGAGAAACCAATATATATTGTGCCAGTGGGTCTGGAATATGGAGATTATTTCAGGTTCCGCTCGACGGTGGTGGTGAGTTTCGGCAAACCTATCAATGTGACAGAGTATCTGAAAGGTCGTGAAAATGATAATGAGGCGGTAATTATCAACGAGTTGAAGGCATTGCTGACGCAAAGGATGTCGGAGCTTATTTCGTTTATTCCTGATGATGACGAGGACTATGAAGCTATTTGGGAAACCATCAAAGTCAGGGCGGGAAGAAACAGACGAGATCCGGTGATGCAGCTGCTAAACAATAAGAAAACGATAGCGGAAATCCTCGATATCAAAAAAGAAAAGCCCAAAGAGCTGATGGACCAGTTCTTTGACAAGGCCATCAGATGGGAACAATGCCGCAAAAAGGAAAAAATCTCTGTGACGACCCTTTCTAGGGTGATGAAAGGCAAGCTGAGGACCTGGAAAACACTGTTGAGGACCTTGTTGATGCTTGTCGGGTTGCCATTTTTCGTTGCCGCGGCCACAGTGACAAGTCCAATATGGATAGTGGCGTATTTTATACTTAAAAACTTGAAGGACAAGGCTTTCCGCAACACGGTGAACTTTGGCGTGGAGCTGGTTTTACATCCGCTTATCACGGCAACAGGAATGACGCTGCTTTTCTGCATGGCACCATGGGAAATAGCTGTGATAGGCAGTGTTTTCTTGTATTTCAGCTATGTCTATTTCTGCGATTATTGCGAGTTTTTGCGAATCCTGATGTCGGATTGGCGCTGGTTTTTCAAAAGAAAGAAAATTTTAACTAGTTTATATTTATTTTAAAAAAAAGCATTATTTTTGTAGCTTAATCTGAATAGAACTGTATGAATGATATTTTGAAGAATTTAAGACCGTTTCAGAAAGCAGAGTTATTGATAATGATGCTTTTGGCTTTCGCAATACCGTTTCATTGGCTTGCTGCGCAATATTGCGAGGTGGCATTGTTCGTGTGTGCGGTGTTGAAGCTCGTTTTTGACCAGAAATTCAAGCTTAACGAACGCCAGAAAAAGTTCACATGGGCTTATGTCATCTTCGCTTTGACGTGGCTGATTTATCTTTTTGGCATGATTCATACCGAAAACGCTTCTGAAGGCTGGAATCAGGTGAGCAAGAAGCTCGGTTTTTTGCTTTTCCCAGTGATATTTATCATTTCAGACATGTCGTACATGAACAAGACAAGGCTTAAAGCTATCGGAAACAGCCTCGTTATGGGATGTATTCTGTTTTTCCTGATGCATTTCTCCTATGCTTTGTACGACGTGGTGTTCAATGGCGAGTCGAGTGCGCGCTTTTTTGATGCGGAACTGATGAAGATGTACTATGTGCATCATAGTTACCTCTCGATGTATGCAGGTCTTGGCTTGATGTTCTGTTTTATGGGGATTTTCGAAAACAAGAGTCGTAAAGTTAAGATAATCAACATAATTGCATATGTCATCCTGGTGATTTTCATTATTTTAGTGAGGTCGAGAGCAGGTTTGCTTTGGATGGTTTTGCTGTTTGTCTTGCAGTGGATATGGCTGGTTTTCATCATGAAGAACAGACGTGCCGGTTTGATCATGGGCGGTATATTTGTGTTTGTGGTCGTTGGCGCTTGTGTGGCGTTTCCGCAGAGCGTTTCGAGGATAACGCAGACTATCAAAGACATAGTGTCGGAGCATACTTCCGATCACCGACTGGTGCAGTTTAAAGGCTACAGGTCGGTTTTGGAGGATAACTGGCTGTTTGGTGTCGGTACCGGCGACCGCAGCGATGAGACACAGGCAGCATATCATGCTTATAAGGCAGGTATCATCGAGAAGATTGGTCCGGACGTGGCAAAACAAATCGATATCATAACTAAATATGGATATTACGAGCCGACAGAACAGATGCGCCAAGATATGATGTACGAGGCGGTGCGATATGGCCGTGACCCGGAGGCTGTAAGTGACAATCTTGTTGATTATCTGTATATTAACTACGCAATTGACAATGAAATCAATGCGCATAACATGTTTTTTGAGGCGATGATAAGTGTGGGTATCATAGGAGTGCTGCTGTTGCTGGCATATTTTGTGATTCCGTTTGTCCTCTGGATAAAAAAGCACAAGTTCGACATGTTGTATTGCTCGTTTTTGCTGATGATTGGCTTCAACGCATTGTTTGAGTCGATTTTTGAGGTGCAGATGGGTATCATTTTCTTCTGTTTCTTCAATTCACTGCTGTTTAGAGAAGATTTTGTTAGTGAAAATTTATTAAAAAATAACGAATGATGAAAAAAGGTTTACTTATTGTTCTGTTGCTTGCGATAGGCGTTTGTGCCAAGGCACAGGAACTGCTCATCCCGTTGAACGACGACTATGAGATGGAGGTTCAGGCGGCAGCCTACAGCTCGGATTATCTGTTTCATACGGCAATGAGGGGATGGACCGAATCGCAGTTTGAGGGAAAGCTTAACTTGGACAGTATCAATGGTTTATGCAGATTTCAGATAACCAATAAAAACAAATTCTGGAATTATATCTGGAATTCGTTTTTGAATGACGACTTTGTAAGGGTGAGAAACAACGATTTTTATCTGGCTATCAACCCTTACATCGATTTTCAGGTTGGCTCTGCCGGCAACAGGACCACTTGGGTTAACACGCGAGGTGCTGAAATCAAGGGAACTATAGGCAAAAATTTCGCTTTTTACACAAATATCAAAGAAAACCAAGCTGTTTTCCCGGAATATGTCGATAACTATTGTGCGACGATAGGTGTGGTGCCAGGTCAGGGATTTGCTAACAAATTCAAAGAAAACGGTCGTGATTTCACCAATGCGGCGGCATATTTATCATATCGTCCGGCCAAGTGGCTTGACGCGACCTTGGGTTACGGCAAGAACTTTATCGGCGACGGTTATCGTTCGATGATGCTTTCGGATAATGCTGCAAACTACCCGTATTTCAAGGTGAAAGCCGATTTCTGGAGGATTCAATATACATGTTTGTATGCCCAAATGACCGACAGGCATACGGTTTTGGCTGATAGGACCTACGCACGCAAATATGCAGTGATACATTATCTGGATTTTGCTATTACCAAGCGTTGGAATGTGGGCTTCTTTGATGCTGTGATGGCGTCGGCACAGACACATCAGCAGGTGATGGTCAACGACTCGACTTACGCCACCATAGATATGAAGAGAGGCTTTGATTTTCAATATATTAACCCGATAATCTTCTTGCGTTCGGCTGAATATTATGCTGGCTCATCGCCCGACAACGCACTTTTGGGTATCAATATGAGTTTGATTCTCGGCAAACATACAACCATTTACGGACAGTTTGTGCTCGATGAGATGACGTTCAAAAAGTTTATTGCTTTCAAGGGATATAGCGGCAACAAGCAATCCTATCAGCTTGGTGTGAAGAGCTACGACTGTTTTGGTGTGAAGAACCTGTTTTTGCAGTTGGAAGGCAACATAGTGAGGCCTTATATGTATTCGCATTCACCACAAGGAACACAACGATCGGTTGGCGAAGATAACTACGCGCATTACAACGAGCCGTTGGCGCATCCGTGGGGCGCTAACCTCTGGGAGGTGGTGGCTCGAGCACAATACAACTGGAATCGTTGGTATTTCCAGTATAAGCTGAACTATGGACAATATGGCGATGACTGGGATGTGGAAAACAATGTTTGGGCGAATTACGGTCACAATGTCTATAATGACTATAAGACGGCTATCGCATTGGATTTCGACGAAAACGGAAACGACACACATAACGGCCATTATCTCGTAACTGGTAGAAAAACAACGGTGATGATGAATGATATCATAGTGTCGTATCTGGTGAATCCTGCATATAACATGAATGTTTTTGCTGAGGTGACACAACGCAGTTTCAAGGCTCAAGGTCTTGCAGATCAGAATGATTTCATCTTCAGTTTTGGAATAAGATGCAGTTTGGACAGAAAATATTATGATTTTTGATGTTTAACAAAGTAAAATTCATATCAGAAAATGTCACTTTCCGGAAGGAGAGCATGTTTTTGGCAGATATTGAGGCCAATAGAGAGCGGCTTTCCGAGGAAATACAGGGCAAGAGTGTGTGCGTAATAGGCGGTGCTGGCTCGATAGGCTCGTCGTTTATCAAGGCGGTGCTACCGTTCAAGCCGTCGAAACTTGTTGTCATCGACTTGAATGAGAACGGCTTGGCTGAGCTTACACGCGACCTGCGCTCGACATATGGGATGTATGTGCCAGAGGAATATCGGGCATACACTTTGAATTTCGCCGACCCGATTTTTGAAAGGATTTTCCGTGAAGAAAAAGGCTTCGACATTGTGGCAAACTTCTCGGCACACAAGCATGTCCGCAGCGAGAAAGACAAGTATTCGGTGCAGGCTTTGATTGAAAACAACGACATAAAGGCGAAGAAGTTGCTTGATTTGTTGGCAGTTTATCCGCCAAAGCATTTTTTCTGCGTCTCGACCGACAAGGCTGCCAATCCGGTGAACATAATGGGGGCGAGCAAGCGTATCATGGAGGACATGATTATGGCTTACACCACTAAGTTCAAGGTGACGACGGCGCGTTTTGCCAATGTGGCGTTTTCAAACGGCTCGCTGCCCGACGGATGGATCAACAGGGTTGACAAGAAACAGCCGTTGGCGGCGCCGAACGATGTGAAGAGATACTTTGTCTCGCCTGAAGAGAGCGGTCAGATATGCATGTTGGCGTGTATTTTGGGCAAAAACGGCGAGATATTCTTCCCGAAGCTCGGCGAAGAGCAGATGCTGACGTTTTCAAGTATTTGCGACAGCTTCGTAGCCGATTTGGGTGCTGAGAAACAAGAGTTTTCAACCGATGAGGAGGCAAAGAAATTCGCAAACGAGATGCCGTTTGGGAGCAAGAAATATCCGGTGGTGTATTTCAAGAGCGACACGACTGGCGAGAAGGCATATGAGGAGTTCTTTGTTCCTGGTGAGAAACTCGACATGAACCGTTTCGAAAGCCTTGGAGTCATTGAGGAAGTGAAGAAACGCCCGATGAGCGAGATTAACGAATTCTTTGCGGAGATGGAACATATTTTCGCGAAAGCGGATTTCACCAAAGAAGAGGTGGTACGGGCGATAAAGAAGTTCATTCCCAACTTCGAACACGAGGAAAAAGGGAAAAATTTGGATCAGAAAATGTAAAAAAATAGCGATATGGGTTACAAAATTCCATTGTTCAAGCTGAATTTCGACGAAAAAGAGGCACAGGCGGCATACGACACCATCAACTCGGGCTGGATCTCGACGGGTCCGAAAAACGAGGCACTGGAGCAGATGTTTATCGACATGTTTCATGTGAAATATGCAGTGTCGGTTACTAATTGCACTGGCTCGCTGCATCTGGCGTGCATGTTGTGCGGACTCGGTCCGGGCGACGAGGTGCTGTGTCCGTCACTGACGTTCGCGGCATCGGTGAACTGCATCAGGTATGTGGGCGCGACGCCGGTTTTCTGCGACATCGTGAGTCCCGAACATTTGAATATCGACCCGAAAGAGATTGAGAAAAAGATCACGCCTCGCACCAAGGCCATAGTGGTGGTTCATATGGCGGGTTTCCCTGCCAAGATGGACGAAATCATGGCGATAGCGAGAAAACACAACCTGAAAGTGATTGAAGATGCTTGTCATGGACCGCTGTCGGAGTACAAAGGCAAAAAGCTAGGAACCATCGGCGATGTGGCGTCGTTCAGCTTCTTTTCGAACAAGAACATCAGTACAGGTGAAGGCGGTATGCTCATCACCAACAACGAAGATTTTGCAAAAAGAGCAAGGCTTCTGCGCTCGCATGGCATGACTACGATGTCGTATCAGAGGGCAGGAGGTCATGCAACAACGTATGACATTGTGGATCTTGGATATAACTACCGTTTGGACGATATCCGCGCCTCGATTGCTATAGAGCAGATGAAGAAGCTTCCTGGCGACTTGGAGAGACGTATCGCGGTGAGAAAGAGATATTTGGAGAAGCTCGCCGACGTGAAAGGCGTGGTGGTGCCATTTGCCGATTGCACTGAGTTTGTGAGCAACTACATCATGCCGGTGGTGTTGACGAATTCTACAAAAGAGAGACGTGACGCTATCCGTGAGATGATTCATGAGGCAGGTGTTCAGACCAGTGTGCATTATCCAGCCATTCACAGATTCTCGATTTACAAAGATTTCAAAGCGCAACTGCCTGTGACAGAATATGTTACAGACAACGAGATAACACTTCCAATGTATGCGTCGCTGACCGATGCCGACGTCGATTTTATTGTTGAAACATTAAACAAAGCGATTAATGGATAAAGAATCGATATTGATATTCGGACTCGGATTTCTGCAGAAATCGTTGATAGCCAGGTGTAAAGCTAAAGGGTTTTACACTGTCGGCATCGACCCTTGTGCTGATGCTGTGTGCAAAGACGATGTTGACGTTTTTGAAGTTGTTGGCGGTCAGGATTATGAGAAAACACTGGAGGTTGCCGAAAAATATCATATCGATGGAGTTATCACAACAGCCACCGACAAACCGTTGGTGATGATGGCACGTGTGGCGGAAACGTTGCATTTGCCGTTTTATTCGGTTGAAACTGCACAATGGTCAACCGACAAATATCAGATGAAGCAACGATTTATGCTGGGTGGAGTGCCTTTTGCCAAAGGTAAACTGGCGAAAACTATCGATGACGTTGACGATTTTGTGTTTCCAGTCATCGTGAAGCCGCGCGACAACTCTGGAAGCCGAGGCGTGAAACTGTGCAGGAACAAAGAAGAATTGAGAGGATGCATCTACGAGGCGTTGGATTTTTCACATTTGGACTCTGTTTTAGTTGAGGAATTCATTGAGGGTCAGGAATATAGCATCGAAAGCATACATTTTGACGGCAAGTCAAGGGTGATACAATTTACAGAGAAAAAAACGACCGATTTCCCTTACAACGTGGAACTCGGACATATGCAGCCTGCGGTTTTGTCGGATGAGGTGAAGGACGAGATAAAAAACATTATTGAAAAGATAGCCAAAGCTTTGAATTTCAATAATTGTGGCTCGCACACAGAGCTGAAAATAGGTCCAAGAGGTATCACTGTGATTGAGACAAGTCCGCGTTTTGGAGGCGATTTCATCACTTCAACGCTGGTGCCGCTATCAACAGGGTTGAATATCGATGATTTGCTGATTGACATATCGGTTGGCAATAAAACATCTGAAGACGATCTTATACCTTCTAAAAACAGGTGTTCAGGTGTGGTTTTCTTCAACCTTCCGGAAGGAAAAATTGAGAAAATCGGCAATTTGGACGAGTTGAAAACGATAAAAGGCCTGCATTTTTACTATTTCGGCTTAAAAGAAGGTGATACGGTCAAAAAAATCAAGAATAGTCTTGACAGATATGGCGATGCAGTTTTTGTTGCCGATACGCGGGAAGAATTGGAAAAAGATATTGAGTTGTTTAATCAAATCATTGATAAACAAATAGTTATAAAATGATAATAGTAATTGGAGCATCGAGTTTTATAGGCGTACACACCGTCGATTATCTGCTGAGTCAGGGATGTGAGGTGTTGATGACGGGAAGGAACAACAAGTTTAAAGAACATTATGATGTGCTTGGTGTTCAATACGTTAACCTCGATTTGCGGAATAAGGAAGACTTTGAAAAGCTGCCGAAACAGGGTGTCGAAGGCGTGATTTTGTTGGGAGGACTGCTTCCTGCAAACACTGCTGTTGACCTTGCAAAAGATGAAAATGCCGCTGAATATTTCGAGATTAACACCATAGGAACCATCAATGTGCTGGAATATTGCAGGAAAAACGGCATCAAGAAGGTGATTTCGACATGCTCGTACGCCGATGTGATAAATTCGTGGAATGCTGAGCGTCCGCTGACGGAAGAAGAGCCTCGTGCATACCGTTACGATGGCGACCATGCGGTTTATGTGTTCTCAAAAAACGCCGCCAACGACATGCTTCTGTATTACAACAGCCAACATGGGATGAGCAATGCCATTTTCAGGCTGCCACCGGTTTATGGTGCAGGTCCGCATGGCTTTTACCATGTGAACGGCGTGTTGATGAAGTCGGCGATACAGAAATTCATGGATAAGGCAAGGGCTGGCGAAGACATTCTTGTGTTTGACGGCGATGAGAATTTTATCCGCGATTTTGCCTACGTGAAAGACGTTGCAAGGGCGTTTTATCTTGCGATAAAGTCAGAAAATGCCAAGGGTTTGTACAACATGACATCAGGTGTTGGCGTGTCGATGAAAGACCAGGCCGAAATCATTGCTGATGTTTTCTGCGAAGGCAAAAAATCGAATCTCGTGAAGGTCAACAAGTCGAATGGCAACCCGCGCTCATTCCTGTTTTCGATGGAAAAAGCCAAAAAAGACTTCGGTTTTATGCCGGAATACGCATCGTTCCGAAAAATGATGATTGACTACAAAAAAGATATAGACAACGGTCTTTATAAAGAGTTGTTTAACTATTAAATTGTTGATTATGAATGTAATAGACAAAATCAAAAACAGAATCATATCGGTTGATACAACCATCATCCAGGCATTGAAAAAGATGGATGTGGAGATGGTGAAGCTGCTTTTTGTCTTTGATAATGAAAGATTTATAGGCATTTTGACAATTGGCGACATTCAGAGAGCCATCATCAAAAACGTCGATATGAATGCTGTGGTTTTGTCGATTTTGGATAAGAACAAGATTTACGCAAAAGTCACTGAAAGCCTTGAAATTATTAAGACAAAGATGTACGAGCTTAGGGCGGAATGCATGCCGTTGGTTGACGAAAACAACAAACTGCTTGATATTTATTTCTGGAAAGAGATGTTCAGCGACGGCAAACGCGAACGCACCGATAAAATTGATGTTCCAGTTGTTATCATGGCTGGCGGTTTGGGCACGAGGCTGAAGCCGTTGACTAACATTATACCTAAGCCGCTCATTCCAGTCAACGAAAAGACAATTTTGGAGACAATAATTGACCAGTTTAATGGAATTGGATGCGCAAAGTATTATATATCAGTGAATTACAAGAGTGAGATAATCGAATATTATTTTGCAAATCTTGATAAAAAATACGATTTGATGTTTTTGAAAGAGAATAGACCTCTCGGTACTATAGGTAGTGTCTCATTGTTGAAAGGCAAAATCGACAAACCGTTTTTCGTGTCGAATTGCGACATCATCGTTGACCAAGATTATCGCGAAGTGTTTGATTATCATGTGAATAATAAAAACGACATCACTATCGTGACTGCAATCAAATCGTTTCACATCCCTTATGGTGTGATTGAAACTGGCGACAACGGACTGATGACTGGCATTTCGGAGAAACCGGATGTCAGCTATATGATTAATACCGGAGTGTATATCCTTGAACCTCAATTGATTGACGAGATTCCAGAGAACACTTTCTATCATATCACCGATTTGATAGAGAAGGTAAGGAAAAACGGCGGTCGCGTGGGCTGTTTCCCAGTGAGTGAGAAATCGTGGACTGACATAGGCGATTGGAATGAATATTTAAAAATCATTGAGAAATGAGCAAGAAACTGAAAGTGGCATGGGTTTGTCAGGTTTCAAATCCTGAAATAAGGGAAAACCTGACATATTCGAGGAACATCGTCGATATGATCCTCAGGAAAGTCATGCACAAACCACGCCGTCTCGATGATTATAGCCAATGGGTTACCAACGCCATTGATGAGTTCAAAAGTTTAGATGATATTGAAGTGCACGTCATTTCCCTTCATACGCACATTAACAAAAAAGTCATTGATTTTCAGAAAGATGGTGTGTTTTACCATTTCTTTAAGTCGGAAGACGATGTGACGGTGCTTGGAAAATTTGTAAATAAGCTTACCGGCAAGTTCGTCAGCTCGAACTATGATAAAAACAGGAAAGTCATCAATGAAATATTGGCAAAAATCAAGCCTGATGTGATACATTTGTATGGTGCGGAGTCGCCACAATATGGGGCATTTGCTTTAGATGTCGATGTCGAGAAGACACCGTTGTTGGTGAGTTTGCAGACTCTGATGTCGGATCCGGAATTCAAGAAAAACTACCCTATTTCAGAAAAGTCGTATGAAAGCAGGGCAGGCATGGAGCGAAAGATTTTGGCACATGTACGCTACATCGGCACAACTATCAAAGAGTTTAGGGATTTTATTTTGCGTGAGATAAATCCTGATGCTATCTTCTTGGATACCAAGCTGTTGGTTGGTGAGAAACCGCATCTTGAAAAATGCGAGAAAAGTTTCGATTTCGTGTATTTCTCGTTTAATATCAACAAAGCTGCAGATTTGGCGATTGAGGCTTTCGCTATAGCGAAGAAATCGCATCCTGAGATAAAACTTCTTGTCGTTGGCGACTACGATGATGATTTCAAGCTTAAACTTGACACAAGAATTGCGGAGCTGGGAATTGATGAAAATGTAGAGATTACTGGCAAATTGCAGACGCATGATGATGTCATCGACGCAGTTAAGAAGGCTCGGTTTGCGTTGCTGCCATTGAAAATAGACTTTATTTCTGGCACTATTCGCGAGGCAGTAGCTTGTGGCTTGCCTGTAGTGACGACGATAACTGCTGGGACTCCTACTTTGAACGAAAAACGCGAGAGTGTGCTGCTATCAAAAGTTGGCGAACATGAGGCGCTGGCATCAAACATGTTGCGTGTGATGGAATCGGAAGAATTAGCTAATTCATTGGTAAACAATGCATTGTTGACTGTTGATGAGATGTTTGGAAACAAGGGTTGGGCACAGAAGCTGCGCGAAGAATATTGGAAATTGTATAACATTTATAATAAAAATGATTAAAGACCGTAATTCGAGAATAGCTTTCAACACCATCGCGTTGTACATCCGTACTTTTATCGTGATGGTCATCAGCTTTATCACTGCGCGAGTGATGCTGCAGCAGCTCGGCGTGGAGGATTACGGCTTGAACAACCTCATAAGCGGTGTGGTGACAATGTTCAACTTCCTGAACATGTCGATGGGCACTGCCGTTCAGCGTTTCTTCAATGTGGAAGAGGCGAAGGCCGATGGCATCAGTGCGAAGAAGATTTTTGGTAGCGCCATGCTCATACATCTCGCGATAAGCGCCGTGACACTGATACTTCTGGAGGTCTTCGCGATATTTTTCCTGCACAGGCTCAACATCCCGGTTGAAAGGATGGAAGTGGCGCAATGGGTGTTTCAGTTTACCTCGATAAACCTTATTTTAGGCATCATCACAGTGCCTCCGACGGCATATCTGAGGGCAAAAGAGGAGTTTTCGAAACTCGCGATACTCGACATCGTTGAGGCTTTCGGCCGTTTGGGCATATTGTATCTGCTGTATGTCAGTCCAGCCGACAAGCTGTGGACGCTGGCGTTTCTGACGTTCGTGCTGACTTTGGCATATGACCTCGTGATATGGATCATGTCGATTCGAATTTATGGCGATGTGGCGCGACCATACGTCTATTTTGAGAAAGGGCTGTTCTGGCAGATGATGTCGTTCTCGCTGCTGCTGCTCTTCGCCGTTGCCTCGTCGATGGTGTATTGGCAGGGTCTTGTGATGATGATAAACGTCTTCTTCGGAGTCGCCATAAATGCGGCATATGGCATTGGCAATCAGATAAAAACGGCTGTCGACAGGTTTTTGTCAAACTTCAAGCAGTCGATTGTGCCTCAGCTGATGAGTTCACAGTCGGCAGGCGAGACAGAGAGGATGTACAAACTCATATACGCCTCCACAAAAATCACATTTGTGCTCTCGCTTTTGTTAGCTGTACCGGTGATTTTCGAGACTGACTTCATACTGAAAGTTTGGCTGAAGACACCGCCGGAGTTCACTACGCGTTTTGTGCAGCTCGGATTCGCTGTGAGTGTGCTTAACTCATTCAGTTTCTTTGTGATACAAGCTATACACGCAACAGGAAAAGTCACCGGGTATTCCATTGCGACCAGTTGTAGTTACCTGCTCTGTCTGGGCATCATCTACGTGTTGATGAAGATGGGATATGGCTTCTATGTTCCGATGTATGTGTCTGTTGTTCTGGCAGTTATCGTGATTTTGATAACTCTGTTTTATGCAAAACGGACTTTTGGTTTTCACGTTATGGACTTTTGTGTGAAAGTGGTGCTTCGTAGTCTGTTTTTCTGCGCCATAATGGTGGGTTGTTTTGTGTTAATGAATCATTTCATGGAAGAAGGCTGGCTGCGGCTTTGCATGAATCTGTTGCTGTCGGGATTGATTAGTGTTAGCAGTCTTTACATTTTGATGAACAAAGATGAGCGTGGGGTTGTTTTCGGATATTTGAATAAAATAAAAGCGAGGATTATTAAAAAATGAACGTGCTTTTCATAGGAGGCGACGGAAGTCTGACGAATGCCAACACTGTGTGCGTGAACAACATGGCTCACGAGATGGAGAGCCGTGGACACAAGACGTACGTTCTTTCATTGGGCGACGGGCCTGGACAGGTGCCCGACACATACTATGGGAAGCTGAAAATCAAAGTGGCAAGCCATCCGACTCTGTTGATGAAACTTTGGCTGAAGCTGTTCGATTTGATGAGGCATGTGGTTTTGCTGCCGTTTTACCCTGATGTGGCACCTCGTCGTTCGCGAAAAATGGCTAAAAAAGCCGAGGAATTGGTGCGCAAGAACGATATAGAACTGGTTGTGGCGGTATTCAACGTTTACGAGAACATTTACGCGGGAATGCATCTGAAAAAGAAATTTGGCGAAAGAATAAAGGTGGTCTCCTATCATCTCGATTTGCGCACATCATCGGTCAATCCATCAAAATTGATAAGAAACTATATTTACAAACATGCGTTGGCCTCGTTGAAAAAAGAAAATATGATTGTTGATAAGATGCTGATACCATATTCTGGCCAGAAAGACATTGAGAAATTGACCGGAATGAACATGAACAAGGTTCATTTTGTGGGATTTCCAGTGTTTATTGACGACAAAGGGTTTGAAAAATGCGAGTTGCCTTTCGAAACAGATGTAATAAATATCACATACATAGGGTCATTGTCGTCAGATAATCGGAATCCGAGTTATATTTTGGAATTGTTGGAACAGGCACAAGAAATACTGGGTCGGAAACTTATGGTGCATGTCTGGGGCGATGTGGCTGATGTTGGGCAAATACTGGCGGATTCGCAGGTTGCGACGTATCACGGCATGATAGAAAACAGATATGCCAGATATATAATGGACAACTCCGATTTCCTTTTGAATATCGGCAATGCCGTGACATATTCCATGCTTCCGAGCAAGGTTTTCGGAATGTTTGCCACCGGAAAGCCTATTATAAATGTGATAACGCATCCCGCAGATGCGACTTTGCCCTATTTCAAGAGGTACAATCACAGCATTGATGTTTGTGAATACCAGCAAAACAAAGCAGAAGCGTTGATGTTGGCAAATGGGATTTCAAAGATGAAAGACGCTCCGTTGCAAGAAAGCGGCGGTTTGTTTGACGATTTCAAGCCAGAGAAAATATGTGAAATAATAATGAATTAAAGAGATAAATGATGTATAATATTCCGATATTATTGGTGTTTTTCAACCGCGAAGACGTGGTGATGCAGACCTTTGCGAGGATTCGCGAGGCGCAGCCCAAGAAGCTCTATCTGGCTTGCGACGGTGCCCGTGAAGACCATGCTGGCGAAAAGGAACTTGTTGAGAATCTGAGAGATAAGCTTCTCAAACAAATCGACTGGGACTGTGAGGTGCATACGCGTTTCTTAGACAAAAATTTGGGCTGTTCACTCGGTGTAAGCAGCGCTATCGACTGGCTGTTCGAGAACGAAGAGGTCGGAATTATCCTTGAAGACGACTGCTTGCCACAGAAATCGTTCTTCCCGTTTATGGAAGAGATGCTGGTCAGATACAAAGACGACGACCGCATCGGAAATGTCGATGGAGCAAATTATATCAAGAAATACAAGATAAAAGACAGTTATTGTTTCTCTAAATATAAATCGACTAACGGCTGGGGAACCTGGCGTAGGGCTTGGAAAAACATGGATCTTGCGATGACCTGGAGAGGCTCGCAATATGAGGACTCGATTATCAAAAATATCGGTTATTGCGCTTGGGATGTGCATTATTGGAAGTATCGTCTGCGTGCTGTTGACGCAAACCATGTGAGTGCCTGGGACTGGCAGTGGTATCTGACACTTTCGGCTCAAAACCAACTTTCGATATTCCCGAAGGTGAGCCTGATTTCTAACATCGGCTTCGGGGAAGGCGCTACACACACCTCGTTCAGCACCGATGCCAAAGACTATCTGGCGGATCAGGAGCTCGAGTTTCCGTTGCAACATCCGAAATACATTGTTCCGGACTACGGCTTCGACAAGTGTTTCTACAAGAACAACAATACTTTGTACAACCGAATCAATCAACTGATTCCATTCGGTTTGAAAAGAAAGATAAAAAAACTACTAACTCGTAACTTCTAACTGAATAAAATGCAAGCGATTATCTTAGCAGCGGGTATGGGCAAACGCCTTGGTGAACTCACGAAAAACAACACCAAGTGCATGGTCGAGGTCAATGGGGTTAAACTCATCGACCGAGTGCTGACATTTTTGTCGCATCTCGACCTCAAACGCATAGTGATTGTGGTTGGCTATCAGGCTCAAAACCTTGTGCAATATATTGAAAATCAATATAGTAACTTGAATATTGAGTTTGTTGAGAACCCGATATATGACAAGACTAACAACATCTATTCGCTGGCTCTTGCGAAGGACAAATTCAAGGAAGATGATACACTTTTGCTTGAGTCAGACCTCATTTTTGAAGAGTCGATGTTGCGGAAACTTGTTGATAATCAACAGCCTGACATCGCACTGGTGGCGAAATACGAGAAATGGATGGACGGCACTATGGTTACAATCGACGATAATTGTAACATATTGAATTTCATATCGAAAAAGGAGTTTAGGCAGTCGGAAGTCGATAGTTATTATAAAACTGTCAACATTTACAAGTTCAGCAAGAGCTACATCAACAACCAATATTTGCCGCTGCTCGAGGCATACTGCCAGATGAAAGGCAATAACGAGTACTACGAAGAGGTTTTGCGTGTGCTTACCATGATTGACAAATCGAGTCTCAAAGCCTTGCCGATTGGAGATGAGAAGTGGTACGAAATCGATGATATTCAAGACCTTGACATCGCCGAAACCATCTTCGCTGAAGGTGATTTGGCGCTTAAGAAATACATGAAACGCTATGGTGGCTACTGGCGTTTCCCGAAGATGATCGATTTCTGCTACCTTGTCAACCCATATTTCCCAACGCCGAAGATGAAAGATGAGCTTCGAGCCAACTTCGATGTTCTGCTGCAGGAATATCCGTCGGGAATGTTTGTCAACTCTCTTTTAGCTGGTAAGTACTTCAATATCAGGCAGGAATACGTCTGCGTGGGCAATGGTGCCGCCGAGCTTATCAAGAGTGTGATGGAGAGTTTCAAGGATAAGAAAATAGGCGTTGTCTATCCGACTTTCGAGGAGTATCCTAACAGGATTCCAAACGAAAATGTTGTGAAATACATCACCGAGAACTCAGAATTTTCATATTCTTCCGATGATTTGAAGAAATATTTCTGTGATAAAAATATCGATTTGCTGCTTCTGGTTAACCCCGACAACCCTTCAGGAAACTATATTCCGAAAAAAGATGTCATGGATTTGGTGAAATGGGCAGCTGAGCGCGAAATGAAGATCATCGTTGATGAGAGTTTCGTCGATTTTACTGAAAATCATAAAGATAACTCATTGCTGCACAATGGTATCCTTGAAGCAAATCCAAATATGATGGTGATGAAGTCGATAAGCAAATCGTATGGCGTACCAGGCTTGCGATTGGGCGTTTTTGCCACTGCCGACAAAGAAATCATCGCGAAGATGAAGAAAGACGTGGCAATCTGGAACATCAACTCGTTTGCGGAGTATTATTTGCAGATTTTTGCGAAATACGAGAAGGACTATCAGGAGGCTTGCGACAAGTTTATCGAAGAAAGAAAGCTGTTTTTCAATGAGTTACAACAAATTCCGTTCTTGAGAGTTATAAAATCACAGGCGAATTATTTCCTCTGCGAGGTGAAGGACAAATATACTTCGACCGATTTGGCACGGATTTTGCTGGAAAAAGCTGATATTTTGATAAAAGACTGCTCGACAAAATCGGCGTTTGGCGGAAGAAACTACATCAGAATCGCCATTCGTGACAGGAAAGACAATAGTAAATTGGTCGAAACATTAAAGACTTTGTAAGATGCCGAAGATTAAGACCCCGAAGGGGACATATAAATACAGACTCATCCCGATTTACCCGGGCTGGAAGCTTATTGACAAGGAAAAAGCGTTCGAAAACCTCTGTCTTTTCAAAAAGATAGCGGATAAAAACGGCTTCAAGTTTTTCCTCGCTTACGGCACCATGCTCGGCGCTGTACGTGAGAAAGATTTCATCGACCATGATGAGGATATCGACCTTGGCGCTGATTTCAAGGATGTTGACCTGCTTATGTCGATGTTATTCGAGTTGCGTGACCATGGCTTTGAGGTGGCTCGCTGGGACGACAGAGGTCTCATCTCAATAATTAGGAAAAACGAGTATATTGACATTTATTTCTTTAAGAAATACAACGATAAACTTATGATAAACTGCGGTGAGCCTTTGCCGACGAAATACCTTGAGAATCAGGCAGAGCTGGAGTTTAAGGGCATGAAGTTCAGCGCACCGGCTGATATTGAGGGCGTTATGGAGTTTTGGTATGGGAAAAATTGGCAAACACCTATCCAATGGCTCAATTTCCACACTCCCAAGTGGAAAATTTGGAAGTTCAAGCTGATGCAATGGGTGAAGCTGTGTCTGCCGAAGTTTATGTATAAAAATATGTTAAAACGAAAAGAACAGATGATGTTCGACAAATATAAAAACAGAGGCGTTCTCGAAGGTTATTTAGATTAAAAACAATGAAAATATCTTTAGTTACAGCGACATACAACAGTGCGGAGACCTTGCGCGACACTATGCAAAGCGTTCTTAATCAGACGTTTAAGGACGTGGATTACATTATTGTCGATGGCGGCTCGAAAGACGGCACCTTGGACATTGTGAAGGAGTTCGAACCGAAGTTTGAAGGCCGTTTGCGCTGGGTTTCTGAGCGCGACAAAGGCATCTACGACGCAATGAACAAAGGCGTGAAGATGGCACAAGGCGAGGTGGTCGGGATTTTGAACAGCGACGATTTCTTCGCCTCGAACCATGTGCTTTCGAAAGTGCACGATGCTTTCGAGAAAAACCCAGCCATCGATGGCGTTTATGCCGATGTGCGCTATGTCGATTGGCACGACACCAGCAAGACTGTGAGGATGTTTTCGGGCAGAGACTTCAAACGCGAGAAACTCTGTTGGGGCAAGATGCCACCACATCCTTCGTTCTATGTCAAACGCCAATGCTACGACAAATTTGGACTTTACAGCCTCAACTACCCGATTTGCGCCGACTATGACATGTTTGTGAAAATGATTTGGGAAGGAAACATCAACACATTGTATATCAACGATGTATTTGTCAATATGAGAAGCGGCGGCACCTCGTCGAGCGGCATAAAAGTGCATCGGAAAATCATGAGAGAAAGAATGCGTTGCGTGCGAGAACACAACATGCCAAGCAATTTTCTCAAGCAGACATCACGTTATTTTGAAAAAATATTCAGTCTTTTAAAAAAATGAGATATGAAACACATGCAAACATATAAAAACTGGTACAGATTTGTTGCCAACGCCGTCATGATACTGCTGGCGCTGCTGTGTTATGTCTTCGTATGGTTCAAATATTTGAACATCATGCTCGACAAGAGTTACCTCATGAAAGGAAACTTCCTTGTGATAGGCGTTTATGGCATCCTCATCGCTTATTTCATAAGCTTTTTCGGGGGGTTCAAGATAGGTGTAAACAAAAAATCCAACGTCATCATATCACAAATAATAGGGCTGCTGATAGCCAACGGCATCTATCTGGTCATCACGGTGATGATGGCAGGTTACATGAGTTATATCCCAAAATTCATGTTCTACTACGGATGCACATTTATGGTGCAAGCCGTCATAGTGTCGCTGGTGTCGTATCTCTTCATGACGTTGTTCTACAAAGTCTTTCCGCCTTATAAGATATTGAATATCAAAGGAAATCATGATAATGACCTGAAAGAAAAATTCGATACGAGAAACGATAAGTACAATATTACTGGCGAAATGTGCTATGATGATGATATTGAGGCGATTAGTGCTGCCGTTGACGGTTATGACGCGGTGTTGCTCAATGATGTGCCGAGTGAGACACGTAACCGCATCTTAAAGATTTGTTTCGCCAAAGGAAAGAGGGTTTATATCACGCCTAAAATCTCCGACATCATTCTACGAGGCGCCGACACGCTTGCTGTTTTCGACACGCCGTTGCTTTTTGCGCACAACAGTGCCCAGTCGATAACAAACCGCATCCTCAAACGTGCCTTCGACATATTTTTGTCGGCTCTCGGCATCATCGTGCTCTCACCGTTGATGATACTTGTCTCGCTGGCGATTTTCCTGTACGACAGAGGTCCTGTGTTCTATCGTCAGACACGTTATACATTAAACGGAAAGAAGTTCAAGATTTTTAAATTCAGAAGCATGATACCTAACGCCGAAAAAGACGGCGTGGCACGACTGGCAGCCGATAACGACGACAGGATTACGCCTGTCGGTAAGTTCCTCAGAGCATGCCGACTGGATGAATTGCCGCAGTTTTTCAATATTTTGGCAGGCGACATGAGCTTTGTGGGACCTCGTCCCGAAAGACCTGAAATTGCTGACGAATACGCCAAAGAAGTGCCGGAGTTCGCATTCCGCCTCAAGGTGAAGGCTGGCTTGACAGGTTTCGCACAGATTTATGGAAAATATAACACCACATCATACGACAAGCTGAAACTCGATATGATGTATGTGGAAAATTGCACTCTTCTTATGGACTTGAAACTCATGCTTTTAACACTGAAAGTCATCTTCATGAAAGAGAGCACCGAAGGATTGGAAGAAGGTAAAACAACAGCGTCTAATAAGAAATGAAACCACTTGTATCGATAATAATGCCTTGTTACAATGCCGAGCGTTACGTGGCGCAAAGCATTGAGTCGGTGCTGGCACAGACCTACGACAACTGGGAACTGCTCATCACCGATGACGGCTCGACCGACAAAAGCGTTGAAATCATCACTAAATACTGCATAAAAGATGATAGGATCAACGTGTTGGTGCCCGACGAGCATCAAGGTATTGCGAAGACAAGAAACATGTCGATTTCACGTGCGAAAGGCCGTTTCATAGCGTTTCTCGACAGCGACGATATGTGGTATCCCGAAAAGCTTGAAAAACAAGTGAGTTTTATGCTTGAACATGATGTGGCATTCACCTATTCAAGCTACGAAATCATTGATTGTCAAGGAAATCCGAAGGGTAAAGTGGTAAAAGACGCCGGCGTGATGAGCTATAAAAAATATCTCCGAAACACCATAATATGCTGTGGCACTGTAGTGATTGACCGCGAAAAAACCGGACATTTTGCCACTCCTATTATCAAAACAAGCGAAGATATGTCGTTGTGGCTCAGCATCATGAAGCGAGGATTCGACGCTTATCCTGTGCCAGGACCGTTGCATCAGTACAGAATCACCCCTGGCTCGGCATCAAGCAATAAATTCAAGGCGGCGTGCGATGTCTGGAGAGTTTATAGAAAGATAGAGAAGCTTTCACTGCCAAAATCTGTCTTCAATTTTATTTGTTACACTTTTAATGCAGTCAAAAAACATGTTTTCTGAAAAGGACTTTGAAATATACCGTCACGCCTGGAGGTTTGCGAAGGCTCCTGATAAAGAGCCTCAACTCTCTGATTCTCAATGTAAAACATTGTTGAGAAAAGGCGGTTGGTTTGTCCGCAACACTTTCGATTTTGACTGCAAACAGCCGACAGAATTCTGGTATGTGATAAAAGATTCGTTTGGCGGAATGGAAGAGTTGTCGTCGAACGAGAGAAACAAAGTCCGCCGTGCATTACAGGTTTTTGATTTTCAACTTGTTGATGTTGAATTGCTTAGAAAAAAAGCATATCCAGTTTTAAAAGCCACTTTTGTTGATTATAACGTTACCGATCGCGACATTAACGAGACGATTTTCAACAAATATCTCGACGATTGTGGCAAGGAAAAATTCGATTTTTGGGGCGCTTTCGACAAAGAAACCAAGGAATTGGTGGGATTTTGCGCCGTTCGTATTTGGGCCGATTCATGCGAATATGGTTTGATAGGCTTTGAGCCGCGGTACAAGCACAACGCTACATATCCATATTATGGGTTTTTCTATAAAATGAACGAGTATTATCTTGATAATCAGAAGTTTAGATATGTGGTGGATGGAGCAAGAAGCATTACCGAACATTCGAATGTGCAGCCGTTTCTGGAGAAAAATTTCAATTTCAGGAAAGCGTATTGCAAACTAAAAATCAGATATAAATGGTGGTTTGGAGCAATAGTTTTTGTACTTTTGCCGTTTAGAAAATTGATTAGAAATAGGAGAATTAAGGCAGTATTAAATATGCATATGATGCAATGATTATTAAATATATTTTTGATCGAATTTTTTCCCTGATTTTGCTGGTGGTTTTGTCGCCAGTGCTTTTGGTGGTTTATATTCTGCATAAGATTAAGATGCCGAAAGGGAGGTTTTTGTATAGGCAGGTGAGGATAGGAAAAGACGGCAAGCCATTCAGAATCTTCAAGATACGGACGTTGGCTGACAATTCTGAGGAGTCTGGCTCGGTGACCACTGCCGACGATAAGCGTATTCTTCCTTATGGAAAATGGCTGCGTGAGAGCAAGGTCGATACGTTTTGGGAGCTTATTAATATATTAATAGGTGACATGAGTTTTGTGGGGCCTCGCCCCGATGTGCCTGGCTATGCCGACAAACTCGAGGGCGACGACAGGGTGATTTTGAAGCTTCGTCCTGGTTTGACAGGTCCGGCGTCGATAAAATACCGTCACGAAGGCAGGATTTTGGCGCAACAAGACGACCCGCAGCGTTACAACGACGAGGTTATCTGGCCCGACAAGGTAAAAATTAACAAAGAATACTACGAAAACTGGTCGGTTTGGAGTGATATTTCGATACTTTGGAAAACTATTTTTGGTTAATAACATATTGAATATCAAAAAGATATAAAATTTTTAAAAAATAAGTGCAATTTTTTGTCGCGCGTATTGAAAAACGTCGTACTTTTGCACTCGCAAACGGAGAAAACCGTTGTTAGCCTCCTTAGCTCAGTTGGTTAGAGCATCTGACTGTTAATCAGGGGGTCTCAGGTTCAAGTCCTGAAGGGGGCGCAAGAGAGATTACAAAGTGTAATTTTTTATGTTTCATGTTATTAATTGAGAGAATGGATACCCGAAGGCGTTCATTCTTTTTTTATAATTATTAGTGTATGAAATCAGTATTAGGTATTGGAAACGCTCTCGTCGATATCTTGACGAGAATTGATAACGATAACATTCTCAATGAGTTGGGATTACCCAAAGGTTCAATGCAGCTTGTTGACGAAAAGTTTTCGGAGAAAGCTGGTAACATTCTGAAGCATTTTGAGCACTCGATGGCTCCAGGTGGCTCGGCAGCCAACACCATCCACGGATTGGCAAAGTGCGGCGTAAAAACTGGATATATAGGTTTTACTGGCAATGACGAAGTGGGCTTGTTCTTCGACGAAGCAATGAAATCGGCTGGCGTGAAGCCTATAATGTTTCACGACGACGTACATTCGGGCATAGCGCACGCAATCATCTCGCCCGACGGGGAACGCACTTTCGCGACCGACCTTGGAGCGGCCATCTTGTTGAACGCCGACCATCTTACATTGGATCTGTTCAAAGACTGGGATTACTGTTATATTGAGGGTTATCTCATCGCCAACCGTCCATTGTTCGAGAAGGCTATCAAGCTCGCAAAAGAGGCTGGCTGCAAGGTGGTTCTTGACCTCGCATCGTACAACGTGGTGGAAGACAACCGCGACTTTTTGCTGAATCTTCTGCCTCAAATAGACATTGTTTTTGCCAACGAGGAAGAAGCTAAGGCATTGGCACACAGCACCCCTGAGGAGGCTTTGGAGTTCATCTCAAAGAACTGCGAAATAGCTGTCGTCAAAGTGGGAAGCAAAGGCTCTTTCATCAAACGCGGCAACGAAAAAGTGCAGGTTGGAGTAAACAAAGTGAAAGTTGTCGATACAACAGGCGCTGGCGACATGTATGCAGCCGGTTTCATGGCAGGATTGATTTTCGGATACGACCTTAAAAAATGCGGTGAATTGGGCAATTGTCTAGCAGGAAATGTTATTCAAAACATTGGTGCGAAGCTCACTGATAATCAATGGATTGATATAAAGAAAAATTATCTGAAAAATTAATTAGGAGTTTCGATTATTTTTTGTACTTTTGCACCCAAATTGAAAAAAAGTATTAATAAATATAGAATTTAGATAAAAATGAAGGTATTTCAGACAGACGACATCCGTAACATCGCTCTCATTGGAGCTGCGAAATCCGGAAAGACCACGCTTGCAGAAAACATGATTTTCGAAGGCAAGCTCATCAACAGAAAAGGCGACACTACCAGCAAGAACACAGTGTCAGACTACCGCCCAATCGAAATGGAGCGCGGTATCTCTGTTAACGCCAGCTTATGCTACACAATCTTTAACGACAAGAAAATCAACATCTTGGACACTCCTGGCTTTAGCGATTTTTCTGGCGATATCGTCGCTTGTCTGACCGCTGCCGACACAGCAGTGTTCACAGTCAACTCACAGTCAGGTGTTGAGGCTACAACAGAGAATGCATGGAAACACGCCGCCAACACAAACAAACCGGTAGTGTTCTTCATGAACCAGCTCGACCACAACAACGCCAACTTCGATGATACAATTCATCAGTTGAAAGAATATTTCGGCGACAAGGTTACTCCTATCCAGTTCCCAGTGAACGCTGGTGAAGGCTTCAACGCTGTCATCGACCTCATCATGAAGAAGATGCTCGTTTTCAAGAACGGCAATGGCGCTCCTGAGGTCCAGGATATCCCTGCTAACCTCGCCGACAAGGCTAACGAGCTTCACGACGCTCTCATCGAGCACGCTGCTGAAGGTGACGACGCCCTCATGGAGAAATTCTTCGACGAAGGCACACTCTCAGAGGAAGATATGGAAAAAGGTATCCGTATGGGTATCGCAAAACGCGAGATGTTCCCAGTGATCTGCGGTGCAGCAAAGAGCGGCGCTGGCGTGACACGTCTTCTCGAGTTCATCGTCAACGCTTGCCCATCACCGGCACACGTTGCTCCTATCAAAGCTGACAACGGCACAGAGTTCCACAACGATGTGAACGAGCCTACAGCAATGTTCTTCTTCAAGATTTCTAACGAGCAGAACGTCGGTGACGTCGCCATGGCACGTATCTATGGCGGTACTGTTTCAGAGGCTCAGGACCTCGTCAATCCACGTACAGGCAACAAAGAGCGTATCTCACAGCTCCTCGTTTCGAACGGTAAGAACCGTGAGCGCGTTGAGAAAGCCTGCGCTGGCGATATCATATCGACAATCAAGTTGAAAGACGTGCGCGTAAGCGACAGCCTCGTGGATGCAAAGGTTGCAGAAGCTGCATTCCCGGCTATCAAGTTCCCGACACCTATCTTCTCAATCGCTATCAAAGCTGTCAACTCACAGGAAGATGAGAAACTCGGCGGTATCCTCAACGATATGCACAAGACCGACCCGACTATCATCACTGGTATGTCACGCGAGTTGAAACAGAACATCCTCCAGTGCCAGGGCGAGTACCATCTCAACACTATCAAATGGTACCTCGACAACGTCCACAAGATTGCTGTTGAGTTCGCATCACCTAAGATTCCTTACAGAGAGACCATCACAAAGGCTGCTAACGGCGACTACCGTCACAAGAAACAGTCAGGTGGTTCAGGTCAGTTCGGTGAGGTTCACATGCGCTTGGCTCCTTACTATGAAGGATATACAGATCCAACCGACCTCCAGGTTCGTGACACTCAGGAGTACGACCTCCCATGGGGCGGCAAGCTCATCTTCAAGAACTGCATCGTCGGTGGCGCTATCGACGCACGTTTCATGCCGGCTATCTTGAAAGGTATCAACGAGCGTTTGGAAGAAGGTCCTCTTACAGGTTCTTACGCCCGCGACATCATCGTCTATGTGTATGATGGTAAGATGCACCCAGTCGATTCAAACGAAATGGCATTTAAGATCGCTGGTCGTATGGCATTCTCAATCGCATTCAAGGCAGCAGGTCCGAAGATCATGGAGCCTATCTATGACCTCACAGTCCGCATGCCAGAAGATATGATGGGTGCTGTCAACACCGACCTCCAAGGCCGTCGCGCTATCATCATGGGTATGGATTCAGATAGAAATTACCAGATTATCCGCGCAAGAGTGCCGCTCGCAGAGATGGATCGTTATTCAACATCACTCAGCTCACTCACCTCAGGTCGTGGTTCATTCACGATGGAATATGCTGAATACGCACAGGTTCCGGCCGATGTCCAGACCAAGCTGTTGAAGGCATACGAGGAGTCGAAGAAAGACGAGGATTAATCCTGAATCTGGATTTGAAAAATGAAAAATGGGAACGAACCGTTCCCATTTTTTTTATTCTATCACCCCGCTGCCTAATACAATAGGCTCGCTCTCGTGATAAATGGTTCCGAACTGACCGCCGGCGACACCCGAAATCATCACATCGGAATGGATGGTCAAGCCGCTGTCGGTGACACTTAAAGTGCCGGTGCGGAACTCCGGCTGATGACGGATTTTATACCTAACTCGTTGACCATCAGTAAATTTGATGACAGGATTCATCGCCTGCACATCGACAAGATCGATGGTGTTGACATACTGCGCCTCAGGGTCATAGCCTTGCGACACATAAACTATGTTGTTTTCGGTGTCTTTCTTCACCACAAACCACGGACCGCCGCCTAAACCCAAGCCTTTGCGCTGGCCGATGGTGTGAAACCAGAATCCTTTGTGTTTGCCTAGTTTCTTGCCTGTCTCCAGCTCAATAATGTCGCCTTCTTTCTCGCCTACATATTCGCGGATGTAGTCGTTGTAGTTGATCTTACCCAAGAAGCAAATACCTTGAGAATCATGGCGTTGAGCGCTTGGAAGGGCATATTTTTCAGCCAATCTGCGTACCTCGCTCTTAGGGATGCCTCCAACAGGAAACATCGCTTTCTTAAGCTGCGGATACGTGATGCGTGCCAGGAAATCTGTCTGGTCCTTGAAGGTATCGACAGCGGTGCCTAGCCATGCAACGCCTTCATCATCAATCCATTGCTGAGCGTAATGTCCGGTGGCTATGCGGTCAAACTGGTAGCCCGCCTTCTCCTCGAATGCTCCGAATTTGATGAAACGGTTGCACATCACATCGGGGTTGGGCGTCAAGCCTTTGCGCACCGACTCCATGGTGTATCGTGCCACGCGGTCGTAGTATTCCTTTTGCAGGTCGATGATGTCGAACTTGCATCCGTATTTTTTCGCGATAAAGGTGGTTATCTCTATGTCTTCCTCTGAAGGGCAGTCCATCATGTCTTCCTTGCCTTCGAGTCCTATCTTGATATAGAAAATATGAGGGTCGATGCCTTGCTCTTTGAGGAGAGGCACAACGACAGAGCTATCGACGCCGCCGGAGACTAACGCTGCGATCTCCATTTATGAGCGCTTCTCGTAGATTGTTCTCTTAACCGGGATGGTGAAGCCGTATTTGCCGCCTCCCATGTCGGTCTCAGCCGAGCCATACAAACCGCCGTCGCGTTTGCCTTTGTAGGCAGCCCACATGCGGTCTCCATATGAGAAATGCCACCATTCGCCAGGGAAGTTGACGAAGCCTTCTTTCTTCATAAGTTTTACCAGCTTCTTGCGGTTCTTGCGCTGTTCCTTGGTGATATGTCGGCTGTAGGTGAATGTCGAGTCATTGTATTCGTGGAACTTGGTGCCGTAGTTGTGGTCTTCGCCAGCGTCGTCGCACAACGCCACATCCACAGCGCCACCTGTCTCGTGGCCGCCCATGCTGCCTTTAGGGTCGTCGGTCTTGTAATTGGCGAGTTTCATGGCCTCGTGACGTCCAATGCCAGGGTTCTCGGCTACAATCTGCGCGATTACACTCTCAAAACTCTCGCTCATCTTGATTCTCGAACGGAAAGTCTTGTAAATCTTAAGGTTGACACCTGCTGGAAGCCTGTCGGCAATCCTATAAAGCTTGAAAAGCACCTCTTTTCTGATGAGATTTGGTTCTTCAAGGGTCTCTTTGTTGAAAATGATGTGTTTGTGAGGCAGAAAATCGACGAGTGGGTCGAAATTCTCATGCACATGCACCTTGCCTACATAACGTCTCGACATGATGCTTCTCAAACCGAGAGTGTAGGTGAGATGATGCCAGTGGAATCTGAAATGTCTTCTTCTTCTCTTTGATTTGAAATACCAAATCAACCAAATCACGATGGCAAGAATGACAGCTCCAATGATGAAATTGGGGATATTTTCAATGATCACACCTTTGTGCTTTTCTAACCATGTTAAAATCTCTTCCATATATCAACTATTTTATTTCAACTAATATAGGGCAATGATCGGAATGTTTTGCTTCCGGCAATATCGCCGCATTTGCTAATTTGTCTTTCAAAGAATCTGTAAGTATATGATAATCAATACGCCATCCTTTGTTATTCTCTCTAGCGTTGGCACGATAGCTCCACCATGAATAATGGTTCGGCTCTTTGCAGAGTGTGCGGAAACTGTCGATGTAGCCGTCGCTCAAGAAATCGGTGAACCACTGGCGTTCTTCAGGCAAAAATCCCGAGTTGGTGGCGTTTCTCACCGGGTCGTGGATGTCGATGGCCTCGTGACAGATGTTGTAATCGCCCGAAAGCACAAGGTTTGGACGCGTCTTTCTCAGATTATTCACATATTTTCTGAAGAAATCAAGCCATTCCATCTTGAAATCCTGACGTTCCTCGCCCGTGGTGCCTGACGGATGATACACACTGACGACCGACAAATCGCCGAAATCGACTCTTAAAAAACGTCCTTCGTCGTCGTATTTCTTGTTGTCCATCCCGAAAACTACGCTGTCGGGTTCTTTTTTTGTCAAGATTCCCACGCCGCTATAGCCTTTTTTCTGTGCGGAGAACCAATAGCTGTGATAGCCCATCGCCTCGATCTCCATCACTGGAATCTGGTCGGGAGTGGCCTTAAGCTCTTGAAAACAAACGACATCCGGCGAGACAACGTCAAGCCATTCGAGCAATCCTTTCGAAATAGCCGCCCGAATACCGTTCACATTATAGCTTATTATTTTCACAATGCAAAAATAGTTAAAATTTTTTTAAAAAAACATTCATTATAAAAATTCATTTTTTATTTTTGCGATGTGAGATTAAAACTTAAGACACGGGCAAGATTATTTTTTAAGTCATTGAACAAGTGGCGGTTAGCTCATTTGTCAGACAGGCAGTTCATGATACTTTTGGCTGTCCCGACAGGTTTTTTGGCGGGAGTGGCTGCCGTCTTGATAAAGTTTCTCACCCACACAATCCGCGATTTCTTTTTCTATCTGAGGACTTTCGATCGCAGTGTTGATTTCATGTTCTTTGTCTTGCCTGCAATAGGTATCTTATTGACTATCATAGTAATACGATATATTATCCGACGTGAGGTAGGGCATGGAATCCCGGGTCTTTTATATGCTTTGTCGCGAAACAAGGGCATAGTGAAGCCTTACACCACTTTCTCCTCGATTATCACTAGTGCCTTGACTGTAGGCTTTGGCGGTTCGGTGGGATTGGAAGGCCCGTCGGTATCAACAGGCGGCGCCATAGGTTCCAACATCGGACAGCTCTTGAAGCTTAACCAGAAGCAAATCAATGTGTTGATAGGCATGGGTGGCGCGGCGGCACTGGCTGCCATCTTCCAGGCACCTATCACTGGCGTCATCTTCGCCATGGAGGTCTTCATGATAGATATCTCCATGACGGCGCTCGTACCTATATTGATATCGGCGTTTTGTGCGATTCTGACATCGTATTATTTCCTGGGCCGCGCCTTCGAATACGAAATCACAATCGCAGAGTCGTTTATCCCTTCCAACTCGTTGTATTATGTGGGCTTGGGCATCGTGGTGGGTCTCGTCTCAGCCTATTTCATGAGGGTTTATTTCGGCATTGGAAAGCGATTTGCAAAGATTGAGAACCCTTGGCAACGTTTCATCATTGCGGCACTTTGTCTCGGCGCATTGATTTTCGTGTTCCCGTCGCTCTATGGCGAGGGTTATGAGACCATCAACGCCGCCCTCAACGGCAAGGCATCAGATATTTTGCAAGGCACCATGTTCCAGTCGTTTAGCGATAATATCTGGATTGTTGTCATCGTTTTCGTAGCAATAGTCTTGTTCAAGGCATTTGCAACCTCGCTCACTTTCGCGGCGGGCGGCGTGGGAGGCACTTTTGCCCCGGCATTGTTCCTCGGCGCCATGACAGGAATGGTTTATGCTATGGTTATCAACGAATTAGGTGGCAACCTCGAGATTGGAAAATTTGCCCTTGTGGGTATGAGCGGCCTCGTGGCTGGCATGCTGCATGCTCCTCTCACCGGCATCTTCCTCATAGCTGAAATCACCAACGGATACTCGCTGATGGTGCCTCTGATGGTGGTGGCAGCAATGTCGCTCGCAATCAACAGAGTGTTCTTTAAGGAGTCTATTTACACCCAAAGCATAGCCGAAAAAGGCGTGAAAGTGTCGTTCAACAAGGACGAAACCATCCTTAACATGATGACTTCCAGTCACTTGATTGAGACTAACTTCAGCACCATTCGTCCCGACAAGACTCTCGGCGATTTGGTTAAAATCATAGCCTCGTCACAGAGAAACATCTTCCCGGTGGTGGCCGAAGACGGCGAGTTCAAGGGTCATATCCTCTTCGACGACGTGCGGAAATTCATGTTCGACACCTCGCTTTACGACACCTCGGTCGAAAATATCATGGTTTATCCCGACTATGTCATCAATTACGACGAGTCGATGGAAAGCATAGTCAAGAAATTCGAGGAATCGCACAAATACAATATCGTGATTGTCGAAGACGGTAAATATCTTGGCTACATCTCACGAGCCAATGTGTTCACTACCTATCAGGCTACTTTGAAGGAGATTTCTGCTGAGTAGTTTTCTTAGAATGATGGAAGTAGTCGTTCCACACCATCCACATCAGGAAAATCACCACGTAAAACATTATTTTGAATATGCCGTCGTGGGCAA
>Ga0310690_10002372_pt1 | contig 30816 bp, 19 predicted proteins | sample AusTroGonzalo_MG_2_FD_207661 | JGI IMG/M metagenome (GOLD analysis project Ga0310690, IMG submission 207661) | Bovine rumen microbial communities from tropical cattle in Woodstock, Queensland, Australia - Gonzalo_04 (v2) (version 2) | ecosystem: Host-associated > Mammals > Digestive system >...
TTGCCGCTACCCGCACTGCCAATGAGTGCAATGTTTTTGATTTCGTTTGTCTGATAAATCTTCATTATCGTTCGGTTTTAAGTTAAATATCAAATTCGGTCGGCTAAATTAGACAATTTTTCAGAAATCACCAAAGAAATCTGTCATTAATTAAAAATAATTAGTACTTTTGCATTTAAAAATGGCAGGAATCTACATACATATTCCGTTTTGTGCGAGCAGATGTATCTATTGTGCATTCTATTCCACCACTTCGTTGGATCTTCGCCAGCGATATATCGATACTATTTGCCGCGAGATGGCGATGAGAAGTGCCAGTGCGGACAACATCGTAACCATTTATCTCGGAGGCGGTACGCCAAGCCAACTGACAGTGGCACAATTACGCCAGTTGTTCGATTCCCTATATAATTATAATAAGGTGACAGCGGATGCCGAAGTGACCATCGAGGTAAATCCCGATGACGTTTCGGAAGCCTTTGCCGAAGGCCTGCGCACACTGCCCGTAAATCGCGTAAGTATGGGCGCACAGACATTCGATGACCAACGACTGAAATATCTCCATCGCCGACATACGGCAAAACAGGTCGCAGAGGCTGTGCAAAGACTGAGGACTGTTGGCATCCAGAATATCAGCATCGACCTGATGTACGGTTTTCCCCACGAGAGCCTTGCCGACTGGGAGCGTGACATCGATGCCGCCTTAGCACTCAACGTAGAACATCTCTCTGCCTATTGTCTCTCCATTGAGGAAGGCACCCCACTCCATCGAATGATGGCACACCAGCCTGCATGTATCGATGAAGAACTGGAGCGAAAGATGTACTACACGCTCATCGACCACTTGGAGGCGGCAGACTTCGAGCACTACGAGATCTCGAACTTCGCCAGGAAAGGTTTCCGCTCAAAGCATAATTCCGCCTATTGGCACGATATCCCCTATCTCGGTCTAGGGGCAGCCGCCCACTCCTTCGACGGTCGTTCGCGCTCGTGGAACGTGGCCGACATCCGCCAATACATCGAGGCCATAGAGCGCAATGAACGCCTCTTCGACAGCGAGGTTATCGAGGGCGACACGCGCTATAACGACCTACTGACCACTGCCCTTCGCACCCGCGAGGGTCTTGACCTCAGTTCCCTCTCCGAACACTATCGTAACCACTGCCTTCACAGCGCACGCCGATTCATCGACGATGGCCTCCTAACCATCAACGGCGACCATCTGGCCCTCACCCGTCGCGGACTCTTTGTGAGCGACATGGTAATCAGCGACCTGATGCTCGTAGAATAAGAAATAGGGCTGGCATCACTATGCCAGCCCTTCTAATTATTAATGGTTTAGGGAATGGTATTAGATATGTATATTTACATCAAGGCCGAACTGTAGGGGATTAGCGCGCTGGGCAAAATAGCGGGTACCACCGGCTGCAGAACTCTGGATGGCGAAGGTGTTGTACTTCGTATCCGAGAGGTTGCGCCCCCAAAGCGTCACGACAACGGGACCAAAATCATAGTCGGCATGGGCACCGAGGGTGGCGTAGAACTTCTGAGAATAAGTGTTAGCCTCGTCCCACCAAGTCTTGCCCTGACCAGCGATATTGGCACCAATCGTGAATCGTCCGAAATGATAATCAGCCATGGCGCTGAACGTATGCTGTGGCACAAAAGGCACATAATTATCCTTATATGAGTCGTATTCGTCAAACTTGGCATTGGTGAAAGCATAGGTAAGTCCCCAGTCAAGGGCATTGTCGAAGGCACGACCACGCAGCGTTGTTTCCATACCACATGAGTGACTCTTACCGGCATTAACCATCATACGTCCATAATTGGAACCAGGAATCATCTGCGAGAGTTGCTGGTTGCGGATTTGCATGTAATAGAGGGCGAGATCGAAGTGAACCATGCCACCGAAGAGATTTAAGTGGGTTCCTACTTCGTAGTTCCACGACTCTTCGGGCTTGTAGGCAATGGTCTCGTTTATATTATCGTAGTCTTGTGTAGTATGTTCCACATCATAATCGCCACGCATGGCATCCTGCTGGTGGGCATTGAGTTCAGTCTGAAGCACATCGGAGAACATCTGGATATTATAACCTCCTGCACGATAGCCTTTCGATACAAGAGCGTAGACATTACCGATGTTCTCGTCGAAACGATAGGTAAGTCCGATCTTCGGCAGCAACTGGGTATAGGTTTTCTGACGACTGTCAACGATATGCGAAGTAAGGTGATAGGTGGCCTGACGCTCGGCGGTACCACCAGTCATGTTCATATAGGCAAGGGCATCATACTCAATCTTGACCTTATCAACATTGAAACGCAAACCAAGGGTAAGTTTCCATCGATCACCAAGAAGGATATTCGACTCATGGAAGGCGGCAAATGACATCGATGGTGTCTTGAATGACTCGGGGACAGCCATCTCAGCCGACATGGTTACACCACCAATGGCAGCCGCCACGGCCTTCTCGGCAGCAGCCTCAGCAGCCTTTGCGGCGGAAGCCTGAGCAACAGCCTCCGGCATACCCTGAGCCAACATCTGCTGGAGCATCTGCTCGTACATCTGCTGATACATACGGGGATACATCGACTGTCGCATAGCACCCTGCATAGCATTGGTGATGGCATTGCTGATAGGATCCGTGATGGCATCACCGAAGTAGACCGGTGCATCAGTGCGCAACCATTGGTAAGAGCCAAAGAGTCCGCTGGTGTGTTGCCAGATGCCCTTGTCAAGAGAGCGAAGCACAAATTCCTGGGTAAGGGCATTCATCTTCTGGCGCTGTTCGAGACGCAGATAGTCGGGAGCCATATAGTCCTGGTCCATCTGCATATTATCCTGCAGGAACTGGTAACTGGTGGTTGAGGTGAAAAGGAGATTATCCATATCATAACTGATACTCAAACCTGTGTTCAGCATGTTGCGCTTGTAGCCGTTCATGATGGTCGTGGCAGGGTCGGCAACATCACCGTTTTCGATATTCATCTCGCCATAGCCGAAACCATTCTGACTGACCCACTGGTAATCAGCCGACCAGTCGAACTTCAGTTTCTGCGTAGGCGCGAAGATCAGGCGTAACTTGCCACCGGCTTCGAGGTTCTTATCGTTCTTCTCATCGAAGTTCTGGTTGTTGATAAAACCCTTCAGTCCACTGTAGAAGCCTGCCACCGAATAGGCCAGTTTCTCACTAGCGCGATGGTAATGAGCCATCTCCGCATTACGGTAGAACCCGTTGCCGATACCCAAACGGATATCGGTTCCTTGATAATTCATCGGATTCTTGGAATAGATACGCACCAATCCACCCTCAGTATTCTGACCATAGAGTGAACCCTGGGGACCACGCAGGACATCCACACGATCCAACATATAGAAATGGTTATTAAAGGCTGATTTTGACATCAGGGGGATATTGTCGTAATAGACCCCCACAGCAGGATTGTTGATACGCGATCCGATACCACGAATATACATCGATGAGGTGAGACGAGAACCGTAAGCCGGCATCACGAACGATGGTACATACTGTGACAACTGACTTAAGTCATGCACATTCAACTGCTGGAGTTGCTCACTGCCAAAGACATTACTACTCACGGGTTGCAGGCGCAGACGAACTTGTTCCTTCGGCTGCGCCACCACAACCACTTCATCTAAATCAACAACTTTACTGCTATCAGTAAGAGCCTCGTCGGTGAGGTCATCATAAGGGGTAGCCATGACAGCCGTCTGGCCACAGAGTGCTAAGAGCACAAACCATGTTTTTCTCATCTATTTCTTTACTATTAAAAATCGGGTGCAAAGGTACGACTTTCCCCGAAATCCTACAATCCCTATTTATATGGATTTTTGAATAGAAAGACGATGGATGGCGAAGACAATATAGGCAATCAACAACGGATAGCCTATATAATATAAGGTGGTGATGCTGAAAACGACATAATCAACGGCACACACGGCCGCCAGTCCGCTAAGGTAGAGAATGGTCTCGCCCAAGGGTAGATGATGACGGACATCATCGACTGTGGCAATGGCTACAATCAACAATGCCCAGACGGCGACAACAAACAATCCGAGATGCCAAGGCAATGCATAAGGATTGAGCGACGGATGATAATAGAAGTGTCGCCACATCTCCGGTGCAAAGAGTTGGATACTACTATAAAGCACCGCCGATGCCGCCACCAGCAGACAGAGCAGTGTGGGATAAAATGAGGGGATATCGTTGAAGTGAACAATCTTCGCACCCTTACGCAACAAATGTCGCACACCATAGGCGCCACCCACAAGCGCACAGAAGGCAAGGAATATCAACAAGTGGGTATTCGAGAAGAAATCGATGAACTGACTGATCGGATCATCGGGCGATACGGCTGCCAGGAGATCCGATTCACGCAGCCAGCCAAAAGTAAGTTGATCGCGTGCCACCTTAACCCAGACAGAATCGATGGAGTCTGTGGGCACGGTACGGATATCAGCCACTACCAGATGTTCATGTCGACGAAGCGTAATGGAATCCACCAATAAGAGCATCGGCATGGTCTCCTCGCCCGCCATCATCTCCGAAGTCAGGATATCGGGCACGGGCATCATCTCATTCTGCTGTTCAAGGATGACCAGCGAATCCTTACTGATGACGAAGTTATAGCCTTGCGTATAGTGGTGCGTCGTATAGAAAGAGATAGAATCGAGTTGCTGCTCTGTGAGATTCCATGCATCCGGTGTAATCGGACCTTGGTTGTAACAGGATGTAGTGAATAACGAATATTGAATAGCGAATAGTGATAAAAGCAATGCCCTTATCCATCTCCTGCAAACCGTATTATGATATCCTACACTATTCACTAATCACTATTAACTATTCACTGGCATAAACGTTCATCTGACAATGCTGACAGTCGAATTCAAGACGGAAACGGCGACCGTTGCCTAAAACGAGAGAGAGCGGTTCCTGCCATGTGGGGCGGCTGCCACCATGCTTGACACAATAGCCCAAGGCATAGCGAATGCAATGGCGACACTGCATGATAGGGCCGTCGCCACCTTTCAGTTCATAAGCCGACAGTTCCTTCGCGCCATAGAACTGTTGCGAGAGACGGTTGGAGATATTGTAACAATAGGAATTGGGATACGAAGGCGTATCAGAGTGGGACGTGTTTCTTACCACATCGTGCGATACAACTGAAGAATCGTCCTTTTGTGACAGCAACTTCTCCACCAAAGCACGACGCATGTCAGAAAGAATGCTGTTCGGAATGAAGTAGTTAAAGTCCTCGGGAATAGCCACCTCATCACACGTATAAATCGTATCGCCGAGTTTCGTTAACTGACGGACGATATTGTCATGGGGAGGTTTCTGAGCCTGTTGATGCTCAGACGGCCAGTGAATCACAACATGATTATCGGCACTGAGTTCGAAGCCATCGGAAACAGCACGAAGGGCCATGCGGATGGGCATACGACGCTCAGCACTTGGTTTGGAGAGCAGACGGTCGAACTCCTGATCACTATTGCGATAGAGTCGCACACCAGGTTTGAGCCCCTGTGGCATCCGATAGGGATAGATACGATTACCCACCACCTTGTTAGCCCGGAAACCCACCAACTGACGCTCTTCATCAAGAAAACAGAGACCGTCGCCATTGGTGAAACTCGCCACACCAGCCACATTGAAACTGTCATGACGCAGTTCCTTGACAAAACCCACATACTCTCCGATGGCCTTTGGCGTATCGAAAGAAGCAATATCCGGCTTCCGTCCATGAAGGAAATACGTGGTATAGCCGCGATTAAAAGTGCGGTTCAGATCGGGCGTGAAAGTATATCGGCATTCCCCTCGCGAACTACGACAATACTGATCGGGATGACGACGAATCAACTCATTCAGTCGCTGGCTATAGGCTGCCGTCACATTCTTCACATAGGAGAGATCCTTCAACCGACCTTCTATCTTAAACGAAGTGACCCCTGCCTCTGCCAGTTCCGCCAGATGATCGCTCCGGTTCATGTCTTTCAGCGAGAGCAGGTAGCGGTCATGTACCACTTCCCTACCCGTTGCATCCTGAAGTGAGAACGACATACGACAGAACTGTGCGCACTCGCCACGATTGGCACTGCGCCCGAAACAGCACTGCGAAGCATAACATACCCCGGAATAACTGACACACAGTGCACCGTGCACAAAGACTTCGAGTTCAACGTCTGGCACCTGACTATGAATCGTCCTTATCTCATCCAAAGAAAGTTCACGTGCCAGCACCACCCGCGAGAAACCAAGATTCTGCAACCACTGCACCTTCTCCACCGTACGGTTATCGGTCTGCGTGGAGGCATGTGCCGCCATCGGCAGGTCTTTCATCAATTGCAATACGGCCATATCCTGAATCAGGATGGCATCGGCTCCCGCTTCAGAAAGAGCAGTCAGCAGTTGTCGGGTAGCCTCCAGTTCTTCATCATAGATAATGGTGTTCACCGTCACATAGACCTTGACACCAAAAGGATGCGCATAGTCACAAAGTTTCCGGATATCATCGACACTATTGCCCACAGCAGCACGGGCACCGAAACGCGACGCACCGATATAAACGGCATCGGCACCGTGGTCGATGGCCGCTATGCCAAATTCAAGATTCTTGGCCGGGGCAAGTAGTTCTAACGCTCTCAATTACTCGATATCTTCAATATTATACGGTGTCTCCTGATAGACGTAATAGTTCACCCAGTTGGTATAGAAAAGATTGGCATGTGAGCGCCAGGTAACCATCGGAGGATTCTCTGGATTGTTGTTCCGATAGTAATTCAGTGGCGGTGCCACATCCTTTCGGATATCCTTATCACGCTTATACTCATTATCGAGCGTATTAGGTGCATACTCCAGATGACCTGTGATGAAGAATTCACGTCCTTCGCGGGCCATCACAACACTGACACCGCATTCGTCTGACTCAGCAATCAGTCGCAGGTCTGGGTTAGCAAGGATATCCTCCCGGCGGATTTCCGTATGACGACTGTGAGGCATCATAAACTCATCGTCGAATCCACGGAAGATGGGTAGTTTGGGATCCAGGGGTTTCTGCGAGAAGATACCGAACATCTTCATCGGCAACGGATATTTGGGGATGCCATAGTGATAATAGAGACCAGCCTGTGCCGCCCAACAGATATACAAGGTACTCGTCACATGGGTACGGGCCCAGGAGAATATCTCGGTAATCTCGTCCCAATAGCCCACCTCCTCAAAGTCCAACTGCTCCACAGGGGCACCGGTGATAATCATTCCATCGAATTTCTCTTGACGCATCTCCGCAAAGTCACGATAGAACATCATCATGTGTTCTATCGGCGTATTCTTCGGTGTATGGCTCTTCAACTTCATAAAACTGATTTCCAACTGCAAAGGCGTGTTGGAAAGAAGACGAATCAAATCCGTTTCGGTTGTAATCTTCAACGGCATCAGATTCAGAATCACGATCCGCAACGGACGGATATCCTGCGAGTGGGCACGGGTATCGTCCATCACAAATATGTTTTCCTGCTTCAACAGGTCAATGGCAGGCAATCTGTCAGGTAATCTTAACGGCATGGTCGTTATTTACAATTAATCATTCAACATTTATCACACAGGCGGAGACATTATCAAAGCCACCGGCCTCGATGGCAGCCTCACAGAGGGCATCGGCATCCCCACCCGATTTAAGCATGGTCTCTATCTGCTGGTCGTTCAGCATATCACTCAATCCGTCACTGCATAACAGATAGATATCCGATGGCAGGAAATCATCCGTCATCTTGACGATATCCATAAAGGAATTCTTGCAGCCCCCGCCTATGCAGTTCGTTATCACGCTACTATGCTTCGTGGAACCAAACATATTATTAAGGGAATGGTCGTTGGTCAGTTGTTGCAATGAACCGTTACGCAGACGATAAAGACGACTGTCGCCACAATTCATCGAGAAGATGTCACCCCCATAAAAGGCTAATCCCACCAAGGTGGTTCCCATCCCCTTATGTCGCTCATTGACCTGTCCCTTTGAATCAATAATCAGATTGATGGAGTCCAGCCACACCACCATCATCTCATTGAATGCCCCCGCATCCAGTCCTGCAGGGAGATCATTGAAGAAGAACTGGAGATTATGCAAGGTGACGTTACTGGCCACCTCACCGCTCTTATGACCGCCCATTCCATCTGCAACGGCAAGTATTGTCCGTTTTTCAGGCTTCAGTTCTATCTTTGTGCTGAAATTGTCGTTCCGGATAAAAGAACTGCCAACCAACACCATATCTTCATTATTCTTTCTTACGCGGCCTACTCTGCTGGCGGCCGTCACATTTAAATTCATCATTTCCAGTTTATCTTACAATCACTTGTAGATTAATATTAGCAATCGTCAATACATCACCGTTGCTAAGCGACATATCAACGTCGGGCTGAAGCGTACGCTGATTCAACTTCGTACCGTTCGAGGAGTGCTTGTCCACCACACACCAGCCCGTGTTAACAGCAAACTTCAACTGAGCATGTGTACCCGACACATACGGATACTTCTCAAAGAAGTGGGAATACGGACCAGTACGGCGACCGATAATTGCGCCATTAATACCAACAATACGTATATTGAGGCTGTCATTAGCCAATGTCAGCACCGGTATACTACCATCCTTCTTCCGGCTGTCGCTAAGACTTCCCGAAGAAGCCATTTCCATCTTCAGGCTCTCCGACATGCCCTTGATACCTACGGTGGCGTTCTTATTATCGCTTGGAGCGACCATCAATCCGCCACAATGCGTACAACGACGTCCGACACCCACACTTCCACAACGATCACAGAACAGCAAAGCCTGTCCACACTGATCACAGTAATGGGAATCATTCTCTATCTCTTCTTTGCAAGTCGGGCAAATAATCATAATCGTCGAATTAAATATCTTCTGGTAATATTAACTGGTAGGTTTCTTTCGTCACCTCTTCTGGCGGCATCTGGGACACACGGAGCGACAGTTTCTGAACCGTCGCATCGAGCATATTACGCATCTCACGGGCATTACCCCACGATTCATCCTTATTGAGCACCATCTTGTAGATGGTATCCAAAGCCTTGAACTCTGCGGTGGGCGACAGATTATACTGTTCTTTCAGGGCCATGTGCTTGAAGATGGCCAACAACTCGTCTTCGTTATAGTCATCGATATGGAGTTTGTGGGTGAAGCGGCTGGCCAGTCCTGGATTCAGCATCAGGAATTCCTCCATCTTATCCTTATAACCGGCTGCTATCACGACAAACTTACCACGGTCATCCTCCATGCGCTTCATCAGGGTGTCGATCGCCTCCTTGCCATACTGGTCACCGCCATCGCTGAGCGTATAGGCCTCATCGATAAACAGAATACCTCCCATGGCCTTGTCGCACATGCTATTCACGATCTTCGGTGTTTCACCCATATACTTACCAACCAGCGTAGCACGACTGGCCTCTATCACACGGGCTGTCGGCAGAATCTCCATAGCCTGAAGCACCTCACCCATCTTACGGGCAATAGAGGTCTTTCCTGTACCAGGATTACCCGTCAGAATGAAGTTCATAGCCATCTGCTGCACCTTACCGGCACCCATGGCGGCACGCTGCTTCATAAACATACTCTGCACGGCCAGACGACGGATGGAGTTCTTGACGGTACGCATGCCGATAAACTCATCCAGTTCATTGAGCACCTCTTCAAGCGGACGGGCTGACTCACTCTGAGCCGTAGGCAGGTCTTCCTTCGTCAACTTATACATATCGGCCTCTTGGAAGCCTGGATCACTCATCAACTTCACCAGTCGCTGACTCTGGCGCTCTACGGCCCCGTCAAAGATGCGACGGGCCTCACGGGCATTGCCGAAGTTCTTGTCGCGACGCAGATAGAGTTGTTCAAACTCACGATGGATAGCGGCCTCGGTATCATTATCAATCGTGAAGTTCTTGCCTTTGGCCAGATTGATAAAGATCTGGGTCAACTCATCAGGCGTGTAGTCATCGAAATGGATGGTCTGCGTGAATCGGCTCTTCAGTCCGGGGTTGGAGTCGATGAAGTCATGCATCTGGTCTGTATAACCGGCCACGATACAGATGAACTTACCACGGTCATCCTCCAATCGTTTCAACAGCGTATCGATGGCCTCAGCACCGAATGTGTCACCATCGCTGGATCTCAGGGTATAAGCCTCATCGATAAACAGCACACCGCCCAATGCCTGGTCAACCAGTTGGTTGGTCTTGATGGCTGTCTGACCGGAGTAGCCAGCCACCAACTTCGCACGATCAGCCTCCACCAACTGACCACGTGACACAACGCCCAAGGTCTTGAACACATCGGCCATGATACGTGCCACTGTGGTCTTACCCGTACCAGGATTACCTGTAAAGACATAATGTTTCCCTTGGAAGGTGTTGGTTTCGCCACGTTTGATCTGCAGATTGAGGAAAGCGGCAAGGTTGGAGATTTCCTTCTTCACGCCGTCTAATCCCACAAGACCATCAAGTTTCTTCAGGCACTCGGTGTAGTCCACCGTCTGCGGAGCATCATACGGGATATCCTGATCCTCAATCGTCATCAGTTCCTCATTGCTCATCATAGAGATGCTCTCACCCTGCAGACGCTTAGCCTGTTTCTTGCAGATCTGATCGAACAGCGAACGCATCGTACGACCATTGGCAAAGTCCTTGTCGCGCGCGTTATACATCTCCTTAATCATCTTCTTCGTCAAGGCCTCAGCCTGTTCAGAGAACAGATACTTCTTCTCCTTGGCAAAGACAAGCATGATCTCATACAGTTGCTCTGGCGTGTAGTCTTCTATATTCAGGAAATAATTGAAACGGCTACGGAAACCCGGGTTGATGCGGAAGAGATTATCCATCTCCATCCGGTAACCGGCAGCGATGACAACGAACTTACCACGGTCATCCTCCATACGTTTCATCAGTTTCTCCAAGGCCTGTGCGCCCTGGTTATCACGGTCACCAGTCTGACTGACAGGTGCCAATGTGTAGGCCTCATCCACAAAGAGGATGCCCCCCATTGCCTTGTCGCACAGACGGTCTACCACCTTCGGCGTCTCACCCTGATACGGGCTGACCATCTTGGCACGGTCGACCTCCACCACATGGCCGCTGTCAAGATAACCGATTGCAGCCAGTATCTCACCCAGTTTTCGGGCAATGGTGGTCTTACCGGTTCCCGGATTACCTGTCAGGATGATATGCATCGACATCTTCTCCTGCTCACCCAGACCACGCTCAGCACGCTCCACGCTATTTTTGACAGCATAGGCGATCTCACGCACGGCGGCCTTCACCTCATCCATGCCGATATACTGGTCGAGGTCTTTCAGGATATCCTCCACAGAACGCTCTTCCGGTACATAGCCCTTGATGTCGCTCTTCTCCACAATCGTAGCCTGAGCACCGCGGCTGATAAACTGGGTGAAGATATCCTCAGCCGTCTTCATCGCCAGGTGTCCATTACCGAAGGTCTCGTCCTTGGTCTTGATCTGATACTTGAAATAGCGCTTCAGTTGATCGTCGGCCTCCGGTGAGAAATCGGAAATGCCATAACGCGTTTTCAGGCTCAGTTTACAGATATCCGTCAACTCGTTGAAATTGGGTGTCGGCAAACGGAACGTGTACTTGAAACGGTTTGCCACTGCGGGATTACTCTCAAGGAAGTCGTCCAGACCCTTGGGAAGTCCTGAGATGATGACCACCGGGTTGTCCTCCCACTTATCCATCTCGACAAAGAGTTTATCCAAGGGATTCACCTGGTTAGAATACTTATCCGGCAGCAGTTTCTGTACATTGTCAAAGAACAGGATACCATTCTTGGCCTTTCTGATATTATCATCCCATTTATCGACGAAGCGTTGATAGTCGACGGCATCCACCATTGTCAACTTGGGCTTGTCGATAATCTTGTTCTGATAGAAATAGTCACGGAGAATCTCAGCCATAGCCGTCTTACCCGTTCCCGTCTCACCGATGATGATGGCATTGACGGAAATACGCACCTGTGCAATATCCTTCCGCGAACGCAAGAAGGAATAGGTGTCGACAATGGTCTTCAGTTGTTGCTTGATATGATCAAGCCCAACCAACTTGTCGAGCAGATTCTGGCTGACCATGGGCTGTCCGCACCATTTGCAGAACCTGGCTACGCTCCTGTTTTCCCTATGACAATGTTCACATACCATTATTCTACGTCTTTTTCTATTTTCTGCATCATTTCCGAGGGGCTGAAACTGAAATTGTCAACATCAGGATTGCTGACATTCATCAGACTCGGACTATAGATGATAAAATCGAGCACGAAGATGAGTGCCAGTACGCTCCACAGCACATAGTGCAGCACACTCTCACCGCTGATGGAACGCACCTGATCGGTCACATCGTCGAGCAACCCGAACTTCGACCCCTTGAACTTGTATGACTTGGTCTTGAAAGTATAGTATAGAGGTTCGAGCAGGGTTGACTTGATATCATTGTCAAGCACCTCCGAAATCAGTTTGGTATCGGCTTTCTGGTCTCCACGGAAATCCGTCAGATGACAGATGAGCATATAGACCAGCGTAATGGCGATAACCGTCAGGTTAAACAGGCCCGGATGCGACTGGTCCATATATTTTAAAATTATAATAGGTATAAACGCCGAGAATGCGCCTGCCAGTCCCCACAGACAGGAGAAAAAGAAGTCATATCCCCTGAAGTAGGCCCTGGTGGCCACGATCAGACCCGTCATACCACCCAACGGCAGACCGATGGAAATGAAGGAGTGTCCCAACAGGAAGGTACGGTCCTTGACACCAATGAACAGCATCAGCAGGATCCACAATGCCGACAGGCCATAGAACACCATGCGCCACACCTTCTCCTTGGCTTTCGCGCGTTCCCAGCCATTCCTGACATTCTGAACACGGTTGGCCGTTTCCTCACGGGCATCGACGAAACGCTTATAGTAGGTTTGATGACTATCTATCTTACCCAACTCATTCAACCACTCCTCCAAGGTATGCTCATAGGCATAATCCTCGGTAAAGTCGGCAAACGGGTCTTCGTGATAGAACACAGAGAGCCATTGGGTAAAGGCCCCGTTACGCATCTCATTCCTGATCTGGGCATAGTCGTGCGAATGGATATTACGCCCATCGGTCAGTTCCGTCCCGTCAGACAGCACATAGACCGGTGTCACACCCAACACCTTACAGAACCGATACGCAGCCGTCTTTGCATCATAGGCACCCATCCGTTCGCGATTCTCCTCACTATTGAAATCGAAACAACGGTTGGCCTCATTCAGCACCTCCGACCAGCCATGCATCTGGGCAAAATAGGCAAAACGGCCATTCAGGTCGATGATGTCGGACATCTGCTTCACGAACTCCTTATCATCGGTATGTTCCAGATTCTTCAGGCGCTCATTCAGCAACTCTCCCACCCTTTGCGGTGTATTGGCATGACGAAGGTCATAGGCCGCATTACGGTCCAGATTATAGAGCACCTTATAGGCCAACGACTCTGAATAAGGCTGGTTTCTGGTCAGGATACGCAGACTCTCACAGGCCATCTTGTCCTCATGGCTATACATCCACGACAGGAGTCGGCCATCTGTCAGACTGCGCCACTCGTCTTCGTTCAGTTGTTCCTTACCGAAGGTCTTGACGATATCCTTCAAGGTTGAAGAGGGATAGCGGCTGAGCAGCGGAATCTCCGGATCAATCTCATAAACCAGGCGCATCACAGCCACCTTGGCATCAAAATGCTCCGTCTGAGTGAAATAAGAACGCAGACGGTCAATATTACATTTGGTGTGCGACTCCAGATACTGATACAACGTATCGTTGGGATTGACCAACAGAATGCCGTACTCCTTGATATAACTCAGCAGGGAGATGGCCACACTATGCACATCGTCACACAGGTTGCCCTTGATATCCTTATAGGGATAGGTCGGCTCCATCGTATAGACAGCCGCCATCAGTCCGGCATGCTGGTCAACAGGATATTTGTTCACCACGATGTCCTTGACAATCGTGCTCAGTTTATCATTACCACATTGCTCCAGCCAGGAACTGATACGGCCATTGTAGAGATAGCCGATGGCCAGTTTCTCGTTCTCCAACAGCAGGGGCACCAGTTCGTGGATATTATCAGCCACGAGGTTCCTGTCGGGATCAACAACGAAACTCTTGTATTTCAGGAACGGCGAACTCATATCCACCTTCGGACTCTCGCCCTCGAACCATTTCTCCACCTGGTCATATCCCCAACGGTTTGCAGGATTGACAACCGTCATACCCTGCACAATCATTCTCACACGCTCGGGCAGTTCGTTCAGGCGAGGCAGACGGCCTTCGCTCTTCTGACGCATCATCACGCGCTCATTACTGCTCATCGGATTCTCACCAAGCCAGAGATACATCAGGGTGATACCCAAGGAATAGAAGTCGGCTGCCGGTGTCACCTCCACCATGCCGTCGATCACATCCGCATACATCTCCGGTGCAGCATAGATAGGCGTTCTGGCCTGTGTCGTCTGATGCAGTTTACCGTCATTCTCCAGCATACTCGAGATACCGAAATCGCCAAGCACCAGTTCCGTATGCTCCACATCACGGAAGAACAGGTTGCTCGGCTTGACATCCTTATGGAGGATATTATTGCCGTGACAATAGGCCAACGCTGCCGCTGCCTGCAGGGCAATACGACGGAACTTATCGATGTCGCCATTCAGGCGGTAGTCGGTCAGCGTACCGCCACGGAGATACTCCATCAGTTCATAATTCCGGCTCTTGCCATCCACATACACCTTTCCATAGTCAACCAGTGACACCACCATCTCAAACTTGAAGTTATAGATGGTCTTCAGCATCTTCTTGTTGATATTGAACGTGGGATAATATATCTTCAGGACATATTCCTCACCATCCCGCTCCACAAGATAGACCTGCGCCTCACCAGAATTCTCACTGAGACATTGCACATTCTGGTACTTGACACCTTTCAAGACGAAATAGTCCCCGGTTGTGTCTTGCACATCAGGATCGTCATGCCCAACTGTACGCATGGTCATATCCATCGCAGCAGGCCGTATGGTCATATCGCCAGCAGCAGGTTCCACATGGATGGTCCTGTCAACATCCGGATTCTCTGTATTTGAGGTTCTCAAAGTACTCATTAGATATCGTCTTTAATTTCTTTTCTTGTGTTATTACCCAAAATAATCCATTTCCCGCCTAACTGTGGCTTGGCACAACCGCAAGGACTGGAGTGCAAGGCATGCTTATAGTTGCACTCCCAGGCAAGACGGACGCCCTGCGGCTTGCAAGCCATCGCGTAATTGCGCACCTTGGCAGGCTGCGGATCTGGCTGCTGCGCCATCTGCTCCAGAATTTCATTCAGGCGCTTCAGGCGGGCCTCCTTCTGAGATTCCAGTTCTTTCTCCTCCATCGAGGCTTCCTTTTCCTCAATCACCGGGTTGGCCACACCGCGATCACGTGCCAACAATGTCAGCACCCGCTCACGCAACTGCCTGCCCAACTGGTCACGCACCTTGTCACGCTCCGACGACAGGGGAATCACCATCTCCATCTGCTGGATTTCCTTTGTCAGGGCCTCCATCTCCTTGAATTCGGGAGTCATCTGCAGTTCTGCCAGCAACTGGCGGGCCTCATCCGTCAGGGGCGTACCGCACTGCTTGCAGAAAGAAAAATCGTTGAGGGTATGACAAGTGGGGCATACAATACCGCCACGGGGATTGCCGCATTCGGGACAGAAGGCATCTTTGCCGGTCAGATAGGCACCACAGAACGAACAGATGTCTTTGCGGATATAGTGATGGCAGATCTCACAGAAATCGGCATCGGGGTCGATCTCCGCACCGCAGTTCGGACAGGATGTTATGCCTATTGGTTTTCCACACGAAGCACAGAACATGGCTTCCGGTTCATTCACAGTACCACAATAAGGACATTCAATGCCTTGGGCTGCATGTGCACGCATCTGTTGCTGGGAATCAACCGAAGAGATAGTTTCCCTGGTCAGTTCTTTCTGCCGCAACTCCTGCGAAATGCCGGCGTTTTGGGATGGGTTTAGAGTAATATCTTCGTTCATCATAATTCGTTATTAACACAACTTAGGCGCAAAGTTAACAAATATTTTATAAAAAACCAAGAAAAAACGCCGTAAATTTACATTTACGACGCCATTTTTTTACGATTACAGCCTTTGGCCACCATTATTGGGCCAATTCTTCGCTTAATTTCTCCCAACGTTCCATTTCTTCGTCAAGACATTTCTTTGTGGACGTATATTCCAACACAAGTGTCATATCCGAAGCGTTTTCGGGCAACATCAGCAACTCGTCAAGTTCTTTCAAACGAGCCTCCATCTTTTCGATTTTAGTCTCAGATTCCTTTACAGACTTCTCTATCCTACGAATGCGCTTCTGTTGTTCTTTACGCTCTGCATAATCAAGCGCTTTCGATACGGTTTCCGTATTTACAGCAGGCTTACTGACCGATGGCACAACTGGCGCAGCCGTCTTTCCTAACTCATTGAGTTCCGAAATTTTCTTACTGCGCAGGAAGTCATAGATACCGCCCAGATGTTCTCTCACCTTACCGCTGCCAAACTCATACACCTTCGTCACCAGTCCATCGAGGAACTCTCGGTCGTGACTCACGATGATGGCTGTACCATCAAAGGCCTTGATAGCCTCCTTCAGCACATCCTTCGAGGGCATGTCGAGGTGGTTGGTCGGCTCGTCGAGAATCAGCAGGTTGACAGGCTCCAGCAACAGGCGTATCATCGCCAAACGGCTCCGTTCGCCACCACTGAGCACCTTCACCTTCTTATCACTCTCCTCACCGCCGAACATAAACGCACCGAGGATATCGTTGATGCGCAGACGGATATCGCCCTTGGCCACGTTATCGATGGTCTGGAACACCGTCAGGTTCTCATCAAGCAACTGTGCCTGGTTCTGTGCAAAATAGCCTATCTGGATATTATGACCAATCTTCAGTTCTCCCGCAAAAGGAATCTCGCCCATGATACACTTCACCAGCGTTGACTTTCCCTCACCGTTCTTACCTACGAAGGCCACCTTCTCACCTCGCTTGATGGTCAGTGTCACATGGTCGAACACCGTGTGCTCGCCATAGTCCTTGCGCACCTCGTCGCAGATGACCGGATAGTCACCGCTTCGCAGACAGGGTGGGAACTTCAGATGCATGGCCGAATTGTCCACCTCATCGATTTCGATGGGCACGATCTTCTCCAGTTGCTTCACCTTCTGCTGCACCTGAACAGCCTTTGTAGCCTTATATCTGAAGCGCTCTATAAAATCCTTCATATCAGCCACTTCCTTCTGTTGGTTCTCGTAAGCCCTCAACTGCTGTTCGCGCCGTTCCTTACGCAAAACGACGTACTCATCATACTTCACTTTATAGTCGACAATCCTACCGCAGGAGATCTCCAACGTGCGGTTCGAGACATTATTGATGAAGGCCCTATCGTGGCTCACCAGCACCACAGCACTCGACGACTGTGCCAGAAACTGCTCCAGCCATTGTATCGATTCGATATCCAGATGGTTCGTCGGCTCGTCGAGCAACAGCACATCGGGCTTCTGAAGCAGGATCTTTGCCAATTCTATACGCATACGCCAGCCGCCCGAGAACTCAGCCGTGGGCCGTTCAAAGTCCGAGCGCAGGAATCCGAGTCCCGTCAGCGTGCGTTCTATCTCCGCCTCATAATTCTCGGCCCCCAGCATCATATAATGGTCGTGCTCGGTGGTGTATTTCTCAATCAGGGCCAGATAACTCTCACTCTCGTAATCCGTACGCTCAGCCAGTTCCTGGTTCATCCGATCAAGGTGTTCCTTCATCTTCGTGATGTCGGCAAAGGCCTTCTGAGCCTCTTCGCGGACTGTGGTGTCATCCTGCAGGATCATCACCTGAGGCAGATAGCCAATCCGGCAGTCAGTAGGCACACTGATAGTACCAGCCGTCGGTCTCTGCTGTCCACAGAGGATTTTCAGCATGGTCGACTTGCCCGCACCGTTCTTACCCACCAAGGCAATACGGTCACGGTCGTTGATGACAAAACTGGCATCCGCGAACAAGGGTTTCACCCCAAACTCCACTCTCAGTCCTTCTACTGATATCATCGCTTGTCTATAAACTTATAATCCTTATACTGCTCGGCAGGGAATCGCAGCATCTCGTCTGTGATACCGCCCGATTTGAAATTGGAAATCGTTATGGTGGTCCATACAAAGGCAATCTTGATGCGCACACTGATGGGCTCGTAGGTCTGGCGTTTCACCAGGGCGTGTATCTCCTTGATACCCTTTGTGCCCTTCTTGGCTTTCAGCGTGAGCATCAGGCCGTCATCATGATTGGCAATGCTATAATCGAAATTCTCAGGCTCGAACTTGAACTTGCTCGAATACTTGTCCGATTTGTTGTTCTTCGCGCTGTGTATCTCAACCTCTTTCTTCTTCTTTTTCTTGATGGTATACACGGTCACACCGTCGTTCCATGAGTTCATCTTGGCATCCACGAACTTGCTCTTCTTGCCTTTATACCAGATGGTGCCGTAGGTTTTGTAAACACCGGTAATGTTCACGTCATAGCGCAATGTGGCACCCTGTTCTCCGAAAACCTGCTGATAAGCCTGATTGAAAATTCGCCTTGCCTGTCGTGCATTGGGGTTATCCTCGGCCTGTATAGAAGTCAGTGCCGACAACAGCAACACCACGACCAATAATATCTTATTTCTCATTATTTTTCAATTTCAGGGTGCAAAAGTACACAATTCTCGCGGATTATTCGTATTTTTGCAGCATAAATTAACGAATTGTATGGAAAAGAACATCTTTGCACGACTGATTGCCCAGCAACTCAACCTTCAGGAGCGGGCTGTTGACAACACGCTGGCCCTGCTCGACGAGGGTTGCACCATTCCCTTCATCTCACGCTACCGCAAGGAACGCACAGGTGGCCTCGATGAGGTACAGATTGCTGCCATCAGCACCCAGTACGAACGGTTCAAGGAAATCCAGAAGCGCAAGGAAACGGTTCTCAAGACCATTGCCGACCTCGATAAACTCACGCCCGAACTGGAAAAGCGCATCACCGACTGCTGGGAGGCCACAGAACTCGAAGATATCTACCTGCCCTACAAGCCCAAGCGCCGCACCAGGGCTCAGGTGGCTCGCGAACAGGGCTTAGAGCCCCTCGCCAAGATCCTCCTGCTCCAGCGTGAACGCGACCCAGAGCATGCTGCAGGGAAATACATCAAGGGCGATGTGAAAGATACGGATACCGCCATCAAGGGGGCTCAGGACATCATCGCCGAAATGGTCAGCGAGGATGAGCGCAGCCGCCAGCAACTACGCGGTGCCTTCCGTCGCCAAGCCATGATCACCTCGAAGGTGGTGAAAGCCAAGGCCGACAGCGACGAAGCCGCCAAATACAGCGACTACTTCGATTGGCAGGAGCCGCTTAAACGCTGTTCCTCCCATCGTCTGCTGGCCATGCGCCGAGGTGAGAGCGAGGGCATCCTCCGCATTAGTATCTCTCCCGACGATGACGAGTGCATCGAGCGTCTCCAGCATCATTATGTCTATGGCAACACTCCATGTGGCAAACTGGTGGCCGAGGCTGTCGAAGATGGCTACAAGCGCCTGCTCAAACCCTCCATCGAGACCGAATTTGCCGCCCTCAGCAAGGAGAAGGCCGACGAAGAAGCCATCCGCGTCTTTGCCGAGAATCTCCGTCAATTGCTGCTTGGTGCCCCCTTGGGTCAGAAGCGGGTGATGGGCATCGATCCGGGCTTCCGTACAGGCTGCAAGGTGGTCTGTCTCGATGCCCAGGGCAATTTGCTCCACCACGAGGCCATCTTCCCACATCCGCCCGTCAACAAGCGCATGGAGTCGGCTATGGCCGTCCAGAAAATGCTGAAGAAATACCAGATTGAAGCCATCTCTATCGGTAATGGTACTGCCAGCCGCGAAACCAACGATTTCATCCGTGATGTCCTTGCTGGCCGCTACGATGTCAACACCTCGAAACATGAGGGAGAGACGCCCCAGGTATTCACCGTCAGCGAAGACGGCGCCTCCGTTTATTCCGCCTCGAAGATAGCCCGCGATGAGTTCCCCGATGAGGATGTCACCGTTCGCGGAGCCGTTTCCATAGGCCGTCGCCTCATGGATCCCCTTGCCGAACTCGTCAAGATCGATCCCAAGAGCATTGGCGTGGGCCAGTATCAGCATGATGTCGACCAGACCAAACTCAAGAGCGCCCTCGATCAGACTGTTGAGAGTTGCGTCAACAATGTGGGCGTCAACCTCAATACCGCCTCGCAGCATCTGCTCATGTATGTCAGCGGCCTCGGCCCCACCCTCGCCAAGAACATCGTCGACTATCGCAAGGAAAACGGTGCCTTCACCTCCCGAGCCCAACTCAAGAAAGTGCCTCGTCTGGGCCCTGCCGCCTTCCAGCAGTGTGCAGGCTTCCTGCGCATCCCTGGGGCCAAGAATCCGCTTGACAACTCCGCCGTGCATCCCGAGAGTTACGACATCGTAGAGCAGATGGCCAAGGATCAGGACTGCGCTGTGGCCGACCTTATCAGCAACAAGGAGAAGCGCGAGGCCATCGATATCAAGCGCTATGTCACCAACGAGGTAGGCATCCCCACCCTCACCGACATTCTCAAAGAACTGGAAAAACCTGGCCGCGACCCACGCGAGCAGATTGAGGAGTTTGAATTCGATTCACGCGTCAACACCATCGACGACCTCATCGAGGGTATGGAACTGCCAGGCATCGTGACCAACATCACCAACTTCGGTGCCTTCGTCGACATCGGTGTCCATCAGGATGGTCTGGTACACATCTCCCAGATGGCCAATCGCCGCATTGCCCATCCCACCGACGTTGTGAAACTACATCAGCACATCCGTGTCCGCGTCATCGAGATCGACCGTCGTCGCAATCGTATCTCCCTGAGTATGAAGGGACTCAGTTTGATTTCTTGTTGATGTAAATCACCACACCGATAACAATCAGTGCAATCACTGCGATAATGTGAATCCAATCCATAATCTATAAAGCCTTTAGTTGTTCTATGATAATCCTATCAGCAGGCAGCCAATCCACGCTGTCAAGTTGCGCTTTGCTGAGCCACCGCGCAGCCTCATGCTCCTTGAGCGTCAGACTGCCACTCTCGATGCGGCACCAGAAGCAATGCATCTTCAGATGAAATTTGGGATAGTCGTACTCCACGGTCTGCACCAAGCGCTCCACAATGATTTTTGTTTCCAACTCCTCCCATATCTCACGCTTCAAGGCATCCTCAGGCGATTCCCCAGGCTCAATCTTCCCCCCAGGAAACTCCCAGCCGTCCTTATAATCGCCATATCCCCGCTGCGTGGCGAAGATCTTATCTTCCTTGCGAATAATCGCTGCTACTACTTCTATCTGTTTCATTCCTGTTCTTCTGGGCCTTCGTAAAACTCCATAGCAGCCAGAGCCTCGTCAGCATTACTGAAAGCAGAATCCTCGTCAAAAATCTCTTCAACCTCTTCTGCTACACCTCTGTCTTCAAGTTCCTCAGTTTCCACCTTATCATTCTCTGGCGTGAAAGAACCGACTTTTCCAATTTTCATTCGATGTCTCATATCATTCATCTTTTAATGCTGCAAATATAGAGAAAAACATCGAAAAACACAAACTATTCTCAAAAAAATTGGAAGTTTCAGGAAATGCCAAGTTTCCTAATAGCCGTAAACTCTCGCTGAAGAGTCTTATCGGACACATTATGCTTTCTGGACATTTCTATTAAAGTTGCTTCTGGCTATGTACATACCAGTTCGAGTGTAACAATCTGTCTTTCAGACAGTTCTTTTAGGACATCATTCAGGACATCAGGGATTACTTATCTATTTGCTGAGAACTATCTGGTGGTTTTTCTCTTGTCGCAATGTCTGCAATAATTAATCTATTTCCTTTTCAAAGTTACATATTTTATCTCAAATTCCAGCAAATAAGTGTTCAATGATTAGATTCTGATAATAGGTTTAACACATCCCATGCAACATCAACATCAAGATACATAGATGCATATTGAACATCTAATAGATCACTTGAAAGCAAATAGTCAAATTTTTTTGTCTCTTTTACCCCCCTCATTAAGTACGGACAAAGTAATTCTGCCTTTGGCTTTGGATGTTTCAAAACCTCAATTACATCTTTTTTGTTTAACCCTCTCACAAATATATGATTATAACCTACTGTTTTATCTAAATATAGATGTGTTATTAAGCTAATTGTTCTATTTATCTTTGCCCCAGACCAGGTGAACATGAGCTCATCTTTGTCATACTTAATAAAATCCCGACCTAAATCTAAAGATTGGTAAAATGCGCGTGCACACTCTAGACTGTATATCGCATCTGTCTTGTTATCTAAATATGGATAAATATCATTTGATATATATACATCCTTCATCTTTTGTGCAATAATACCATCTATATCAGCGCCCTCATTAAAAAAGAATGGTAAACCTCCGTATTCCGATGGAATAACATATGCTTTTTCTGCATTATAATCTATCTCGGTGACCTCCCATTTTCTTCCTCCTAGGATAATACAAAATCCAACTCCCATCATACATAGGAGAGAACCTAAATGCTCTCCTGTCTGGGAGTCGATAATATCCAGTTCTGGGCTTGTTGTAAAAGCTGCATAGAATTCTTTGTCAGAGAGTATTTCTTCTCCCAAGGGGCCTAAAATAATCTGACCATTATCAGTCTGACGTATTACATCTTTTTTTCCTAAATCTTTTAATAACAGTAAAAATAGACTTGCAGACACATTGCTAAATACACCTTTTTCACAAAGCAACCTCCATCCATCTTTCGGATAGAAACTTCCATATTCAGCAATTACGGATAGTATCTGTTGTATGAGAGTCGATAAATGAACACCGTCAATATTCGGTTTTTCATACCGGTGTTCCTTTAGAAGTTCAATAACAGCAATATTTTGAACAAGATGGCTTTTTATTTTGTCTAATAGCTGAGCATTATAACCATTATAGTCGCTTGAATAAATCCTCAAAATTGAAGCTTCATCTCTTCTACCTGAACGGCCTAACCTCTGTCTTAAACCAGAAATGGAGTTTGCCGTTTCTATTTGAGCTATAGATTTCACCTTACCTATATCTACACCCAATTCAAGTGTTGCTGTACATATTGCAGTTATTGGCATTTTGCCTTCATGTAACTCATGCTCAACTTTTATTCTCTTTTCTTTCGAAATACTTCCATGATGGATTCGGAACTCGTTAGGAACGTTTTCTGCATCGCACTTGTCATTTAGTAGATTAGAGTATAGTTCGCATTCTTGTCTGCTATTTGTAAACACCAAATTGTTAGAACCTCTTAATCTCATAAATAGCTCATTGGCAATAATCCCATCTACAATAGATTTTTCATTATAGCCGTATGTATATTCCTTTAATAGAACTTTGACTTCATGGTTACTTTTCCCTTGCTCAGGAATAATACAAGGCAAAAAATAATCTTGGCGCAGAAACTGTTTTACAGAATCATAGTCTGAGAAAGTCGCACTCATAGCGATTCTTGGAATACGTTTCCCAATAACATGTTCTATCCTAGACATTAAGGACTGCAATTGTTTGCCTCGTTCTGTTGGTATAAACGCATGCAGCTCGTCAATAACTACGTACATCAAATTGCCAAAAGTACTTTTCAGCTTATCGTGGTGATGTATTAATAGAGACTCAAGTGACTCTGGGGTAATTATTAGCACCCCATTAGGATTATCTAGAGTTTTTCTTTTTTTATAGCTTGGTATATCACCATGCCAAGGAGTTACGTTGATTGACATCCCTTGTGTCATATCAACCAATCTTCTATATTGATCGTTGATAAGAGATTTCAGTGGACTAATATATAGAACATGGTAACCGCTATGGGTTTCGTTTCGAAGAATATTTGTTAATACTGGCAGGAATACCGCTTCTGTTTTCCCCCCTGCAGTTGCAGCACTTATTATAACATCGCTATCACATTTAAGAATGGCTGGTATGGAATTTTCTTGGATATCCTTAAGCGAGGTCCATCCTTGTTTCCACACCCATCGCTGTACTTTGGTGTCAAGTAAGCCAAATGAAGACGATTGCTGCTGTTCCATATGATAATTTACAATTTAAATGTAGAGAATTCAGCCTCCTCATTTATGCTAAGTTCTCCCTGAGAAGATAGGACATTTTCGACCTCGGTTGGTTCAACATCTTTCTCTACGTCAATTTTCTCGATTATATTATCCCAATTAAGTGATGGGTATTGTTCTAAGATGGATAGTAAATCTAAAAAACCTTTAATTGTATTTCTTGGTGTCCTAAAATAACTATCCCCTATTTTATTTGCGCAGTAGTTCATATATGCAATAAGTGCTTCATCTGGAACCAGATACTCCTTTTCATCTCCTTTTGCAAATACATTTCTGAGATTTTTAAGCAATACATATAATTCCTCCTTTGAGAGATTTGCCAAACGTAGAACTGTAGAATTATAGTCAGTCAGCCCTAATTGTTTTGAGAAACTATTTTCAGCAAGTCTTGATTGTAATGCTTCGTAGCTATATAAACCACGTCGTGTATCTGTCAGGAATTCTGGTGTTCCACTCATAATGAAGCCTATATTGGAAATGGTACCTTGTAGTGTATTGTTTAGAATACTCAGTATTTCTTCATAATTCATTTTGCGAGATATGCTATTGGGATTCTTGTATAAATTCACCATCTCATCTAAGTTTACCAGGAGTCCTTTATATCCTGCTTTTTTTACAAATATCGCATATAACTTAAGAGTATTATAAAAAGATGCATCGTTAATAAAGTCTCTTATGCCAAGATCCCTCATCGTGTCTGTTTTTGTGGAGTATTCTCCTTTCAACCATTTTATGGCACAGTCTTTTAAAGAATCATCTCCTGTTTCATATGCTTCCCAATACTTATTTACGACATAAGCAAAACTGTTACCATTTGGATAGTCATTTAAATCACTCAATAATGTCTTTATCTTTGATGATGTTTCTATTCCATCCTGTTCCGCCTTTTCCTGCGCAATAAAGATAAACTTTTCCAATATATTACTCAACGCATTTCCATCTTGTTTTGTTCTAGTAGATATACTTGCTACCAGATCAGACAATAATCTTCTTGCTTGTCCTTCAGTTCCATGCAACCTCTTTGATGGACTTAGATCAGCATTCATAGTTACAAGTCCTTTTTCTAAGGAAATACTACGAACTAAAGAGAGAAAGAAGGTCTTTCCAGAACCATATTCACCAATGATAAGCCTAAAAGACGAGCCTCCCTCAGCAATGGTATCTATGTCTTTGACAAATGACTTTAGTTCCTCACTTCTTCCGACTTGTATGTGTTGCAAGCCTATTCTTGGAACGACTCCACTTCTCAAAGCTTGGATAATCGTTTCACGTTCTTTCGGTTTTATTGCTCTAATCATATTAATTTGTTTTTATATTCTGTTATAACATATATTGTATCACCGGCATCTTCAATGACGGCATCTTCAACTTTGCAGTAAGAGTAATCGTTTATCTGTTCAAGAACAGAGCCAATCATGAGATGGTGTTTTTGACATAGACTCTCAATTTCGTTTCGTTTCCACAATTCTTTCGTGAGCAGTTTTTTTAGTATATCCAAAAGTACATTGTTCTTCTGGTTACTCAAGCCTATTTCTTCGTCTTTTTCTTCAAAGATATCTGATAAAAGGTCTTGTGCTTGCTTCGTCTGAGTTTCTACGTTAGCTAAATGTTCATCATTGAATGAAATAGCTTGCGGATAAGTTTCTCTTTCAATAGTATATTTTACTGCGTCATCGGTCTTTTCAATTGTTACGAACTCGTCTTCCTTTGTTGATATACGATGAATCAATGTATGCATTGTTTGGGGATTAATATCTATGATGGATAGTATTTTTGTTAGTTTCTCTTGTTTCTGAGAGGAAAACTGTCCGTCTGCACAAGCCAGATGTACAAACAGTTCTGAAAGAACCTCTTTCATGGAAAGCCCAACTTTTTTAATGTTTTTATAATCAATGGGACTTAATATGGGGTTTATTAGTCTCCATCTAAAATATGCAACTAAATGTCTTGCTGATTCCTCAGTACGAATATTCAACTTGATAAAATCATCCACTATCTTAATCGCAGATGACGGTGCTTTTTCTCCAACAATGAATGCAGCAACTTTTAATACTGGAAGAAATCTGTCAATTGCCTTTCTTTCTTCTACACATTGTTCTTGGGAGCTCCTATATATGACACACCGATCCCCCAAAGATAACGGCTCTTCGTTTAGAATCATGTTAGGAACAACATGATAGCCGATTCTTTCCAAACAATTGATAGATAGTGTTATTTGTGATTTACTTATTATTTGTTCGCCTTGAGGGGAGTTTACGCCAAAATATAAGATGTCGCTAAAATTTATTAGCGCATATTCTTGCTCTTTTGTTTTTAACCTAAGGAAATTCTGCAAAGATACAACTTCATCATGCTCTTGGATTCCAAAATAGGATGGCAGCATAAAATGTGCTAGTGTAGGTGAAACAGGGTAAAGCACCTTATAGTCTTTCAATTGTTTTGCTACGTCTTTGAAACATCTGGCAAAACTACTATAGACAATTCCTACATATCGAGAATTTGTAAAAAGCCAAAAGTTGAAAATATAATCGTAACATAATTTTGAATAATGATTATTGAATCCAATACAATACATTTCATACTGAAGACCAGAGCCTTTGTCTATCTTTTTTAGTTTATCTACCAAATTAACTAATTTATTCCCAACATATATTTGTCGTTTTGACAAGTCCTCATAAACATTATTCGCAAATTGGTCATAAATATATTCATTTAAACAATGTGATGGTATTGTTCCGTCATAATTCAAAATACTAAAAATGTCGTGACATACAATGGTTAAGATGTCCTTCATTGTTTTATCCTTGTTATTTTTTAAGGCATTGAAGATCAAAGCATCATGACAAAATGATAGATGTGGTAGGAGGTTCTTTGGAACCAACTCAATCAATCTGTTTATAAAATATTTGCTAATTGCTGCATCTATAAAGTATACAAGTGCGTGAGAATAAACGTTTTCTTTTTGACATTGGACATATAGATCAATAGAGTATCTCACAATTTCTTCCCTATCTTGTTCTGTCGTGGTTTCATCAATAAACATTCTTAATTGAAGACCAAACAAGTACAATAGAAATGTATCATAAGAAATCTCTGATATTGTTTTCTTTCCTGCCAACCATTCAAGATATTCATACCTATGTGTTGGATCCATATCTTGATAGCTGCTAAATGGCATTATCTTTAAATTATTATAACTGATTGGCTGGTCTGTTTGTATAACGGGACCATATATTTTAAATAATTTGTAATTTCTGTTATACTCTCGGAATTCCCGATGTTTAAAGTCAAAAGCTATTATTTCTCTATAGGACTGAGGAATCTTAAAATAATCGCCTGCATAAAATAAACCTCTAGTTAATGTTAAACCTTGAACTTTAATCTTTTCAGTAATACGAATCCAACGGTAAGGCTTTTTTTGGATTTGAGCTTTTAATGTCTTACTATGTTTATCCTGAAGCGTTTTCGTAATAATTTCCAATAAATCTTTTTCCCTCTTTGGAATATAAGAAGAGATAATCTGGACAAATATCTCTCTATATGATCTATACTGCTTTACATGGTATTGAAACCAGTGAAACTTGTCCTTACATTTCTTGTAAGCATCTTCATATTGTTTGCAACGTTGTGCAAGATATTGCATAGATAGTACACGTTCTTTTGATAGTTGCGCAAACATTATGCAATATTCTTTTTCTAGTGGTTGTGCACCTGTTATTGGAGATATGAACAATCGTTCAAACACCCCAAGTATTTCCGTATATGTTAATTCTGCCTTTTTCATAAAATTCCTCTTCTATAATAGCAAGCTGTCTTTATATTCAATCATAACAGATATTATATCACCATCATCCTCAACTACAGCATCATTAATGATACTGTAAGAGAAATCATTTATTCGTTCTAAAACAGAGCCAATCAAAAGATGACGTTCTTGGCAAATTGATTCAACTTCGCTTCGCTGCCATGAATCTTTAGACAAGAGTATTGACAGAATGTCTACAACAACATCATTTTTGTTGATTGTCTTTTCAATGCTCTTTTCGTCCTCTTGGAATATATCTGACAATATTTCTTGTGCTTGTTCTGTTTGTTTCTCAACTTTCATTAGTTGCTCATCACTGAGATAAATGGAAGGAATTTGTGCTATTGTCTTCTTGTCGATAGTATATTCTGAGGCATTTGCTACTTTCTCAATAGTTGCGAAATCTTCATCATCAGATATAACGCGATGAATGAATGTATGTATTGTATGAGAATCAACATTAAATAATGGGAGTATCTCTTTTAAACACTCTATTCGTTTCGCAATAGTCAAGTTATTCCATATTGCTATACGTGTCGCGAAAATACTATACCTGTTTTTAATTTTATCTGGCAGTTCCTGAATACTATTTTTGTCTGTCTTAGTCAACTTATATGAGGATGTCATAATCCAACGGAGATATGCGGAAAGATATCTTTGCGTAGGTACGTGGCAAATTTCATTTTTTATTATATAATCAATGAATTCTATATCAGTCCTCGATGATGTCCCTCTTATGACTATCAAACATACTTTAATTAACAATTCAAATTGACGAGATATTATTGTGTCAATGCTCTCGGTATTTGCCTCTCTATATATAATACATATGTCTCCATAATTAAATCGCGTTTCGTCAACAATATAGTTTGGAACTATACCATATCCGATACTTTTAAGACACTTAATTATTGATATGATTTGATTCTTATCTAATTTTTCATTTACTGATGCACTAATATCAATGTCTAATATGTCTTTTATTGATATTTGGATATATTCTTGGTTTTCTGTCTTTTCTCTTAATCTTGCAACATATGTGTCTGCCCCCTCATAATCATAAGCGTTGAAGGTGGAAGGAAGGGCAAAGAAAGACAGTGTAGGTGATATGCTATTTATTGTTCGATATTCTTTCAATTTAGCATATGTCTCTTTGGAATAATACTTAATAGCGTCTTTTATTGCATAACATATTTGATATTCTTCTCGCAAACGTATGTTTAATAATAGGTCATAACATAATAATGAATCAGATAATATACCGGATGGATGCACAAGGGAATAGTATACACTATGATAACTACTTCTATAAGCTATAGTATCTTCCTTGGTGTTTACCAATTTATTGATTTCAGATTCAACGAATTGCTTTACATTATTAATAAAATATTTGGATATTAGGATTGGGGGAATAAATTTCTTCTGTTCTCTGACTATATAGTAACAAATTGCGTATAATAAACTAGCGCCCTTTTCTTGTATTTCGTCATAAAGGCCGACACTATTGTTGTTAAGTATCTCAATCTCTTTTCCTTTGAAATAACAACCAATTGCAGCATTGATGAATAATTCAAACTCAGATAAATATAATGTATGAACCTGATATGCTAAACATTGAGAATATAAAGTAAGAGTATGAATGATTAATTCAAGTCTCTCTTCGTCATCAGTAGAATCATCAATAAACATCCTTAACTGAAGACCAAATAGATAAAAAAGCACCGTAGATGATGATATTTCTGAAATATTTATTTCTTCAGCTAACCACAATAGATATTCATATCTATGAGTTGGATGCATATCTATATAACTGCTAAAGGGGACTATTTCTGCTTCTCCTTTCTCTATCGGTAGGTCCTTTTGAATAACCGGCCCAAATAATCGTGACATTTTATATTCGCGATTGTATTGGTCTATATCGATTTCAAATCGTTTCTTCTTGTATGATTTGGGGATTTCAAAACACTCGCCAACATAGAAGCAACCTTTCCTTAATAGAATGCCATTTACAATTATTTCTTCTCCAAATCGTATCCATTTACAACTGGGCGTTATCTGTGGTGTATAACATCTCAGCATCTCAGCATGTTTATGCTGAAAAGACTTACGCCAAGATTCATATAATCCCCAATTTGATTGCATATTAATATAGTACTAATAGTCTTTTTCTATTTGTTCAAATGAGGTTATTTTGCTAATCAAATTCAAACGTTGTTTCTCCGTCAAATCACACCCGAACAATGTTTGCTCTTTTTTTTGGATGAGATTGATAATGGTATTCCTTTCCGCCTCATTTTGAACAACGATATGATTAACTAAGGATGTTATTTCATCATCATCAAAATGTATATATAAATCTTGCGGGAAATTATCATTAAGACTTAATTTAAAATTTTCAAATTGTTCTTTTGAAATCCGTTTTCGCCATCCACAGTTAGGAGTTGGTCTATTACAGTCAGGAACAATAATACGCCATTCTCTTTCTGCCATATAATCATATCCACATTCTCCCATATAAGGTTTAGAAAACCCAATAATACTATCAATAGCGTTAATTTTTTCTATCAGTTCTTTACATTTCTCTCTTATATCTGGTTGAAGTATCAAAGAATTAAATTTCAAATCATCTTTTTCCTCTCCTTTTATCTCAACGCCTCCTATAGGTATTGTCATAGATTCTATCTGACAAATGAACTCGTTTTTTTG
>Ga0310690_10002374_pt1 | contig 30797 bp, 15 predicted proteins | sample AusTroGonzalo_MG_2_FD_207661 | JGI IMG/M metagenome (GOLD analysis project Ga0310690, IMG submission 207661) | Bovine rumen microbial communities from tropical cattle in Woodstock, Queensland, Australia - Gonzalo_04 (v2) (version 2) | ecosystem: Host-associated > Mammals > Digestive system >...
CGGGATAAGGATTATCAACCTTTTCCCCGTTCATGAGCTTGCGGAGAGCCTTGCGGAGGGTGCCGTCCCTGGCGTCTTCCCGGTATTCCCAGGCAAAAGCGCCAAGCATGCCCTTGCTCTTGAGGAATTCCACGCGGTAGCCCAGGGATTCAACATCCTCGAAACTGGCGTACATGGTGCCGGCGGCGTCGCCAAGATAAACGTTCTTGCCCACGGCATCCCACCAGCGGGTGTTGTACTTGGAAACGTCCTTGCCGTTCACCTTGCCGGTAGTCATAGCCTCAACCGCAGCATAATACTGCAGGGAGGAAGAACCATAGACGCTCTTGTCCGCGTGGCCGTAGAAAGCCATGCCGTAGTTCATCCTGTCGTAGGGAACGCCCTGCTTGTGGAAAATCTCTATGCTTTCCTCTCCGGAGCGCTTCCTTGTGAGGGAAGAACGGTAAAGTGGTGAGTTGTGATAAGGCGGATCGCCCATGGAATAGGTCATGACGTTGATGTAGTCCACCCATTCCAGGACTTCCTTGTTGTTGATATAGTCTCCCCCGTCCGGAGCAGCGTAGGAAATGAGCCTGTTGGGGCCCAGCGCCTCACGCATCTCCTTGACAAGGGTGGTGAAGTTCTTGGTGTCGTTGGGGTCTGCGCCGTTGCCTTCCGCGGGATAGGTAGGGTACTCCCAGTCAAGGTCGATGCCGTCCAGGTTGTACTCGTTGCAGAAGCGGACACACTCGTCACAGAAGAGCTTGCGCTTTTCCGGATCTTTGGCCATTGCGGAGAATCCGTTGGCGTTGCTGCCCCAGCCGCCTACCATAAGGAGGAGCTTGAGCTCAGGATAGTCCTTCTTATACGCAGCCAGACGCTTCATATAAGCGGGTCCCGGATCTTTCATCGTAAGGCCTCCGTCGCCGGTTTCCTTGTTCACAAAGCGCGCATGGCCGATGTTTATATGCGTGAAGCATTTGACGTCTTCCAGTGTAGGGAACTCGGCCTCCGTGGTGTACTCCGTGAAGTAAACGGACACGATGGGAGTCTGGCCAAGGCGGGCAAGGCGCTCGGCGTCGTCGCCGGTGGTGGTTCCACCGCCATTGCCGTTGCCGTTACCTTCCCCGTTACCGTTGCCGTTTCCACCACCATTCCCGCCGCTTGGCGGATCGGGGATGGTGAACCCGCCGTTTCCTTCCTGGCCGCAGGAACATGCCGCAGCCAGGAAAAAAGCAAGCAGGGAATATGTAAGAATCCTTTTCACTATTCTACAACGCAACGGACAGAACCTGCACGTGACTTACCGGCCTCACTGAGGGCGTGCTTGGAACCGGGAGAACGGACGTTCACATAGTATCCGGTCTTTGCATCGGCCGATGCATAGGCAGTCCAGTACACTGCACGGTCATAGGCGTGAGTGGGAGTGATGGGACCATAGTCGTCACGGTAACCTGCAAGAGGGAACACTGCAACGGGATCACCAAGGGTGAACTGGGCGTTGTCCACACTCTCGCTCCAGCCGGTCTGAGTGGTAAGGTCGGAAGAATGGAACGGCATGTTCTTGTCTCTGGCGGGCACGCGGTATCCGGGAGGGCACGGGTCGTAGATGGTCTTCTGGGAATCCATCCACAGGTCGTTGCCTTCTGGAGTAATCCAGCTGCCGTTCTGGGAGAAACCAAGAAGGGTAGGATTGGCTATTGACTGTGCAAGGGTAATCTTGCATTCGTCTGCCGCACCGGTACCTTCCATTGCCTCAATCTGCTTGCCGGCAACTGTGGCATTATCTCCGGACTTCACTGCCTTAGGGCAAGGGAACGGGTCCTTTCTGCCCCACTGGTACATGAGACCAAAGGAGTGGATGGGTGAAGGGACACCCTCCTCTGCCGCCACAAGGGCGCCAAGGTTGCGGTCCATCATATCGGGAGCCAGGATACCGTAATTCTTTGTGACGATTGCGGTCTCAGGAACCCAGATGTGCCAGCTCCAGACAATCTTTTCAGCGGTGTCGTAAGCGGCAATCACGGCGTTTCCGGGATGCAGAGTTGCGGGCATTTCAATGATGATGTAGTCCTCTGCATAAGCAGCGGTCTTTACCACGCTGTTGGCCTCGACTTCGGAGTCATCGTTCCAGGTTTCCCAAAGGACCTTGGCCTCTGCAACATCTTCCAGGAAGGAGGTACGGCTGTTACCCTTCACGGCAAGGAATTTATACTTGCCGGGAGCGGTGACGATGTAGCAGTTTGCGCTGCCGCCCGTATCAAGATCCTTGACATCCGCGGAGAACGGGTCTATGTAGTCCTCAGCCTTGGCGGTAACGTTGCCAAGGTCGCTGGCCTTGCCCTGGGTAAAGGTGGCCTTGTCGGCCTCCTTGAGCATCTTGACCACGTTGTCACCCTTCTTGAATTTGATGGTGTAACCACCGGCAAGCTCGGCGCCTGCGGGGATATAAACCACGCCCTTTCCGCCGGAGAGCTTGCCTTCCACGCTCAAGATGGGATCCGCGGTGTACTGGAGGTAGTTCTGGGTTTCAGGAGTGATTTTCACCTGATACTGGCCGTAGCCGATGGCTTCCTTCTTGTTTCCGTAGAAGATGTATGAGTCAACGTCTCCGTCAACCTGGAAGGTTACTGCGGCGCAGAGGTCAACGAAATTGAAATCGTTGTTGTTCTTGCCGTTGCAGGCCGCCATGAGAGGACGGTTGGTGTCGTTGAACTTGGTGTAGAAGAAGCAGTGCTTGAGGTTGTCGACGGCATCGGCAGGATACGCCGCATAGAGGGTGCTGGCAACGTCGTCGCGCTCGTAGAGGTAGAGGTTCTCTACCTTCTGGGTTGCGGTTTTACCATCCTCGGAGATATCCTCGGCGGCAAGGGTAACCGTAACCTGCTGGGCGGCATACTCACCGTGGACGATGATCTTGTCGCCTGCTTCCCACTTTGTCTTTCCCGAGACACTGGTCTTGGGAAGGACAAAGTTGAGGGTCTTGGTCTTGGGCTCTGCCGGTTTTACTTCTTCCGGATGCTCGTGCTTCTCTTCCATGGTTTCCGGCATCTTGATGCAGGATGAAGCAAGGAACAGAACCGAAGCAAGTACAAATACTGATTTATATAAAGCTTTCATAAGGCAATCGGTATTTTATTCGTCCCAATTCATAGGTGCGGTGTACTCGTACCATTCAAGGATGGCGCTTCCGGGATCCTGGTCGGATACCTGGTCCACACCCACGTACATATTGATGCTGGCGTTCCACTTGATGGTACGGAGGAGGTTGGCGGAAGTGTCGAAACTGCCGGCCACAGCGGCGTCAGCATCGTCCTGCTTAACCAGGTAGGTGACGTGGCAATACTCGCTGCCGCTGGGATCGAACTTGTAGGTAATCTCGATAGGCTTGGTCCAGTCGATGGCGGTGAATCCGTCAATGCTGGGCTTGTTGCCGTCACCGGCCACATTGAAGTCGAAGCTGCACTTGGCATCAATAGGACGGATGTCGAACTTCATCTCGCAACTCTCACTGAAGCAGAACCAGTGGCGGATACGGGCTCCGCCAGCCCAGCCTTTCCAGCGGAAGGTGTAGGTGCCGAAAGGCATGCTGTTGTTGAGGCGGGACTTTGCTGCAAACAGAGTTCCGGAATCAGGAGTATACACCGGAGGATTGGCCCAGTCGGATTTCCAGGAACCCATCTCGTCATTGTCCATAATATGGCGGACAGCTTCAATCTTATAGGCCTGCTTGAAGACTATCTCCTTCTCTGCAACGGCATCGCCGGCATTGGCGGCAATGGTCTTGAGGGAGATGGAACCCTTACGCAGGGATGTGCCCTCGTTCTTGGTGATGGTGATTGTGAGGGTGCCGTTTCCGGTGTGTCCGGTAGGATTGTCAACGATGAACCAGTCTCCATCCCAGGTGGCCTCCCAACTGGTGTTGCAGACAACGTCAAGAGTAGTGGAGAGCTGGTCGTAACCTGCACGGATCTCGAAGGTGGCAGGGTCTAGCTGGACGCCGTCCTGGGTAATCTTGATCATTGCGCGCTCTTCTCCATGGCGGTCATAGATGGCCACATTTGAATAACGCTTTTCACCGGTGTTTTCCTGCACGGTTACGGTAACCTTGCCGTCAAGCTCGCCGGATGCGCCGTCGGTAATTGCAAGCCAGTTGGCCTTGTCGGCGCCTTCGGGAACAATCTTGGCCGTCCATTTCTGGTTGGACTTGACGTTGACGGTGAGATTGCCGCCGGCCTTCTCTATCATGAGTCCGCCTTCGATGTCGGCCTCAGGGACGTTGAGGTAGGCGATACCTTTCTGGTTCACGGTGACCGTCTTGCCCACAAAGCCGTTGCTGGCGATTGTAATGAAGTCGGTGCGGTCGTCCAGCTCTGTGTTGTCATAGTACTGGACTTTGACGGTGGTGTTTTCACCCTTGCCAACATGGACAAGGCTGTCGGCCACGGCCTCACCTTCTTCCTGCTCGATTATGCACCAGTCAGGATGTTTGCTGGTGATGGTCCAGGGCTTGGTGCTCTTCACCACAATCACAAAGGATTTGGGTGAAATGGCATCAAGGTCGTAGCTGTCGGCAACACGGTAACGTAGATCTACGGTGTCACCGGTAGTCAGCTGCTCCTTGTTGCCGCTGCAGCTTGCAAGACCGGCAACAAGAACAACTCCAGCCAGGATGATATTCAATATCTTTTTCATATCTTTCATTTTTATTCTTCATCCATCGGTGTAATGTCAATGGTCTTGACAACATACCAAGTTCCATCGTTGGAGGCTGATTCGAAACCAAAGTAGTAGTGGCCGACAGTCTCAGGATCAGAGGTGAACACAGACTTTGTGGTCACGTTCTGCAGGCTGGTTCCATTGAAGAAGAACTCAAGCTTGATGTTGCCTTCTCCGGCAGGGACGAAGTCCATACGGTAGTCGGTAATAGTGGCAAGGGTTGCCTGGTCCATGTCAAACTTGACGGACTGGTAATTGGTGCCGCTGCCGTTGGCGCGGAGGCGCTTGTTGCCGGCAAGGTTAATCTGGCACTGATACTCGGCAGTGCCTCCGCCGGCATCGTTAGTGCAGAGGAACATCTGTGCGCTGGCGCCGATATTCTTGTCGCCGATGGCTACATCCAGGCGGGCATAGTGATATCCGTCAACAGTAGAAATCCTGGTCTTGTCGTCACCGTAAACCTTTACGGAGCCGTCTTCAAGGACCTCATAGTGGCCGGAGAAGGAGAAGTTAACCTCCTGAGTAGCCTCAATGCTGTCGCCGAAGCTGCCCTGTGAAGAATCCGTAGGTTTGAGGGTGATGTTTGCCGTACGTGCTGCAAACTTGTTGTTGAACGGGACCGATACCTTAACCTGGTCCGTGCCCACCTTGGTGACGGTGAAAGCGTCATTGTCACTCTCAACCTTCCAATCCATGGTTGAATTGACGCCGATGACAAGTTCTCCACCCTTCTTGTCAATTGCATAGCTCTCAAGAGGAACGAACTCAAGAGTATGACCTTTCTGTTTTACAATGAACTGGGTCTTGTCTTCGCCGGAAACCACGGTAACAGTGGTGGTACGGGTAAGGCCGGTGTGTGAAGCGGCCGTAGCCTTGACGATGGTGGTCTTCATCTCGCCGTCACTGGTGCCGGAAGCGGGGTTCAGGGTGAGCCAGTCGTCGGCAACAGAGGCTTCCCATGCAACGTTGTGCTGCACGGTGAAGGACTGGACGCCGCCAGCCATTTCGAATTCGTCGGTGATGGGATCCACGATGACCTTACCCATACGCATCTGGGTAACATTGATGCTGTAGGTAATATCTGTGTTCTTTCCCGTTACTTTCAGAGTTACGCTACGCTCGGAGAGCTCCGTGTTGGCGATGGCTTTGACGGTGATGTCTTCCGACAGGCTGGAAACCGCGCTGGAGGCCGGTTCTACCGTGAGCCAGCCGGAATTCTCGAATCCGGTGATGGTCCAGGGGGTGGTTGAACTTACCCTGAAGGAAACAGCCTGCGGGTTCTGGGACTGAATCGTGTAGGATTCAAGCGCATCGCATTCCAGGCGGATCTGGGCAATAGCCTCCTCGTCGGTAATCTGCGTGTCAATCTTGTCCATCACGCAAGAGAATGCGAGAAGGGCTGCGGACAGGCAGGCGACTGTATTGAAAATCTTTTTCATTTTGCTTCAGTTTTTCAGTTAGACTATTACCAACCTGTATTCTGAGGGTTCAGATTCTGGTTGCAGAACAGTTCCGACTGAGGAATCGGATAGAGATACATGCGGTCCTGCCATACACGTTTTTCAACAAGTACGGGGGTGTACTCCTTCTTGTCCAGGCCGTTGATGATCTGGACACCGTAAATCTCCTTCTGGGTTTTTTCGTTGCCGATTTTCCAGCGGCGGATATCCCAGAAACGGTGATCTTCGAATGCGAATTCCACCCTCCACTCATGACGGACTGCCTCTTTGAAGGCGTCTCCGCTGGCGGTTACAGGAGGCATTCCGGCATTGGTGCGCACCTGGTTGAGGGCCTCGCGGGCGCTCAGCTTAAGGGTTGCATCCTTGGTGTCGGCGTTGCCAAAGTATTCATAGGCGGCTTCTGCATAGGAGAGAAGGGTTTCCGCATAGCGGTAGACAATCCAGCTGTGCTTCTGCTTGACCTCGGCCTCATCGGTGAAGTCGGTGTCGGGCATGATATACCTGCGGAGGTAATAGCCGGTAGGAGAACCAAGATCCTGACGGGTGGCGGAGTAGTCGGCGCCGCCAACAAAGGTCTGGATGGTGGAACCCTTGAAGGACATGCCGTCGGCAAGGATTGCACGGGCAAAGCGGGGATCGCGGCCCTCGTAAGGCTTGGAGGGATCGAAAGCGGGATCGGCCGGAACGCACTGCCAGGTTCCGTCGGCCTGCAGGGTGACCTTTGAGCCGGCCAGGGTTTCAAACTCATCCACAAGGTTCTGAGTAGGATATGTGCCGGACATGTAAGTACGCTTACCGGCCGTGAAACGCACGGGGAAGTTGTACTTTTCAAAGCTCTGGCTCTCTGAACGCATGATCTGGAGAACAACCTCTGGAGAACTTACGCTGTTGCAGGTCTCACCGGGATCCAGCACGTAGAGATGGCTGTCGATGATATCCTGGGCGGCCTTTGCTGCCTTGAGCCATTTCTCCTTGTCCTGCTGGGGATTGAAGAGAAGGCTGGCGGAATAGAGCAGGGCCTTTGACTTTACAGCCATGGCGAAGCCCTTGGTCACGCGGCCGTACTCATCGTCCAGCATGCCGATGTAGGTGGTGGGCAGATACTTGGCGCAGGTGTCGCACTCCTCCACGATGAAGTCGATAACCTTGTCGAAGGGGGTCTTCTCGATGGAGTTTGCTTCCTCTACGGACAGCATCTTCAGGGGAACCGGAATGTCGCCGTAGCGGCGGGCCAGTTCAAAGAGGTAGTATGCACGGAGGGTCCTGGCCTCGTACGGGTAGATCTTGATGTGATCCTGCCAGCGGTTGTACTTGGCGTCGTACTGATAGCGGGAAATGTCCGCTGTCTGGATGGACTCAAGGAACTCGTTGGCGCTGCGGATGGCGTTGTAGAACGACCATTTGTCATCTACTGTGGAGATGGCGCTCCAGTTACCGTTGTTGAAGCGCTGTACGGAGGCGTCGGGATCGCCGAATTCGGCGTCGTCGGAGCCGCAGTCGCGCATTGCATCGCTGATATCCACAATATCCTTGTTGGGCATGTAGCCGTAGACGTTGGTGAGCATCTTCTGGATATTGCTGTAGGTGGTGTACATGTCGTCGCGGTCGTACAGGGCGGAAGTCTCATCGAAATCCAGGAAATTACAACCTGCGAGCAGCATGGCTGCCGAAATGATGTATAATACTTTTTTCATAGCTCGTTTCCCGGTTTAGAAGTTCAACTTGACACCGGCCCATATGACCCTTGTAGCGGGATAATTGGCTCCCAGCTGCTCGGGATCGGCGAAACGGATATTGTCCAGGCTGAACACGTTGGTGGCGCTCAGGGAGACCGTTGCGTCGCAGATCTTCATCAAGGACTTGGGAATGTCGTAGGAAACCCCAATGTTGCGGAGCTTGAGGAAGGAACCGTCACGGAGCCAGTGTGAACTTGTGCGGTAGTTGTTCTCACCGCCCTGGGTGGTAAGCCTGGGCATTGTAGCGGTGTCCGCGGTTTCGGGAGTCCAGGAGACTTCCCTGTTGAGGTAGGTCATGGAGATGGTGCTGTTGCTGCTGCCCAGGGGCTGGTACAGCGGGGAGTCAAGAAGGCTCACCGTTACACCGGTAATGCCCTGGAAGTCGGCATAGAACTTAACACCCTTGCAGGCTACGTTGAAGCCGAAGCCGTACTGCAGTCTGGGAGTGGAGGAACCGAACATCTTCACGCGGTCCTGATTGTCGATGACACCGTCGTTGTTCTGGTCACGGTATTTGAGGTCGCCGGGACGGACATCGCCATAGGTCTGCTTGGGAGAATTGTTGATGTCTTCCTGGTCCTTGAAGTAACCGATGGCCTCCAGGCCGTAGTACTGGCCCACGGGGTTGCCCTTATGATAGAGGTAGTCGTAAGCCTGGTAGGCCTGGCCATCGTCAACAACCTCGGTGAAGAGCCAGTTGGCGTTGGCGTATGCGCCGTAGTCAATCTCCCCTGCCTTGCTGTTCCAGCTGAGGCCAAGGTCGATGCCCTTGTACTTGTTCTCACCAAGGCTCTGGTCGCTGACGCCCACACCCAGGACACCGGAGATGTTGGAGGGTTCGATGAGGATCTTGGTGCGGTCCTCATAGAAGGCGTTGGCGTAGAGAGTGAGGTGATCGTCAAAGGTGCGGGTTTCTGCACCCACGCTCAGGGTATTGGCCTGCTCGGGAGCAAGGGTGAGGGCGGCCATGTCACCCTCGGCACGTCCGGAATAACCGGAGACGCTGGTTCCGAAGTTGTAGCTGTGGCCGTTGCTGCTGCCGTAGGCCTGGCGCCAGAGTTCGTGCTCAAGGTCTCCGTCACTGCCGGAAAGGCCCCAGGAGCCGAACACCTTAACGTAAGGTTCGCGGGAGACGATGCCGGCAACGTTCACTGCAGGATACAGGTTGAAGCGGCTGCCGGGAGCAAGGTACGCGGAACCGGAATAGTTGAGGACTGCGTCCACAAATAATGCATCCTTCCAGGAGTAGCTGGCGGTTGCAAGGTATTCCTGGGTCTTGGTAGATTCGTTGCGCTCGGCCTCGATCCTGGAACGCTGGCGGTATGCCAGGTGGGCGTCCAGTTTGCTGTCTCCGAAGGACTTGGTGTAGTTCATGCGGGCCTGCATCTCGAACCTCATGGAGAGGCTGCTGAACCAGTGCTCGTACTCTACCACCTTGGAGTTGGTGCCGTACCTCTGGAGGGTGCCGCCAACCTTTTCTGCGTACTGGAAGTCCTTGTAGGCGACCTCGGTCATCTTGCCGATGTAGTCGAAGGCGACGGAAACATCGGCGGAAAGGCCGGGCCTGAAGGCGCTCAGATCCTGACGGAGGGTAACATCGGCAAGAACCTTAGGCTGTGAATACTGGGCCTGGCCGCTCTCCTGGAACTGGGCAACGGGGTTGTTGGAACCGTAGATTGCGGAACCGCCGTAGGTGCCGTCCTCATGCTTGATGGGGAAAGCGGCTGCGGGGATCTTGTACAGGAGCTTGTCGATGCTGTTGCTGCGCTGATAGTAGGTCTTGTTGAATTCCGACAGACGGGCCATGACACCAATCTTCATTGCAGTGGAGTTGGTGATGTTCACGTCCACGTTGGCACGGATGCCAAGACGGTTGTCATAGACGTGGCCGTTGTAGCGGTCGTCAGAAGACGGCGTCACATACATGGCATTGTCCTTGAGGTAGTCAACGGCCGTGAAATAACGGAAGTTCTTGTTGCCGCCGGTGAAGGTGAACTGAGCGCGGTAGTTGTCACCGTGATTGCGGTAGATCTGGTTCCACCAGTCCACGTTGGGATAGGCGTAAGGATCTGTGCCGTAATAGAAGCTATTCAGTTCAGCATCAGTGTAGCGGGGTGCAAGACCGTCCAGCTGGCTGGCCTGGTTTACCATATATGCATAGGTGTATGCATCGGCAAACTGGGGCGTGCGGGTGGCGGTTGCTAGACCCTGCTGGTACTTTGCCGTCACCTTGAGCGGGCTGTTCTGGCCGCGTTTTGTAGTGATCATTATGACGCCGTTGGCACCCCTTACGCCGTAAAGGGCGGCTGCGGCTGCATCCTGGAGGACGGAAACAGATTCAATCTCCAGGCCTGTGAGGTCGTTGATGTCGCGCTCAAAGCCGTCAACCACGATCATGGGGCTGTGGCCGTGAAGGCGGAGCTTAGACTGGTTCTCTTCGCTGCGTCCGGCTCCCTGCTTGATCCAAAGTCCGGAGAACTGTCCGTAAAGGGCTTTTGCGATGTCCACTTCCGGGCTCTTCTCAAAGAGGGCGGAACCCTGAGTCTGGTTGACACCGGCCTGAAGTCCGAACTGGTTACCCAGCACGATGGAATCCATCTGGGAGTAATCCTGTGCCGACAGAGTCACACCTGCAAACAGCAGCGGTAATATAATATATGTATATATTCTTTTCATCTTCGGGTACATTTAAAGATTACCAACCCGGATTCTGAGTCATGCCGTAGCCTTTGTTGATTTCCACGGCAGGAATGGGTGCAAGATACCACTTGGTGTTCCAGTCATTGTACCATACCCTGGGCGGGTAGGCATCCTTGAGAGAGAAGGTGAAACTGGTGGCGTTCTTCTGCTTGTTGCCGGTCACTTCCAGAGCCTTGAGCTTTGTTGTGAAGGCCTTGGTGAGGCCCCAGCGGACCATGTCGAACCAGCGGACTTCCTCGAAGCCGAACTCAAGTTCGCGCTCAAGGATGAGGGCTTCGCGGAACTGCTCCTTTGTGAGGCCGGGGGTAAGACCGGGCAGGCCCACGCGGGCGCGTACTGCATCCACAAAGACGTAAGCGTCATCGGGTGCAAGGGCGTCGTCTCCGCCGGGAGTGGCCTCGTTGTAAGCCTCTGCGGTGTTCAGAAGAACCTCTGCATAGCGCATCAGGCACCAGTGGTGAGGATAGTTTCTGTCAGCTTCCTGCTGCATGATGAACTTCATCTGCAGGAAACCGGTGTTACCATCCTGGAAGCTGGGGCTCTTTGCGTTCACGTAGTTAGGACCCACGTTGCCGTTCTTCCAGAAGTCGCCGGGAACGCAGATGTTCTCGTACAGACGGGGATCACGGGTTTCCATGAAGGGAACGTTGTCAACGATGTGGTCACCGTTGGGATCGGGCTTGAAGAAGGGGGCGAGGTCTCCGGACGGAGGTGCGCTCCAGTTGAAAGTCTCGGCCGGGAAGGGAGTACCGTCGGCATAGGGGAACTTGTTCACCCAGTCGAGGGTGGCGCCGCAGCCGAAGTCGTCCTGGAGGTCCATGTTCTTGTCATGGTAGCTGGTGCTGTTGCTCTTGCGGATGGAAATTATGCTCTCCACAGTACCGCGCTTGTTGTAGGCGTCGCGGTATGCAAGGCGGTAGTCGCGGGGGTTGTAAACGCCGCCAACACCGGTAGGAGTGGCCTTGACAAGGTCATAATAACCATAGCTGGCACGGTTCTCCATGAATTCCTGGGCGGTAGCTTTTGCCTTGTCCCAGAGACTCTGGTCGCGGGTCTGTCCGTAGCGGACATACTTGCCCATGCTGTCCCAGTCCTCGCCGGAGGTGTACCAGGGCGTGTCTGAGTTGAAGGTGGGAGAAGCGGCAAAGCAGAGGATGCGGAGCTTGAGGCCAAGAGCGGCAGCCTTGGTGAAACGTCCGTCCTCAACGGCAGGAACGTACCAGGGAAGATCCGCGGCTGCCTGGTCGCAGAGGTCAACTATGAAGTCGATGGTTTCCTTGAACGTGTTGCGCGGGAATACCATTTCCTCCGCCGTGCTGATGGAATGGTCGATTAGCGGAACGCCGCCAACGTAGCGGACCATGTTGGCATAGGCGACTGCTATGCACATCTTGGCCTCCGCCTTCTTGCGGGCTACGTCCGCGGGGTTGTAGTCCTTGGAGTCGGTAGGAATCTTGTCGGCGTTTTCAAGGAAGAACCAGCCATAGCGGATGGCGTAGTAGTCCTTTTCACTGCCGAAGCGGTAAGTTTCGCCGCCGGCGGCATCACCGGAGATGTTGGCGCCGAGTGCGCCGGTATAATAAAGGTCGTTGGGGCCGTCACCTTCCGTATGCTTGTTGGAGACGAAGTGGTCGGTGATGGACTCTACGATGTCCTTACCCATTTTGCTGTCAAAATCGGAGATAAGGCCGTACGGCAGATAGTAGTATGCCGATGCCAGAACCTTGTCCGCGTCCTTGATGGAGGCAAACAGGGTGTCGATGGTTGCGCCGGCGGTTTCCGGAGCCTTGCTGAGGCCTGCATCACCGAGTTTGAGGCTTTCGCATGAGACGGCGCCTGCAGCGAGCAGGGCAATCATCAGAGTATATATAGTCTTTTTCATGGTTCAGCCGTATTAGAAGTTGACATTGAGAGCCAGGTTGTAGGTCTTGACCAGAGGATAGGTACCGCTGGAGGAGCTGGACTTGGCTTCAGGATCCTGGAGGGTCATCTTGGAGAAGGTGAGGATGTTGTAGCCCGTGAACATGAGGCCAACGCTGCCGATTCCAAGTTTCTTGATGAGCCTGCCCTTGGTGAAGGTGTAGCCGAAGCTGGCGCTCTTCAGACGCAGGTATGAAGCATCAACCGTCCACAGGGTGGAGTCCTCGGAGTTCCAGGGGTAGTTGGTCTTGGTGAAGCGAGGCAGGTCGCCGTCTTCACGTCCGGGAGCCCAGGGGTTGTCGTTGTCGATCCAGCTGCGCTCTGCGAACATCTGCAGGAGGCCGCGGTGACCGGAGTTGGTGAACGGGATGCGGTAGTCGGCGTTCCATACACGGCTCACGTTGGTAGCCGCAATCCAGTTGAGGGCAAGGTTGAAGCCCTTGTATCCGAATTTCCAGTTGGAACCGAAGACGTATTCCGGACGGTCCGGATAGCCGGTGTACATCTTGTCAAGGCCGTCGATGACGTGGTCGCCGTTGAGGTCCTTGTACATGCAGTCGCCGGGATACACGGTGGTAGTAGGCTGGGGCAGATCGGGATTAAGGCGCTGGACGCCGTTTTCGTCGGTGTAGAAGTCTGACTTCTGGTACAGGCGCTCGTAGATGTACAGGAGGTGACGGTTGGTAGAGCCGCCGGTCTGTGCCTGATAATCGTACTGAGGTTCAACTTCGTCCATGTCGATGATCTTGTTGCGGGCGAAGGTTACGTTGGCGTTGAGGTTGTAGGTGAACTCGCCGATGTGGTCGTTCCAGCCAAGCTCAACTTCATAACCCTGATTGTCAACAACACCCAGGTTCATGTTCTGGGGGGTGAAGGCAATGACGCCGGGAAGAGTGTTAGGCTTGACCAGGATGCCGGTACGATGCTCCTTGAACAGGTCTCCGGAGAAGTGCAGGCGCTTGTGGTAAGCGTCAAAGTCGATACCGATGTTGGACTTCACTGCAGTTTCCCAGGTGATGCCCTCGTTGCCGGGGGTGCCAAGCTCGTAGCGGGGAACGCCGCTGGAGTTGTTGGTGCCGAAATAGTAGGAGCCGGAATCGTTCCAGGTGCCTTCCATGTACATGAAGCGGGAGCTCTGGCCAAGGTCGTTACCAACCTTACCGATGGAGGCACGAATCTTCAGGTAATCCAGGTCCTTGACGCTCTTCATGAACTTCTCCTCCGTGAGAACCCAACCGATGGAAGCGGAAGGGAACAGACCGTAACGGGTCTTGCCGGGGGCGAAGTTTTCCGAACCGTTGTAACCGGCGCTCACGTCGAACAGGTACTTGTCCATGTAGCTGTAGGTTGCACGTCCTACCCAGCCCACATAGCCGCGGGGCAGCCATTCGTATTTGCTGGGATAGTAGTCACGGCTCTGGTTGTAAAGGAGCAGGCCGCTCACGTGGTGCTTTCCTGCGAACTTGCGCTTGTACTCCAGACGGGCTTCCAGGTACCAGCTCTTGTCATCGTCAGTGCTGGGGTCTTTCCACTGGAGAGGGGCCTCGCTGCTGGAGATGATGGAGACGTAGGTCTTGTCGAAGTCAGGGTCGCTGATGCTGAGGCCTGAATCATCGTTCCAGGAAGCGTATTCAATGGTCTGGTGCAGACCGCTGCCGCCCGTGCGGTATTTCTTCATGGACATTGAGGCGTCGTAGCTGCCCTTTACGCTGGCGCTGAGACCTTCGGTGATGAAGTCCAGCTTCTGGCTCAGGGTGACGTCAATGCCAAGGGTGGTCTTGTACTTGTCCGTGTAACCGGTCATGTAGTAGTACTCCCAACCGTTCCACTTGGTAAGACCCGAAGGAAGGGCGTTGGTGGAAACGCTGGTCACGGGCATGCCGTTCACAACACCGGGGCTGGCGGTGGGGTGTGCCCAGAGCATGGTCAGCGTCCAGATGTTGTCGCGGTCCGTATAAGGCTCGTGGGTGTCGCCGATAACGCCGCTGATGTTGAAGTGCATGTCAGTGGTCTCGGTGAGCTTGAAGTCCAGGTTGGCACGGTAGTTATAACGGTTGTAGGTGTAGTTGTTGTCGTAATCCACACCGGGGATGCGCTTTAACAGACCGTTCTGGAACATGTAACCCATGGACACGAAGTAGCGGACCTTGTCCGAACCGCCGGAGATGTTGATGTTGTTCTTGGTCTGAAGGAAGGCCTTGCGGAACATCTCATCGTTCCAGTCGGTGTTAGGGAACATGATGGGGTCGCTGCCCGTGCGGTATGCTTCGATTGCCTCGGGGGTGAAGTAGAGGCCCTTGTCCGTCTTGCCGTCGTTCCACTGGTAAACGTTGTAGTAACGGGCAAAATCGTAGGAGGAACTCTGCTGGATGTAGGACAGAGGCATCTGGACACCGGTTATGGAGCTTGCGGAAATCTTGGGCTTGCCTGCATCGCCGCGCTTGGTGGTGACGATGATGACACCGTTAGCACCACGCACACCGAACACTGCGGTAGAGGCAGCGTCCTTCAGGATGGACAGGTTCTCGATTTCGTTGGGGTCAACGGTGTTGAGGGGACGTTCCACGCCATCCACCAGGATGAGGGGCGAGGAAGCGCTCTCTGACAGGGAACCGACGCCACGGATGTAAATCTTGGCGTAGTCCTCACCGGGCTGACCGGTTTCCTGCACAGTTGCAACACCGGGCATCTGACCAGCGAGAACGTTGGTAACGTCCGCCACAGGGGCCTTGATCAGGGCCTTAGTGTCGATGGTCGTCAGAGCGCCGGTAACCGTGGCCTTGGTCTGAGTACCGTAAGCCACAACGACCGTTGCTTCCAGCGACTGTGCATCTTCCTGGAGAACCACTTTAATGTTCCGCTGTTTTCCAACGCGGATCTCCTGGGTCACATAACCCAGAGCGGAAATCTCCAGCACTGCGTCCTCTCCGGCCACGGCAACTACGAAGTTACCGTCCAGGTCGGCAGCCGCACCGGCAGTGGTGCCCTTGATGGTGACACCAGCACCGATGACCGGGAGTCCTTCAGCGTCAATGACAGTACCTTTCACGGTAATGCCCTTTTGCGCAAAGGACGGGACTGCTCCCGCCAATGCCAAAAGTCCGCCGACAACAGCCAGTCTTAAAAGTTGGACTAATTTCTGTTTCATTGGTTAGTTGATTGGTTAATAGAAATTTATATCTCTACTGCAATACGCTTTCCTTGCCATACATTGCCCTGGCAAGTGCTTTTTGCAGCTGGAAGTCTGAGGTGTCGTAACGGAGTTCCCAGAACATGGCGCCCAGGAGACCCTTTGATTTCACGTAAGCGCCCTTTCCGGCAACGGACTCAGGGTCATCGTACGAAAGGACGTTCTTGCCGGATTCGTCCACAAGGTAAGGGACCTTGGCGGTGCTTTCCCAGCGGCGGGAAACAGGACGGGCCAGAGGCTTGTCCTTGTATTTGCCGTCGTTGAGGATTCCGGGGATTTCATAGTACTTCACGGAGTACTCGAAAATCTTGGTGCCGTCGGCCGGGTTCTTTTCCGCCTTGCCGTAGAAGGGGATGCCCATAACCTGGCGGTTCAGGGGAACGCCTGCCTTGACGTGCAGCTGGACACTTTCGTCGCAGCTGCGGGAGTCGAAGGTGCTGCTCTTGTACAGGGGTGCGTTGTGTCCCTTGGGGGCTGCGCCCATGTCGTAAGTCATGACGTTTACGTAGTCGATGTACTTGATTGCGGTGGGCCAGTCCACGTATTTGGCGCTGGAGGAAGAGGCGAAGGAAATGATCTTGCCGGTTCCCAGCGTGTCACGGAGCTGCTTCAGGAGGGTGTTGAAGTTCTTGGTGTCCGAAGGGTCGCAGCCGGTTTCGTTGTCTGCGCTCTGGGTAGGATATTCCCAGTCGATGTCCACGCCGTCCAGCTTGTGGTTTTTCATGTGCTCGTTGACGGAGTGGCAGAACTCGGCACGTTTCTTTTCGTCCCTGGCCATCATGGAGAAGCCGTCGGCATGGCCGCCCCAGCCACCGATCATGAGCATGACCTTGAGCCTGGGATTCTTTTCCTTGAGGGCCACAACTTTCTTGATGGGAACCTTGCTGGATTCCGTGATTACGATGCCGCCGTCGCCGGTCTTGGGGTTCTTGAAACGGCCGTGGGCGTAGTTGAGGTGGGTGATGAGGGTGGGATCCGGAACGGTTTCGTTGTACTCCGTGTAGTAGGCCAGGATGATGGGAGTCTGGCCGATGTCCGTGCAGAGAGATGCACCGGAGGCCTGTCCGCCGCCGTTTTCTCCGGTTCCGCCGGAGCCTTCTTCAGGCGCCGCTGTTTTGTTGCCCGGGGAGGGAATTACAAGGCCCGGATCCTCTTTGCCGCACGATGCCGTCAATGACAGCAAAGCGCCGGCCAGTAAGGTCAGGACTGCTAGATTAAGTCGACTTTTCATTAACTATCCGGTTAGTTTTACAAAAATAGCAAGTCACAGAACTTATTGTTCTGCAACTTGCGTATACATACACACAATTTGCGCAAAAATCCCTTTACGGGTGCCTTCGCTGGCTACAAATTGGTGAATTCAATCTTGTGAAGGACAGATGTAGAAGAGTCGTCTGCAATCCAGACGCAACTGTGGTCCCGGTCCACGCAGACTACTTCCGGGTTGTTTGTGGTGAAGCTGCTCAGGGGGTAGCTTGCGATAAACTTTTTGGCGTCTCCGGTGAAGACATAAAGCTGGAACGGAAGATACTGAGGCTTGCCCTCATTACTGTTTGAATCCACCACCCAGAGGCGATCGCTGACGGGGTCATAGCACATATCACCAACCTCGGAAATTGTGGATTTAACATCGCGCAGACTGCGTTTCCCTTCTTTCTTGTTGCCGGAAAGATCGTACCTCCAGATGTTGGCTCCTGTCTGGGCGCCAACCCAGAGTTCTCCCTTGTACCAGGCAATGCCTTCCAGGCCGGAGTTGCCATAATCGGCGGCTTCCGTGACGTCGAAGAGTTTGCTCAGCTTCTCGTATCCCGGAGCCTTCAGGATTGCAACTCTCTGGTCCCCTTCCATGGCCACATACATGTTGCCGGTGTCCGGATCCATGGTGAGGCCTTCAAGGTCTCCGCCAAGGGCCCTTACGAACTCAAACGTCCCGTCAAAATTCACCTTGTACAGCTTGCCGTCGTCACCTATGCCCCACATGTGGGTCTTGTCCTGGCTTATGCACAGGCCGGAAAGCTCTGACAATCCGGAGAGCTTGTACTTTGTGGCCTTGCCCATGACAGGAGCGTCTGCAGGGTTCTGTGGCTGCTCGTTGTTACCCTCCTGGTTGTTATTATCGCCGCTGCTGTTGTTGTTATTGTTGTTGTTTTCCTCAGCTGCGGTTTTCTTCTCAAAGTGGAGGCCGGGATCGTCGTCTTGACACGAAGCCATGACAAACAATCCGGCGGCAGCCAGAAGACACTTGGCGAATACGGACAATTTCATGATACTCAGTTTTTTAAAGATGGGGGCACAGTGGCCCCCATCTTGAATTAAACACAGTCAGTTATTAATGCTCCTTGGCGCAGCGGATGTTACCTGCTGCATACCTGAAGTAGCTGTGATAGTTGTACCACTGTCCTTCGGCGGCTTTAAGGTTGAACAGAGCTGCAGATCCACGAGGCTGCTCCTCACTGCCCAGACCAGGTGTTGCAGACCAGATTAAGGCACGCTCACCAACCCTGCTCATATGATCGGCAGAAACCCATCCGCAGAGAGGGAAGGTATGCTTGGTTGCCTTGTGATAGATCCAAAGCTGATCAAGGTTGAAGCCCCAGTTTGCATCCTGTCTCTTGATCCAAAGCTGATATTCTGTGTTATAAACAGGAACTCTGTATCCCGGAGGGCAGGGGTCATAAACAGCCTTTTCTCCTGCGGCAGTGCTCCAGTTGTCAGTTAAGCTCTGAACGCTGTTCCAGTCATTGTCCGCACCTTCAGTAGCCTGGTTCGGATGAGCTATCCAGTACTCAATAGGGAAAGCACCTTCAATGCCTTCAAGCTGAGCACCTGCTGCGGTAAACATTGTACCCACCAGAGGATCCTTACGGCCCCATGCATAGTACAGGCCATATGACTTCTCAAGAGCTGTTGCCGTAGTATCTGTAGGAGCCATGGCGCCCAGGTTGCGGTCCATGAGCTCTGTGGAAAAGAGCACTGCATCGGGATCAGGGATAGTTGCAACTGTTGTTTCAGGCAGCCAGAGATGCCAGCTCCAGAGAATGTTGTCTTCTGCATCCTTGGCGGCAATGAGTGCATTACCGGGAACAAAAGGCTTGGCGGTTTCAACAACCACATAATTACCCTCCAGTTTTGCACTGGCGATTACACTGCCGGCTTCAATCTCGGCGTTGTCCATGCGGGTCTCCCAGAATACTTCAACCTTGGCAGCTGAAACGGCCTCGCTGGAGTTACCCTTGACGGCTTTGAACTTGTATGCGCCGGTTGCAGGGATGATGTAGCTGTTTGCGGTGCCGGCGATGCTCAGGTCAACGGTCTGGCTCACGGCCTCGAATGCAAGGTTGCCAACGTTGGAGACAACACCTGCGGCGATTGTCTGTGCAGGGACGTCGATAACAGCGGCTGCGTTGTCGTTCATGTCAAACAGGGTAATCTTTCCGCCCTCTGCCAGAGCTCCTGCAGGGACCTCGATGACGTAAGGATCGGAAGTACCGTTAAGAACAAGCTTTGCGGGGAACGGATAGGAAATTTCGTGCTTGGAGGCAGAGCTGTTCTTGATGTTGGCCTTGCCGGTCTTGGCGTTGTAGGTCACGTTACCGGAGAGGATGCTGTTGGTGTTCTTGTCCTCAAGGGCGATGCTCTTGAGTTCAGCCTCACCGGAGATGGTGAACTTGATGGCGCCCATGAAGCTTGCGAGCTCCATGTTGGCGGCATCGGTAGCATGTGCAAACACAGGCATTGCCGCAGTTTGCTCTGAAGGAATTACAGCGGTGAAAGTGTTGTGCTGTGCAAAGGTCCTGTCGGGATCGTAGGGATACGCGGCAAAATAGTCCCTTCCGCCTTTCTCAACAGCGGTCTCGCCTGATGCGGGAGCGAACTTACCGGTAGCGCTGCCAGCGCCTTCAGTGAGAACATACTTGGCCTCAACATCGGCACCTGCTGCAGTTACGCAATAGACCTGGACTTCGTCACCTGCGGCCCATGCGGTCTTGATGTTGGAAGCCTTGAGGACAAGGGTGATGGAGTCATAACCACCTGTAGTAGTGGGGTCGGTGGTTGTCTGGCCGTTACCGTTGTCACCATCCTTGGGGTTGGTTTCGGGCTCCTTCTCACAGGAAGCAAAAGCTACCATGAGAGCGGCCATCATTAAGTACGTTAAACGTTTCATAGTTAATTAATTATTTGTGATTGGTCATTATCTTAATCTGTAGTGGATTCCTTACCGTACATACCCTTGCAAAGGGCCTTGCGCATGGAGCCGTTGGAGTCGTCGTGGCGGAATTCCCAGAACATGGCACCAAGAATGCCGTTGTCCTTAACGAACTTGCCCTTGATCTCTACGGACTCGGGGTCATCGTAACTGAGGAGGATTGTGCCGGACTCGTCCACAAGGTACGGAACCTTTGCGGTGCTGTCCCATTTGCGGATGTTCTTGCCATAATAAGTAGTGCCGGGAGCGGCCTTTAAGATGGCGTCCATCTCGTTGTACTTGACGTCCGAGGCGTAGGGAGATATGCCGTGTCCGTAGAAGGGCACGCCCATATTCATCCTTGTGCGGGCAACGCCGGCCTTGACGTGAAGCTCGATGGATTCCTGGCAGCTGGTCTGGCTGAACGTGGCGCTCCTGTACAGCGGGGCATTGTGCTTGGGCGGTTTACCCATGTCGTATGTCATTACGTTGACATAGTCCAGGTATTCCATTGCACCCTTGAAATCTGCATACCCTGCGCTTGAGGACGATGCGTAGGAGATAATCTTGGTGTCTCCGATAGTCTCACGCAGTTCCTTCAGGACAAGGTTGAAGTTTTTGGGGTCGTCCTTGCTCTTGCCGTTTGTGGAAGGTCCGCCGTTGGGGTATTCCCAGTCTATGTCCACACCGTCAAGGTTATAATTGTCGATGTGGGCCTTGACCGACTGGCAGAATTCCGTGCGCTTGACAGCGTCACGGGCCATCATGGAGAAACCGTCTGCGTGCTCTCCCCAGCCGCCAATCATCAGAAGCACCTTGAGGGTGGGCTTCTTCTGCTTTAGGGCGACTACCTTCTTGAGAAGGTCCGTGCCGGCAATCTCAATGCCGCCGTCTCCGGTCTTGGGATTCTTGAAACGGCCGTGGGCATAGTTGATGTGCGTGAGGCAGGTGGCGTCCAGCGAGGATGCCGACGTGTACTCCGTCAGGTAGGCAATAATCATGGGTTTCTGGCCCAGATATTCCTCCTTGCAGAGTTTGGCAGTGGTGCTGGTGGGCGGATCTTCCGGAGTGGTGGTACCGCTGTCCCCGCTTCCGTTGCCGTTGTTGTTGCCGGACTCATCTGCCGCAGTCTTGCCACTTGGTGCGGGTATGTTGATGTTACCGTCATCATTGGTGCAGGAATAAGCTGCACCAACGACGACAATAGCAAGCAAACATCTTAGGATACGCTTCATAGACTACCAGTTTTCCGTCTGGGTGAGGACGTAACCGCGCATCTTGTAGTCGTCTATCTGCTGCTGGCCGATAGGAGCCATGTATGAGCGGTCAAAGAAGGTCTCACGGTTGGAAGCGTTACGTACGCAGTAGAAACCGACCATATCGGCGGCATTGGTACCGTTATATTTGACAACAGACTTGTCGGCATGCTGGACGGTGAGGACGTTAACCCTCTGGTTCAGGAAGTTCTTGTTGATCTCCGGAACGTCGTCGCCGTTGCCAAGCTCCTTTGCACAGTCAACCCAGGGGCCCAGATAATGGTCAGGATTGGAGTCAAAGTCCATGTAGTCAAGCTTGTACCAGCGGTAGAGGTCCTTGATACGGCTGCCCTCGTGAAGGAATTCCATGCGGCGCTCGCGGCGGATTTCCCAAAGGAGCTTGGAGACGTCGTTATCCCTTGCAGGGTCGTTGGGAAGGTTGTTGAGCTGGAGGGCTTCTGTTTGTTTAACACCTGCGGCTGCTGCGGCTGCACTGAGCGGGCGCTTACGGAGGGCGTTGATGGACTTGTCCAGATCTGTCTGGGTGACGGCTGCGCCACCGTAGGATTCTGCAAGCTCTTCCTTGGCCTCGATCCAGTTGAGCACAACTTCACCATACCTCATGATAGGGGCGTCGTTGGTGTTGTAGATACCCTGCCAGTTGGGGAGACGGTCTCCCGTCTTGAACAGGGCGTCAAGAGCCTCGTACGCCGCATACTTGTAGCAGTAGATCATGGAGTTGGACTTGATGTTGACCTGGCCCCAGAAAGTGTCGAAGAAACGGGGGTCACGGGTCTTCACCAGGTTTGCAAGCGAGAAGTCGTTTGCACCGGAAACCGTGGAAATAGAGTAAGGTTTTCCGTCCTGGCAGTTGAAGGACTTGATGTACTCAAGGCTTACGTTGCTGCCGGAGTCAGAACCTGAGTTGTAGGAACCGATAGGATGGCGGATCTGGAGAGCGTCGTCATAGTGACGGTAAAGCAGGACCTCGGGGTTACCCGCAAGCGTCTCTGATACAAACAGGTCCTTGAAGCTGCTTCCAAAGCTGTAGTTTCCGCTGTTCATAACCACTTCCGCGGCCTTGACAGCCATCTCCAGATACTTCTTGGCGTGTTCGCCGTCGCAGACAACCTCTGTCTCGAAGGATTCCGCACCGGAGCCGATCTTGTTGGTCTTGTTGCCGTTGGCGTCGGTATAAACGATGTGAGTGAAAGTTTCACCGTCATGGTATTTCTGCCAGGTGCCTTCATAGAGCATGAAGCGGGAAATGAAGGCAGCTGCCACATACTTGTTAACATTGTTGGCGCCGTCGTCCGCACGCATGTTTTCAAGGACATAGTCGCACATGTCGTACACCTTGTCCATAACGTACTGGCGGTTGTCGCGGTCCTTGTACTGAGTGTCAAAGTCAAGGTCTGTAACCGTGGTCTCAAAGTAAGGAACGTTTCCGAATACGCCCACAAGGTCCGAATACTCATAGATCTTGAAGAAGTATGCGATTGCCATCCAGTGCTTGAAGGCTTCCTCGGTGAAGTTGTCCTTGTGCTCGTTGAGGCGGTCTATAAGGATGTTTACCTTATGGATACGGCCAAAGCCCCAGCTGGGTCCGTAGTACTGCTCATAGCAGGAACGGGATTCACTGGAAGAACCGCGGCTTGTGGGAACCTTGTTCTCAAAACGGCTCTGGGTGCCCTCGGAAACAAAGTCGTCGCAGAAGCCGGTGCCGCCGCGGACGGGAGCGAAGGACTGGTCCCAGTCTTTTCCGTAGCCCTCGAAATAGAGGGGATAGAAGCCGTTTACATACATTCTGATATCACCTTCAGTGCGCCAGAAGTTGTTGTCAACCGTGGTTGTGAGGGCGGGACGATCGAGCAGAGTCTCAATTTTGCTGCAAGCGCCAAGGGCGATGGCTGCAAATACTACAAATAATATCTTTTTCATACTCATTGCGCGATTAGAAGCTTATCTGTGTGCCGAAGGTCATGGTCTTGAACACGGGTGTACCTACACCGGTCCAGCCCTGTGCGTAGTTGCTTCCCCACATGGAGTAGCCGGTGACGCATTCAGGGTCGATAGGAAGTCCGCGGAGCTTGTCCCAGGTGAGGAAGTTTTCTGCGGTGAAGTAAACACGGCACTGTGAGAGGCCAACCTTCTTGGAAATCTTTCCGGGAAGGGTGTAACCCACGGTGAGGTTCTTGAGCCTCAGGTAGGCCATGTTCAGGAGCATGCGGTCGTTCTTGAGGTAGTTGTAGGAGTCGACGCCGGTGTCACGGCCCATGTTGTATGCGGCGGGATAGAAGGCGTCGGTGTTGTCAACTGTCCAGTAGTCGTCTGCAAAGGCTGCGGCCATAGCACCGTCGGAGGTGTAGAAACCGGCAACGGCGATAGGACCCTGGCCCCAGATGTCACGCTTGCCGACACCCTGGAAGAAGATGGAGATGTCCACACCCTTCCAGTCTGCGCCAAGGCGGAAGCTGTATTCGTAGCGGGGAGTTTCGTTGCCGATGACCACAAGGTCTCCGTGGTCGTCGGTGGTACGGGTACCGCGGGAGAGGATACCGTCACCGTCAACATCTTTGTACTTGATGTCGCCGGGGCCAAAGTGGAAGGAGCTGCCCTCGAAGTAGGACTGATAGACAGGCTTCTCGCCGTTGGGGCCGGGCTTGAGCTTGAAGGAGGACTTGCCGATGCAGGCAGGGTCGTTGGTGTCGGCGGCGGTGAGCTCGATGAGCTGGAGGTTGCCGTTTTCGTCCAGTTCGAAATCGTCAAACTGGTAGAGCCTTTCTGCCTGGAAGCCCCAGATTTCGCCGTAGGTCTTGCCTACGTACCAGTCGCTGAGGCTCTTGGTTTCGCCGTAAGCGGTAATCTTGCTGGAGGCGTCTGCAAGCTGGAACATGGCGTTGATGCCAAGGCCGTTGCCGAAGCGCCAGTTGCCGTCGATCTGGAGTTCCCAGCCGTTTGTGCGGAGGGAGCCCAGGTTGGCCTTGGGGGCGGAAGCACCGTAGGTAACGGTGTTGATACCGTCCGTAGGCACGATCATGTTCTCGGTGTCACGGATAAAGTAGTCGAAGGTGATGCCCACGTGGCTGTCCAGGAAGCGGGCGTCGATACCTGCATCCATGGTCTTGATGGTCTGCCAGGTAATGGAGTCGGATACCGTGGAAGGAGTGCTGGCATAGCTGGAGAGGGCTCCGCTGCTGCCGATCCAGGAGTTCTGTCCTGTTGTGATCTGAGGGATATAGAGTGACGATGAAACCGTCTGGTCACCCACGGAACCCCAGGAAACACGGGCCTTGAGAGTATTCACGTGCTGCTTGAGGGGCTCCATCCAGGGTTCCTCGATAATACGCCAGCCTGCAGAGAATGAAGGGAACCATGCCCAGCGCAGGTTGGTGGGGAACTTGGAAGAACCGTCGCGACGGAGGTTGGCCTCCAGCAGGTACCTGTCCTTGAAGTTGTAGTTGAGTCGGCCGAAGAAACCAACCTGTGACTCCCAGGAAGCCTTACCGGAACCGGTCCAGACGCCGGTACCGAATGCGAACTGGGGATTCTCATAGTTGGAGAGGTCTGCCACGCGGGTGGTCTGGCCTGTGCGGTCGTATGTGGAGAGGTTCATACCCAGCATGGCCTTGATGGTGTGAGCATTGGCAAGACTGAGGGTATAGTCCGTGTAACCGTTGAAGGTGTGACGATATGAATTCTCGTGGCTGCGGGACAGGAAGTGGATATCCTGGTTCTGAACATAGTCCTCCTGATAAGGGAAGAAGTACGCCATTTCTGCACCTTCAGCCGTTGAAGGAACGGGGTTACCGTCGTGGTCGACGTAAATCTGGTTGCCGTTGTCGTCAAGATAAGGCTGGGGCGTGGTGCTCTTCCAGTTGGCCGCGGAGAACGTGGTTCCCGGGAGAAGCTGGATGTACTCCTGATTGGAGAAGGTGTAATCCGCCACGATGTTCATGTTCTTGACCGGACGGATGGTGAGTCCCAGGTTCACGTTGTTGTAGTTGTACTTCATGGAAGCGGTGTTGGCCTGGGTGGCCTCGGAGAACACGCCGCGGAAGATGTTGCCCTTCTCGTCGTAACCGTAGGGGAAGACGGGAGACCAGCGGTACAGATACAGCCAGGGGCTGTAGGAGGTGCTTTCGGCTATGAGGGGATACCTCTTTTCACGCTGGGAGTACATGAGGCCCGCACGGGCGGTGATGTACTTGTTGACATCGGTCTCAACCTTTACGGAGGCGTTGTACTTGGTGTAATCGTCCGTGGTGCACTTCATCATACCGCTCTGGTAAACGTATCCCAGGCCGATATTGAATTTGGTGTTGCCGGTGTTGCCGCTCACGTTTACGGAGTGCTGGTCACTGGGTGCGTTTTCGCGGACCAGATAGTCGTAGATGTTGTAGATACGCACACCGTAGTTGGTGCCGCCGCTGTAGTACCAGTCACGGCCGTAGACGATGGGATCGTTGGGGCCCAGTTCCTTGACGCTGCCGCCCTTGCCGTACTTGGACCACCATTCCAGTGAACGCTGATAAGCCTCGGCGTCAGTGCTGAAATAGGAACCTACCCTTACACCGTCGGTGGGGTACTTGCCGGGGGTACGCTGCTCATTGTCTGCGGAAAGGTTGTAGCTGGCCTTTGCACGGTATGCGGCATCCAGCATGTACTTAAGGCCGTTGACGCCTGCCATGTCGTATTCCTTAGCCAGGTTCTCAAAGGACCACATACCGCTGTAGGAGACGGTCACCTTCTCTGACTTTGCGCCTTTCTTGGTGGTAATGAGGATAACGCCGAATGCAGCCTTGGCACCGTAGATGGAGGTGGAAGCTGCGTCCTTGAGGACGGAGATGGATTCAACATCGTCCGTGTTCACAACCTGGAGGGAGGGAACCTCAACGTTGTCCACAAGGATGAGAGGGCTTGCGCCGCCTTCGATTGATGCAATGGCACCGCGGATGCGGATGCGGGCATCGGAACCGACTTCGGCATCGGGGAGGGTGACGGACAAGCCGGCTGCTGCACCCTGGAGGCCACGTCCCACATCGGGGATGGAACGTCCGGCCAGCTGGGAGCCCACGTCAACCGTGGAAACGGCGCCTGTCAAGTTCGCTTTTGTCTGGACTGCGTAACCCACCACAACGGCATCGTCCAGGAGGGTGTCTTCGTCCTCAAGGACTATGTTGACGTGCTGGCCGGCCTTAACGGCAATGGTCTTGGACTGGAATCCAAGGCAGGAAACCGTAATGCGGGCGGTTGTGGGATTGATGGAGAAGACTCCCTTGTCGTCCGTAAGAGTGTAGGCTTTCTGGGCCTCGTCGCTCACAACGGCGCCGATCACGGGATTTCCCTTTGCGTCCTTCACCACGCCGGTGACTTTATCACCGGGAGCGGCTAATGCGGGAATCCTGGCAAAGAAGCTCACCAGGGCCAGCATTAAAAGAAGAATTTTAGTGAAATTTTTCATTTCCCTTGGTTAGTTGGTTAGTATTTAGTTGGTTAAAGATACTATAATTTTTTATATTCTTACTTCTTTTTTAACAAATTATTTAAAATCTCGCCAATTTCGTTGTTTTCATGCACGCCTGCGAAGTCCTCCGCGTGGGGGCCGTAGGCAAACACGGGAACCACTATTCCGTCATGGCCTTTGGTGGAGAAGTGCACCCTTACGTTGCGCTCCTCGATGCTGCCCTTGAGGAGGGTGAGGCCGCCGGTATTGTGGTCTGCAGTTACCAAGACAAGGGTGTGGCCGTCCTTTTCCGCCCACTCCAGGACGGCCCCGATCACCTTGTCAAAGTCGAAAAGCTCTTCGCACATGTAACCAACCTTGTTGCGGTGGCACCAGTCGTCAATCTGGGACCCCTCAACCATGAGGAAGAAACCTTTCTTGTTGTCCAGCATCTGAATGGCCTTCATGGTGCTCTCCATGAGGATGGGCCCACGGTCAAGGGCGGGTTTCAGGTCATACTCATCGTACAGGCCAAGAAAGCGGTCGCCTTCTGCACCGGCGATGTCCTCGAGCTTGTCTACAAAAGTGTAACCCTTGGCCTTCATCTCTTCGATGAGGTTACGGCCATCGGAACGCTGGTTCCAGAAATGTGTGCCGCCTCCGCTGATGAAATCCACGCCTGAGTCTACGTATTGGGCGGCCAGGCCTTCCTCGTCCTTGCGGGAAGCACTGTGGACTGCAAAATCGGCGGGAGTGGCGTCATTTATCCTGCAGGTAACGGCAAGGCCCGTCTTCATGCCCTTCTGCTGCGCTATATGCAGGGAAGTGACCATGGGATTCTGGTCCTTGTCTATACCTATGTATCCGTATTTTGTCTTAACTCCTCCGGCAAGGGCGGCGCCTCCGGCACAGGAGTCCGTGACCAGGCGGTCAAGGCAGTAGGTGCGGGAATAACCGGCCACGGGCATCTGGTCTATGTTGAGGGCTCCGCCGTTGGCCACCCAGCCCACAGACCACTGGCTGAGGCCGGTGCCGTCTCCAATGAGGAAGATGACGTTTTTGATCTTCTTGCTCTTTGGCTGCTTCACCTGAACGGTCTTATAGGGCTCTGCAACCGTGTACTGATCGTCCTTGGAGAAGGAGTAGGTGGCATATTTGGACCTGTCGCGGTCCAGGTCTTCCGGGGTCTGGGCAAAAGCGCATACTGCAAGTGCCAGGGCGCCGATGAGGAGTATAGTCTTTTTCATCTCTTTACTGTTTTAAGTTCCAGCCTTCAAGTTTGACATCTGCGCCCGGGGCCTTGCACAGCACGGTGCGGCTTTCTCCGGGGATGAGAGAGAAGAAGTTGTCTTCCCAGACAGGGCCGGCAACCAGGTTTCCGTCCTTGGCAAATGCCTTGAGGATAATCTGGTAGGCAACGGTGTTGGTGTTGTTTGTAACTTTTACCTTGATTCCGCCGTCCACGGGAGTAGTTTCCATATCAAGGGCCACTGCAGGGAGGTTGGTCACAAAGGAAAGGTCTGCGTAGCCGGTCATGGGGATGCCCCACCAGTCGGCCTTCTTCCAAACATATTCGCCACCACCTGCGGGGACGCAGTAGAAGTTGTGGGCGATTACCTTTCCGCCGGAGTCCTTGAGCTCAAGGGACAGGAAGCCTTCACCTGCAGGGAGGGTTTCCAGTACGAAGGGCCTGCGGGCCTTGCTGCGGAAGCGGTAGTCGTTGCGGCTTACCACTTTGGACTTGGCGTCAAGATATGTGACGGTGGCGCTGTAGTATGCCTCGGGGACGGCATCGTTCACAACCCAGACTTCGCGCTCTCCGTAATTATATATAATCTGTACGGGTGCGCAGGCGTTTTTGACGCCGTAATAGCCGGCGGTGGGAACAAGGTACCAGTCGTAGAGCTGCCAGTACATGGAAGGCCATGCGCTGTTGAGCATCCAGTTCACAATGCCGGTAGCCTGCTTGTCTATGTTGCAGCGGAAGGCCTCGTACATGGAACGGGTGGCGTCGTAGTCAAGGGCGTGGGCCTTCTTGACGTAATCGGCAAAACCGGTTGCCTTGCCGTAGGTGCCGTTCATGACGTTCACCTGGAAGTCCATGTTGTGCATGTGGGACGATGACGCGGTGCAGTGGTAGTCCCAGGTCTTGTTCAGGGGCCACTCCGGTGCGCCGCCCAGCAGACGCTTCACGTTTTCTGCCTGGGGGATGTTGAGTCCGGGGTTGGTCTCTGTGTTGAAGCCGTAGGCTCCGCCCCTCTGGGTATCGATGTACCAGTAGTCGGGGCCGACGTACTCGTACGGGCCGGCCATCTTCATGCCGGAGTGGCCGGTGACCTCGCTCTTTACCGCACTGGCGGAGCAGACGTAAGGCCGGTATTCGTACTTGTCGTAAATCTTCATGTATTCCTTCTCAAGGCTGGGAAGGGGTGCGCGGTCGCTGCCTGTGAGCCAGGTGATCACGGCCGGGTGGTTCCTGAGGCGGATAACCTGGTCCTTGAAGTAGCGGGCCGCAAGGGTTTCCCAGGGTTCTCCCTGGATGCAGCCGTTGCGGCGGGTTTCCGGAAGGCCGCAGTAGTCTTCCCACTCCCACTGGCAGCTGAAGCCCACTATTGCAAGGAGGCCAAGTTCGTCGCAAAGGTCGTAGATATAATCGTCCTTGCCCCAGATATTCTCGAAGCGGATGCTGTTGAGGCCCATGTCGCGGACCATGAGGGCCTGGGTGCGGAGATCCTCGTGGGTGTCCTGCATGAAGAGGTCATCGGTCCAGCCGGCGCTCTTGATGAGGACTTTCCTGCCGTTGAGGATATAACGGCGGTACTTGCCGTCCACCAGCTCAGAGGTGATGTCCCTGAGGCCGAAGCGGACGGTCTTTGAATGGGAAACGGCGCCCTTGGGGCCTGCAAACTGGGTTTTAAGGGTGTAGAGTTCCGGCTTGCCCATTTCCGCGCTCCACCAGATGCGGGGATTCTCCACCTTTTCCGTGTGGGAGAAGACCTTGCTTTCACCGGCGGCAAGGCTTACGGGAAGCTCAAAGTAGCCGCCCTCGTAGGAGGCCTTGAATGTGCCCTTGACCGGCTTGTTGCTGCGGTTCGCAAGGGTTGCCTCCATGAGGAATGAAGCATCGGAGAGGTCCTTGACGTTGACCAGGGGCTTTACAAAGAGGTCCTGGATCTGGACGTCCGGGGTGGAGATGAGGGTGACTGCGCCAAGGATGCCCATGCTCTCGTCCACGGGACGGGGGTTCCAGTCCACATAGCCGTGGTTGAGGGACTGTTTGGGTGCCTTGTACACCTTCACCTTGAGGGTATTGCTGCCTTTTACCTTGCCGGTAACGTCGAATTCCCTGACGATGAAGGGACCAACGGTGGTGTCCGCGCTGGCGATCAGTTTGCCGTTGAGCCAGATGTCTGCGCTGTAGCAAAGGCTGTTGAAGCGGAGCACATTGCGGAGGCCGGTCTTTGCCTTGAATTTTGCAGTGTAAATCCAGGGGGTGTCAAACAGGGACTTGTCTATGTTTTTGTATTTTTCACCCTCATAGACATTCTCCCCAAACTCCCCGGCCTGGTTGAGGGCACCTGCAACGGTACAGGGCACGGTAACTTTCCAACTCCTGGAGGAGCCTTCACGTGAAAGTGTCCAGTCCGTAATGTCTTGCGCACCCGCGTACGCGCACGTGCCCAGCAGTAAAACTGCGGAAAAAACAGCTGTAAGTTTCATATCAGTTTAGTGTTGTTAAAGCAATGATGCGCCAAGTACGGGGATGTTTCCGTCCGGCAAAACCTCTATTTTAAGGGCGTCCAGGCCCTCTTTGTAAGGATAACGGGCCGCAAGGGTTTCCATCATGGACTCGTTGAAGTGGCGGTAGGCGTTGGCAACCCCTCCGCCAAGGACAATCACGTCCGCATCGTATGCGAACATTACTATTGCCAGCAACTCTCCAAGGTGGGAGCCGAACTCGTTTTGAAGGTCGATGGCTTCCGGGTCGCCTTCATCTGCGGCGTCGGAGGCCTCTTTTCCCTGCCAACCGCGGTTCACGAAGAACTGCTTGGAGCAATAGGTTTCTATTATCTCCCCCTTGTAAGGGATGCTGCCAAGTTCACCTACTCCGCAGCGGGTGCCGGTAAGAAGCCTGCCGTCATAGATTACGCCAACACCAAGGCCGGTGCCTAGTGTTATGCCCACAAGCACCTTTGGCTTTCCGC
>Ga0310690_10002375_pt1 | contig 30785 bp, 47 predicted proteins | sample AusTroGonzalo_MG_2_FD_207661 | JGI IMG/M metagenome (GOLD analysis project Ga0310690, IMG submission 207661) | Bovine rumen microbial communities from tropical cattle in Woodstock, Queensland, Australia - Gonzalo_04 (v2) (version 2) | ecosystem: Host-associated > Mammals > Digestive system >...
GTCCCAGAGAGCCGCATGAATACTAACGTTATGGGGGGGATATTAGCTCCACACGACCATCTGAGAGAATCCGATAGCGTATTGGTTTTTCACTAAAGTGTTCATTGTTGTGGCAATCATGACATAGATATTCAAGGTTATCCCAGTTCAAAGTGATTGAAGTGTCCTGAATGTTCTCAGGTGTTAAATAACATTTATGATGGACAATATAGCCTGGAACAATCATCCCACGACTAAGGCACCGCTCACATAAACCTCCAACAGATTTAATGTAAGCAGCTCTACATTTTTGCCACTCTTTTGATTTATAAAAAGCCTTTGCGAAATCCTTCATTGTTTGTACCAAAAAAGCCACCAGCTCCAAAAGAGTCAGTGGCCTTAATTTGAGGGAGCAAAGTATGTTCAAAGATGTCGGCGCAAGTGACATCACTGACCTAACTTCACCCACTACTATTGTACTATATATGGTTTTCTAATTTTTCTAATCTTTCAATCCTTTGGCAATCTGTGCTCCACCTCTATCCATGAATTGATATATACGCTTGATAGAATATCCCATAGCCTCAGCTATATCCTTAACTGGAACTCTATTGATGTATCTCATGGTCAAGGCTGTTCGCTCCTCATCAGAAGCAAGTGTATTTATAGCCTTGTCTATCTTGGCAATCTGTATGGACTTCTTAAGCTGAATCATATTCATTTCACGCTCCAGCTCATTTATCTCAGCTACAATCTTTGACATTGTATCATCAGGAGAAGTCTGAACTTTGTCTCGGTCATAACGGATAGCAGCTGGCAAAAGACAAGATTCAAGCTCATCATGCTTAGCTTTGAGCCTTAGCCATTCCCAGTGCAACACTCTGGCTGAGTTCAAAAAGATGTAAGCCTGTCTATTCATCCTCATCCTCCTCATCTTCTCCAAGTGGCATTAGCTGGACTTCCCAACCATTTGAAGTAATCAGTATGTCAAGGAACACGTTCTGATCCTCAACAACCCTTTTGCATAACATTGAGATTAGTTCCCATAATTCCATGATTTATCCCCCTATCCAAAGAAAACGCAGACAAGAGCGGCTAGGATTATGACAAAGAAAACACCCTCAAAGAGTCTGATTGTCTGTTCGCTCATGATCTTGCTCCTTTAATGTGTCATATAGTTTTTCCAGTGTCTTAATCTCTTCTATATCGAATATCATTCCTTATCCTCACTTTCCTGTGGCTCACTTTCTGCCTTACACAAATCCATAATTTCGCACAATAACTCTTGTATCTCTCTATGTGCGGTATATGGTAATACGCTTGCTAAACTATTGATGCGGTCACATTTTGGTTCTATCTCGGCTCTTATCTTGTCAAGAATAGGCTCTTGCTCTAGTGCTTTGATTGCATCTTTATTATCACAACTACTAATATCACAAGAATCCATATCCGGTGAACCATAAGCACACATAGCACAACAATTTTCTTTGAGTGTCTTTAATGCTTCTTCAATCGTCATTCCCATTTTTCAATCCTCCTATAACATCCTCCAGCGCCTCAGCATCAGTCTCACTAACCCAAATAAGCCTATATTTGTGGTTAAGGCCGTCCTGAGCTATTCCACCAGCGTTATAAGCACTAAGAAGTGATTCCAAGTGAGCTATTACTTTTGCTTTGTCCATATCACCACCCCTTGTCTCTAAAGCACTCTTCATAATCCCACGATTCAGTTTCAGGATCATAATAAGGACACTGTTCTGTGTGCTCATCACAATCCCTATTGCAATAATCTTGTTTCATGAAACGCTGCTGTTGTTTGTATTCTGCTAATCTGTCACGTTCTATGTCTAACTTAGAATCCATGCTCACCTCACCATTCCGATTGCCCATGCTACATAAGCAACCCAGAGAAGGAAAGCACACCATAGCACCAGCAATAAATCAAATAAGAATTTTTTCATTGTTGTTCCCCTAACCAGTGATAGAACTTAATCATTATCACCAGCAACATTGTTAACAGTAACTTCAATGCCTTATCCTATCCGTAAATATCTTCATCAAAAATGTTGTATTGTCCTTTGCATTCATGCTTGTTTTTCTCCATCCACCAATCAAAAACCTCCTCTCCAGTAGTCCAAGAATTATCATTTTTGCCTTCTTTGTTTCTGGCCTCAATCATTTTTTCAAAGGCTTGAATATACAATTTCTTATACTGTGGATAATCATTAAACTCTTTAGTTCTATACCTATAAGAAGCTAGTGGACATCCTATACAACCCACTCTGTCATATCCTTTTGAATATAATGGGTTTATTTCTAAATTTTCTCGTTTTATATAATCCCATATATCTGTATCAAGCCAATCATAAATAGGATTTACTACAGTGCTACCATGTTCCTTCATAAGCTTAATTAGTGTACAATCCCATGCAGAATCCTGAATCTCTTGTGACTCACGATATACTTCTTCTGCATGGACAAGTGAAAAAAATGTAGCTTCCCTGTAGTTCCCCCCCCCTAATTCCGAAAGTATCTCGTCCTTGACGTTTACTACTTTCTGCGGCTCTGACACCTAATGCACATATTCGGTTAGGAGTTCCAGACTCTTTTAAAACTTGGCAACAATATCTAACTACCCTAGTTGGTGGCATTTTCTTTTTAGGGATTAAATTCCACATGGTTATTGGTTGCCCTTTTTCATCTTTGTGATAGTCAATGATTGTATGTATTCCTTTTGCTTCAAGCCTTTTAAACTGATCTCGGATAAAATAAACAGTTTCTGGAGCATCCACAGTAGTATGCCCATTCATAACTTCAAAATCAGTATTTTTCAAAACTTCTTCTGCAAGATGTAATAACACTTGGCTGTCTTTTCCTCCAGAATAAGCAATTATTAAAGGCTTTTGATAATATGTAAGACTCATTTCAGCAGCTAACTTCAAAGCTCTTTTTGATTGTTCTATTTTTTCGTCAAGGGTTAGCTGTCTGTCTGTCTGTCTGTCTGTTAAGATGGTGGTATTGATACCATCAATGTCAAGCTCTATCTGTTTCATTTTTACCTCACCTTTTTATGTAAAAGGGCGGCTGGCCTTTGTTGGGAGTAACCTCCTTTTTGTTTTATTTTTGGTTTTTTGGTTTTACACTTAGCACCGCCCTTATTACTGATTTATTCAGGAAATCTAATCTTTGTAACCGCAATCGGAAACTCTTCAATTTCAGAGGCCCATACTGGTGTAGCACCATGCCTACTGAAAACTAATGGAAAGCCGCCTATGCCATCAAAGAGACTAGCCATTGTGACTGGTCTGTCATACTGATTGCATATCCTTCCAGCCATCCACTCCCAAAAAGGAAGTGCGATTGAATTTCCAAGAGCTTTATATCTTGGACTATCTGCATCCTTATGTTTCTTGCCCTTAGAATCAGTCCACTCTCCTATGTCAGTCCAATGGTCTGGATAACCTTGCAAACGTTCACATTCCATTGGTGTCAATCTACGAACAACAGAGGAATTGGCTATATACATATCCGAATTAGCAAGCTGATTTCCACTCCATTTAGTCAAGCCACAATCCAAAGCACCTGTTGTGTTTTGATAAGTAACCTTAATCGGATCTTTGTAATCTGTGGCTGTTAGTGGATCTGTTTTCTCATCATCAGTAAACCTTGCAGACCTGACATCATGACCAATAGAATAAATAGGACTACAAACAGCGTGATGTTCAATAGTGTTCAAAGTATACATAATCTCTGATTCCTTATAACCATCTCCATTATGACTTTTACGCTGTCCATTCCCTTCAAGACATACAACTGGTACATGGTCACAATCACTCTTGACAGATGTCAATGTTCTTGTAATTTCTCCAGTAACTATTTGATTGTAAGTATCAAAGGCTTGAACACTTGCATTGTTTTCAAAAGTCCTAATCAATGTTTGGTCTTGGCTAACACCTAATGTTCCACTAAGCTCAGTCTGAATTAGTGCTCCCTTACCAGCTTTTTTCCCTCTGCTGTCAATTTCTACACCCCCCCTAATCTTGAGAGTGTAGCTTGTCGAATCAGTGCTTGTTCCAATATCTCTGGCAACTTCTTGCCCCTTGTCTGCGCTCTTCTCAGAATCCCTTGGCAAGCCTTGGCGCTCAAACAGTATTTTGGGAGCGGACTGTCCTCCAAAATCTGCGACAAGCGAGACTCTTTTTCTACGCTGGGGAACTCCCCAAAACTGTGCATCATGTACTCTCCAAGCAATAGACCACCCTGAACCCATGATGCAGCCTGAGTTTGTCCACCGCCCCCCCTCAGGTCTAGGAATAATGGCGCTTTCAGAGGCGATTTTCGCTGTTTCTTCAAGGACACAACGGAAGTCTTCTCCTTTGTTTGAACTGAATGCACCTGGAACATTTTCCCACACCATGAATCTTGGTCGAATAGGCTCATCTGCCCCTCGCATTCGTAATTGTCTAATGCTTTCATCCCTCATCTCCTTAATAACTCTTATCTGCTCCATGAATAATCCTGAGCGTTCTCCACCAAGACCAGCTCTCTTGCCAGCAACGGATAGATCCTGACATGGACTTCCACCAGTAACAACATCTACAAGTGGCACGTCATGTCCATTTATCTTGGTTATATCTCCTAAATGTTTCATTTATCCCCCTTATTCAATTCAATTAAAGCTCCTTGGCTATCGGACAATTCTCACATTGTTCTTTTTGCATGGCATCTCTGGCATCTTGCTGAGTATCATATGTATCATCAAGATATTGTTCATGATAGATAGCTGGATATTTACAGTAGTAATCACAGAATTTATCCGCAATAACCTGGAGCTGTTCAGTAATAGTCATATCCATTTTGTTCTTAGCTCTCAAATTCAACCTCCTATTACCATTCGGCCTTGGCTTCCTCAGCACAAATTCTCATGTTCTCCTCCGTGTCGTGCCATATGACCTCAATGTTTTCCTCCTCTCGGTCAACCAAATACTCACCAAGACAAGTCTCATCACAGAAGTAATGCTTTTTGAATTTCAGAATATCTCTTGGAGTAGTAAAGCTCTTATGACACCAATAGCACTCTCTATTTTCCATACGCTTTAACCTCTGTTTTCTGTTAATCTCATCTCGATTCTTGGCTATATAAGCCTTCTGCTTAACCAAGAGTTCCTCTCTGTGTTCTCTGTAATATTGTTTTCTGTATTCACTACGAACTTTTGAATACATCTTGCTAACTTCTTTTTGTGCATCCATTAGTCAACCTCTAACAACAATCTTGATTGCAACATCTCAAGCTGTTCTCTGGTCTTTTGAGGTATTCGGTTATATTCCGTCTGCCTCTTTACCAAGGCCTCATAGTTTCGCTTGAAGTGAGATCCCTCAACACTCTGAACTTTGTCTATATCCATTCTTGCAAGCTCTTTGAGGCTTTCAGCACTTCCTATGGCTTTTTTGCATAGGTCAGGGAGCTTCTCAAATTCTTTTTCAGAGTTATAAGTTGAGTTGCATATTGCTTTATAAACCAAAGACCAAGCCTCATTGGATGTCAGCTCACTAGCTGGATTGTTCTGTGTAGCCTGTGCAATAAGCTGGGCTGGAACTGGAGGGAAGCCTGATGTGTTAGTTGTCAGATATACCTTTAGCCCAACACTTATCTGAGCGTATGTGTAATCCTCAAAAACAAGCTGCCACATATCAGCCATCCCTTCAAAATCCGACTTGGTAAACTTCTCATAGGTCTTTGGATATGTGTTTTTGATTACAAGGATGATTTTTAATACCTCTTCTCTTGTCATATCCCCAGCTCCCTCTTAAAGAAATCATCAACCTCTTGTTTATTGCTTCTTATCGGTGTTACTTTTTCGTTATCCCTTCTCTCCCAGGTCCTAACAGCGGCTTTCCAATCCTTCATTTTGGTTTTACCAATCATCCAGCCTTTAGATGTGTAAAAGTCAATGAATGCTTGAGCATCAACCTTATTGTTTCTCTCCCAACAATAATCTTTGACCTGATCTAAAGAGGGTGGGATAAACGCTTGCGTTTTTCCCTTACTCTTTTTTTCATTTACATTCTCATTAGCATTTACATTTTCATTAACATTTACATTTTCATTTACATTATCATTAACATTAACATTTACATTGGGGGTTTCTTTGGGGTTTTCTTGGGGTTTTTCTGGGGTTTCTTTGGGGTTTTTCTTAGGCCTTCCTCCACGACTTCCAAAGTCTGCTCCCTTCAAACCATTAAGGAATTTGCGATTATTGGCATCAATCTGTGGTTTTATTGACAAGAACAAGGCCTTGACTACTCCATCTGTTTCAATCTCGATACCATTTAACGCATATTCTGAAACCGCCCTAAGGCAATCTGCCTGTTGTTCCTTGGTGAGACAAGCTATGGCCTCATAAAAGCCACGGTAAAAGATATAGCTATCACGCTCCATTACCAGCCTCCCATTCTCTATAAAGCACCATGAAATCGTCATATCTCATGGAAACAAGAACAGGCTTGTTGTTGGCTTTGTGGATAACTACTGGCAACCCCTTTTTCTTACTTGCCTCATTATCCCTAACAGCCTGAGCAATCCAGTCATAAAGCTGCATTCTCTCACAATGCTTGCATTCGATATGTAATCCTGGAACACCCTCAACATCAGCACAATTTCCACTCTTGCCCTCATACTGAGCTGTCCTAAATGCTTTATATCCATAATCTTTGAAAAGAGCTGCAACCGCTCTCTCAAAACGTGCGCCTTTTTCTCTCTGCATTTTTCCCAACATAACCTCCTCTCTGCCTCCCTAAATGGGAGGCTTTACAATGGCTTTTCAAGTCTTTTCTGTGATAAATTCCTTGAGCCTTTTGGAGTTGTTTCTTTTAGGCTGTTCGCCTTGGTGTTTCAACCCTTTTTATAGGTCAGCGCAGATAGGTCGAAATCGTCATATTTTGCCCTTAAATAGGCTTCTGCTTTTTGACGATACAATTTAGTGGCTTGACCATTATCAAGCTGAAAATGGCACTCTCTGCAAACTGTGAGTATATTCTGCTCGATACCTAGTCCACCCTGAGCACGACCAATAAAATGTGCCTCACCTCTTCCAGGTTTTCCGCAAAAGATACAACAGTGGTTATCCCTCTCCTCAACCTTTTGCCTTACCTTTGGAGTTATTGCTACCGCTTTTGTGCGCTTGTGCATTCTTTTCAACCTCTTTCATGTGTGCCAGCTCTTCTGGAGTCATGGTTTCAATTCCTTGAGCCTTAGCATCTTGTACCATTAAGCTAAGCAGCGCTGCCATCTCCTCAACGTTAAATGTTGAAGATCCTCTGAGCATCACATAGCATCTAAATGGCTTGCCATCCTTACCCTCCTTCACTTGTGAAGTTGGTTTTAAATGATAAGTCTCTGCATGAAGTACACTCTTTTCAGTCTTATCATCATCAGGTAGATAGATTGGAACAAGAGACTCATTTACCCTAAGGACTAATCCAAGCTCCCTAAGGTTGAGATTATGAATTTCACTTGCTGAAATCCCAATCTTTTGAGCCACTTTGCCAAGAAGTACCCAGTAATAGGCATTCTGTGATAGACTTCTCTTTTCCTTATGCTCGGTCAGATCCCAAAGAGTATCTCTGTCAGCTCCCATCAAAAAAAGCACCAAGTCATTAGCTTTGCCTATTATCTTTTCCATTTACCACCTCTGGCAGCTTGCTAAGTCTCTTAATCGCATCCTGATAAGCCTCACCAGTAACATCCTCAAGTCTTGCTCCATTAAGAACGTTCTCAAGATTAAGGCCTCTCTTTTCAACCATTGCTTTAAGAATTGCTTGTTCCTTCTTGCTTATCTTGGCCTTGTTTGCCTCTTGCTGAGTAATGGCATTAACAAGCTCATCAGCACTTGCCATTGACTCATCTATTCCAATTCCAAGGAATCCAAGTGCTCTACCCACCGCTGATGTTTCACAGTTTTCAATGAATGAAGTCTTGTTGATGTATGAAGAGGTTTCCTTCTCTTGTGCATATCCAGTTGCAACAACCTTCTCATCAATGCTGATGGTTGTTCTCATGGTCACAACACCATCTTCAAGGCTGATAATTTCTGTCTCTATCTCTCCCATAGGACAAATCTGTCTGAAAGCCTTGATTCTCTCCGTAACCATTACATAATTTTTGCCTTTGACAGGAATGCTCTTGAGGTTGTCGTTAGCTCTTGCAATATCTTCACTTGTTATCATTCAACTACCTCCAGCTCTCTCTCCAGCTTGATTGCATCAGCTCCAGCAACAACTAACACCTCGTTAATCTGTTCCCAGCTTATAGTGGTATGAGCCTTATATTTCTCATCCGTATCTGCAATCTCTTTTCTAGTTATGAAGTCCAATAATTCAATAGCCGCTTGCATTCGGCTCTGCTGTAAATTTCTCATGTAATCCTCCATGTTCGATACATTTGTATTTGTCTATATTCAGTTTTCAAGTAACTTGGTCATAATTTTGATTCGTTCCTCTGTTGGAACTTTTAGTGCTGACATTATCTCTGTAAATTTTCCAAGCGGTATATAATCCGGATTGTCAAAATACTTGAGAATGGTCTTATTAGAGCCGATTGTAGTTCTTGTTCTCAGTGCTTCTTTAGACCTGACTTTATGCAGCACCATGTAAGTAGAGATTTCCGATTCAAAGATTATGCCTTTTTTGGTTTGTTTTTTGCTCATAATCTCGCCTCGTTATGTAGAGCAGACCACTGTTAGTCTGCATTAGATTAAAGAGAACACTTTGAAAATCCCATTAAATCTGCTATAATGGGCCATGAAAGTGAGCACTTGCCAAAGTTATTTCGCTTTCACATTAAAGAGGTCATGTTCTCAGCATGGCTTCTTTTTATTTTCCATGTTTTCTCTCATAATCCGCACTTCGTTCTAAAACATCAGTGACATACTCGCACATAAATCCATATTCCTTATACTTGGAAACAGCATTCCAGTTCCCTGAGTAAATGGATAAGACTATTGGATTTTCGTCACCATACTTCTCATAGAGTTCACTTAATATGTCAGCGCCAATCATTATATTCTTGTAGGGATCAAACAGATCTTCCGCACTCCATCCATACTCAGCGATTCTGTCTGCATGGATTTTATAGTTAATCTGCATGAGTCCGTAATGAATACCATTCTTGGCTTCTGGCTCAAATCGTGACTCTCTGTAAATAATGCTCTCTAAGAGCTCTGGACAAATGTTGTACTCAGTTCCAACGAGTTCACAATATGTCCTAATCTGTGTTGGGATTCCGTCCTCATAATGAGGCTCTCGATAGCTGTGGCAATTAGCCTTAGCTGTAATTGGTTGGACCATCAGAATGATTAGTCCGACTAGAATCCCCCTCATTACCTTTTTCGCAAGCACTTTGCCATCAATGCTCCAAGCCTTTCCCCTCCGGCTCTTACGCAATCCCCACGATAGCTGATGCTTTATTTTGGGTTTCATACATTTTCCTCCTATTCAGTTGTCTCGCCAAAATCACTTGGATTTTTGTGGATTGCCTGGCATATCAGAAATAGTTCATCAGCCTTAAGCTCTCTTCTTAAGCACAAAATGTTGGAAAGTGCACACTCATCAATTCCAGTTGCTTCACTGATGAATCTCTGTTTAATGCCATTGGCTCGTAGATAGTCACGAACACGAGTCTGGACCTGTGTTTTCACCAATTTAACCTCCTCCCTTATGTATTTCAGATTGTGAGAATAAAATATATATCTTCATATCCCCATATGAAATTTTATTGCTCACCAAATCCGATATATTTAGTATGCGCTCACTTTTGTATTAAGTCAATTTTTTTATTCAATATCGAGTGTTTTCTTGTAAATATCGAAATTACTTGCTAAAATTAAAAGTACCCCAATGGGTGTCAGAATAGGTGTGCCGACACACACTTAAGGAATCAGAAATTATATTTCAATTCAAATTGAGGAATCAGAAAATGAGCAGAATAAGTATTAAGAAAGTAATGTCCTATATTCTTAGGAATACTAGGCTTATGAGAGGCTACACACAACAATATGTAGCTGACCAGCTTGGAAAAACTATCAATGCTGTTTCGCAATGGGAAATGGGTAAGACTAGTCCTCCAGCTGATGATTTAATGGAACTTTGCAGAATTTATGGAATTACTCCTAATCAAGTATTTGGAATGGAATCATTTCCAGAACTTGAAAAATTCGTCCATGAAACACAAGAGCTGGAGGCTCAAATTGAAGCTCTTGAAAAAGAACAAGCCAAGATAGAAGAAAAAATCAAACGACTTAATGAACTCAAAAACAATAACCGCAAGCTCTTATGAGCCTGTGGTTTTTTATTGCCATGATTTAAGATTGCGTTCTAACGTAATTTGTGATATTAATATGTTGCTCATCAGATTAATGAGAAAGGAGTAACATATGAAACTTACAAGAACAAGCACACCACAGGAGCGCATTAAGATCCTAGTAAACACACTTGGAATATCTCAGAAGGAGCTGGCAATGCTTTGTCGAATCAGGCAAGCATCTATCAGCAACTATGTCCAAGGCAAATGCGAGCCTGAGGGCAAAACAATCATGAAGATTGCTGAGACTGTTGGAGTAAGTCCAGCATGGATAATGGGATATGGCCCAACAGAGCCAATGGAAAGGATGTGATAATTATGGCAAGTGCGCAGAGATTAAACAGTGGAGCCTGGAGAACTCAGGCAACAAAGACAGTAGATGGAAAACAAGTCAGAAAAAGTTTTACAGTAAAACCGGAAGATAGCAGCAAAGAGGCTTCTAAAAGGGCAAAAGCACAATCAGAACTAATGGCAAGAGAGTGGCTGTTCCAAACTGAGGAAGAGGAAACCACCAAGATCATTACAGTTAATGAGGCAATTGACCGTTATAATAAAAACCGCTCAGAAGTATTGTCAGAGTCCACCATAGCTGATTATCTGAGAATGAAAAAGTATTTTACACCTATCTTGGAAAAAGATATAAATGACATCTCAACTGATATGCTCCAGCGCCTTATCAATGACATGGCTATGCAGACTAATAGATATGGTCAGCGCCTCAACGATAGGACTATAAAAAACAGAATTTTCTATCTGCTTGCTGTCTTACATTATTGTGAAATCAATAAGACATTCAATTTACGTTTTCCTGTTCCTGAGGAAGAGAAGGAATATAACCCACCTGAAAAAAGTGAGTTCCATAGACTTCTTGATAACTTGGAAACAAGAGAAGACAGACTCATCATCATGCTTGCTGGATTATATACTCTCAGAAGAGGAGAAATTTGCGGTTTAAGAGGCAAGGACATTCTGTGGGATATGCACTCAATAAGAGTCTCACACTCAAGAGTGCTAAATACAGACAAAATATGGGTGCTCAGACCTCCAAAGACTAAAAAGTCTATCAGACTGATTGAAATAGATCCTGAACTCATGGCCTTATTTCCTCATGTAGGGCCTCAAGAATTGATTATTGAACGTAACCCTAATGAATGTACCAAATTCTTTGAAAGACTCCGAAAAAAGGCTTGTGTTGATTGTAGGCTCCATGACCTCAGGAAGTACGCAGCAAGTATAAGGTCTGATATTATGCCAACGAAATATGTAGAAGCTGATGGTGGCTGGAAAAAAGGCTCTAAAGTGCTCACAACTGTGTACGACAGGCCCTTTAAGGAATCCAGGCATGAATACTCCAAGAAATTCAACAACATGGCTGTGGAAGATTACGGAAAAAAACTTTTGGGATAACACAAAAAATTCGTGTGCATTTCGTGTGCACTTTGATGTGCACATAGGGAATTTCATTGTGTAAAAAGTACACGAAAAAATGTAGATAAGAAATGAAAAAAGCCAGCAACCAAGCGGATTAGAATAACTTTTCCAAATGGTTACTGGCTTTCATACTTTATCGGAGTGACGTGATTCGAACACGCAGAAAACCGCCCCTAAATGCCCTATATATCGCATTCCATATTTTTCGTGTGCATTTTCGTGTGCACCTTGAATTATTTCTTTAAAATTTCATTCACTCTGGCCTTAACCATCTGAGGATTATAACCAGCAGCTCTAAGAGACATACTTCTCTGAGGATCATTGCCCCATTTTCCAGCAATAACTTCCTTGGCAATCTCATCCAAGGTCTTGAGCTCTTGTTTGTCTGTTGCTACAACTACCACTACATGACCACCTTCCTTCAAAAGAATATCACCACGCTTGAGTCTGTCTGTGTTGTTCACATAGAGCGGTGAGGAATAAATCTGAACTTCTCCAGTAGCCTTAAGGGAAGCTCTGAGAGTCCTAGTTGTTGCACAGTTTCCATGAAGAGTAAGAGAGCTCTCAGGAACTCCAGCATACATACAAGCAACAGAGACAAGCGCACTACAATCAGTCTCACAAGGGACTTTCACCTTGGAAACGTCATAGTTATACTTCCTTGCCTGAGTCAGAAGAGTGTTCCTCTGGAGCTGGTCATAGCCAATGTTGTTATTAGCCGCAGCCATTTCCATGCACCTAGCCACCTTCTCAGCCATTACCTCATCAGAGAATCTAATCAGAAATTGCCAGGGCTTGTTATACCACTTACGGATGCAGACTTCCTTGCCGCTCTGATCTCCAGCAACTCCACCCTTGATAGTTCCATTTTCGTCAATTGAAGCGTGTGCTATAAGTGTACTCATTCTTTGTCCTCATTCTTGGAAATTGCTTTAATATCCACACTAGCCTCAGCAGCCGCATAGATAGCCGCTGAAAGTATTCCAGCAACAGTGCCTATAAGCAACACAATCTTGTCCTCAGTAACCAAACCGCTGATTGAGGTTGCTACGGATGCTAAAAAGGCCGCTACACAGATCCAAAATTTCCTACTCGTCAATTTCTGCATCATGTCTAATTCCTCCCTTGAGCTTATATTTTTTGATTAATGCACACAGGAAACACTCTCCACCAAAAGCGCCATACAGAGCAACAGTAAGAACATCATGGCTGATTCCAGTAATGGTGGAAGTAACGAACTCAGCAATTGAGTAGATAATCAGAATTGCAAATGACACTATTAAATACTTATCTAAGCCTGATAGTCTTTTTCTTTTACTCATCATCTTTACCTGACAGATAATCCTGGAGCTCCTTCTTAGCGTTCAGCAGATCCTCCGTGTCCTTGTATTCAGTGTGCAAACAGAATGCTATCTCATAGTTGACAAAAGAAAGCATAACCGACTTAAAAACCGCATTTGTTCGGTCTTGCCTCCTGTGTCTCTCAAAGCTCTCATTAACTGACTGTTTTAGCTCCTTCTGCTCCAGCTCAAGCTCAATGGTCTTAGCCTTAATCTGCTTGACCTCATCAGCCAGAGTGTCATGAGGCTTATGGAGGAACTTATAGAGTCCATAGCCAATGATTACCATGTTTGCAACTTGCAAGATGATTTTTAGCCAATCTGAAAACTGATTTAACATACTTCCTCCAACAAAAAGAGCAGCTACCCTTTACGGATAGCCGCCCTGATTTTAATTTTGCTTATTGCGGAAATTTCTTATTTAGCGAACAAACTTATGGTGATAATATAACCCTAAGAAACTATTTTTAATAATTCTAAGGGTCAATTTAATTTTCCATTTAAAGTTTTTACCCTTCCTTATACCATAAGTCCATCCTCCAAAAAAATCATACCTCATAAATCTTATCTCCTTCTTCTTTTGCACATTATTGGTATAGGGGTAGCGTACCGCTTATTTGCAATACGCTATTGGCTTTAAGCGCCTACCCTATAATTTCTTTAAACTTTCCTTTTACGAACTAACTACCATAGCAAAATCACAAGTGCGATTACTATAATAGTGTAAATGATTAAAAATGTGTAGGTTAGCTTTTTCATAGGTCTGCTGATAAATCTAAGTAAGTCGAAGTATTAGCCACTAATAAAAGTGCTTGATTTAACTGAATAACACTATCAATTCCTGTCCCACGAGCTACTATCCTAAGTGGTAAAATATTTAAGTTATCCATAGCTCCAATTGTGATTGAACTATTTTCATCAAAGGCATGGAACGATAAATCAACAGCATAATTCATAACACTCCAACAAGTAATATCAGGATAACTTATTGTAGGTACTGCTCGCATTGTCGTAGGAAGTGGAACGTATCCCGAATAAGAAATTGTATCAGTTGACAACGCATAAACAAAACCATATACCAAAGGCCAAGAATTACTAGTCTTATTTAACCTCACGAAGTACCTCTGGCACTTAGCCAACTCTTGCTGATAGTTTGGCACTGTGTCCATTGCAAGGGTTGATACCGTACCTTTTTCTAACTTTATAGCAGTTATAACATGGTCTTGTGTTGCATTAGCATTATTTATACCAAATAAATCATTATTAGCGCTATTATTTTCCCAGATGTTAAAAGTTAAATTGTCTATTCCTATCGCACCACCTAAATAGTGATTAGACTCTCCTGTTGGAGTAAAAGTTTTGGAATAAACTGTGCCATCAATAATAGCTGATATTGTATAAGGCACATTGGCTTCTAAAAAATGTACAAAATATACATAAAAATCGCCTTTTAAGTATGGCAATTCTATACCACCAACAGTTAACTTATGTCCGCTTGCATCATATTTATTTCTTCTCCACCTATCAACAGTAAAGATATTACCTGTTGTAGATGAATCGCCATAACTGCTCTGCCCCCTTTGATTAACAGTAAACCAAGGATTATCAAGCAAATTAGGATTAGACTGTGACTGTGCATATGGTGTAAGTTGCTGATTAGTCATAGCATATGGCTCATAGGTAGAATCTACTATGCGTGCATCACGAATCATAGGTGAAAATCTGAAATCAGTAATAGTTCCTGCGCCAGTACCAACATATAACATGGCATGAATATTAGTCCTAGCATTAAGTGCAAATGTCACTTCATTACCAGTATTACCCACTATTGCTATATCAGCTGATGTGTCATTGTTTAGTAGTTTAACTTGTGTATCAGTTTTGGCGCTATGACCACTTACAATATATGTACCTGCTTCAAGAGAAAATACTCCTAAGTTGTAATAAGCCCAGCCAGTCGCTGTTCCACTCGCTAAAACAGTTCCATCACTCTGCTTTGTATAAATAATGCCATTATTTGTGGAAGATGCAAGACCATCATTAGGCAGTAAATTCTTACCACCATACACATTCAGTATAGCTGTTACTTCTTGCGTTAAAGTCTGAATTTCCGCAGCAACTCCTCCTGAGGTTACAAGCTCACCACTGTTCAGAGTAACAGAAGTAGTGAAGTCCTTAGCGGCTGCTGTTCCAAGAGTAGGTTTTCCAGTTAAGCTGCTATAAGAGACATTACCATTCACCCACTTGCCTGAAACAGAGTCGTAGATCAGAGACTCACCAGTTGCAAGAGTGCCAAGAGCAACATCTGAAAGTCCACTAAGGCTTGTGGAGAGTCCACTTATCTGTGATGCAACATAAGCAACGATTCCACCAGCATTCTTAACAGTCAGGTTAGCATCATAATCAGCTGCAAGCATATCACCTGAGCCAGTTCCATTAGCGCCATTGGTAACTGTAAATGTAGTGGTCTGTCCGTTTGTAAACAGAATTGTATATGTGTCTACTAAGCCGCTGGAGCTTGTCTTGGTAATTGAAACAATACCATTACCAGCTGGCCCCTCATCACCATTTGTTACTGTGAATGTGGAAGTTGTTCCATCTGTATAGGTGATTGTGTAAGTGTCAACGAGTCCAGAAGTTGAAGTCTTAGCTATGGTGGAAATTCCGTTTCCAGTAGGGCCAGTAGCACTAACATTAGTGTCAACATACTGTTGAGTGCTAAAGTTATACACAAACCAATTGCCATTTGCTCCAATGTAAGGCTCAAGGACAACAGCAGCCTCAGCTCTATCAGCCGCATTACCAGCAGCGGTTGCACTACTGGAAGCCTCTCCAGCAAAGTATTCAGCATTGTTGTGGTAGTAAGGACTTCCACTTGAAACAGCTGTTCCGTTCTGTTTTCCAACAGCATAACCCTCAGCCTTAAGAGCATTAGTGCTTGCATTTGATGCTGATGTGCTAGCCGCTCCAGCAGAATTGCTTGCATTTGTGGCGCTTGTGCTGGCCTGTTCTGAGTAATACTTAGAATTGTTATGGTATGTCTCATCAGAGGAATCTACTGGAACACCATCTCTTGTTCCTCTTGCCCATGCCTCGGAATCCTGAGTGAGTCCACCAACGGATTCTGCCCAGTATTTAGCGCTGTTATGATACTGAGGCTCAGTGCTTGGAACTGGAATACCTCCCTTTGTTCCAACCGCCCACGCTTCTGAGTTTTCCATCTGCTCCGTTGCAAGCTCAATGATTGCTGGAACTTCTGTCTCTGACATATCTGTTGACTCATTGATAGGGCTACGCTCAACAACCATATCAAAGTTTACTGTTCCAATATCAACAGAGTTCTTGGAAAGTCTGAGCTCACACTTAACTGTTCCTTCAACTATTGTCATTTGAGTAGTCGTGGTTATTGTGATTGTGTTCCCACTTGCTGAAACCACATCTGTATAACTAAAGCCATGACCATCAGGCTTGATACCATCAATTCTGATTGTTGTTCCTGTTGGTGGAGTATAAGCAGAAACTCCGTCATACAGTTTCAATGAGAACTGTCTTCCAACATCAAACTGTGATACATGAATTACTGGTCTTACTCCTCCTGGAGCAATTGGTAGGTTTATTGTCTGCATATTTCTCCTCCTTTAATATAAGCACAAGTAACCAGTCTGACTATCATAAGCCAGTCTTCCTGACAGTACTTGTCTACTGTAAGGATCATAAAACCTAAGGTTAATTGTATCGTCAACCAACTCTATCTGACTCGGATAGAGTCCATAAGCGTTTGGACTTCCACATGAAATCTTTAAATACTCAGGATCATTAAAGTTTGTATATAATGTTCCTGACTTATTCACAAACGATAGACTACCTTTTTCCACATTGTTGCGAGTGAAAACAATACCAGATGAAAGAATCTTAATACCAAGATTGGTGCTACTATTTTTATTTGTTATTGTAGCGTTTGTTAAAGTAGCGCCTGATGCTGTTAATGTTCCAGCAGCGTTCATGCTTGAGTTTGTGCTGTTCCACACTGTTCCTGATGCACTTGTTTGGAATATGATATTGGGTGGTGTAGCATTGTCATAAACTGTAATACTTGGTGCATTCGTACCACCAATAACTATTTTTCCATCTAGTGTCCATGCCTGAGTGTAAGGGCCAGCAACTCCAGTGGAGCTGAATCCTATTCCATTCTCATTGATTCTGAGGACATTAACCGCATCTTCCTCATTGTCATGATCCATGAACAAAATTTCCTTCCAGTTTCCATTGGAATCCTTATGAGCTACCACATAACCATCACCACTAGTCAGCCAAGCGGTTGCCTCGTCCACTATCTCACCAACTTCATTGGAATACTGTCCGAACATTCTCTTAGTGTTAGTTGCTAATGTCTCAATAGCTCCATCCTGACTACTGATTGTCCTAGCCAATGATGTCTTAACTGAGCCAATCTGAATAGAATCATAGCGCTCTGTCAGAACATCATAGACTGTCTGAACTACCTTAGCTGTGGTGGAAATATCCAGCTTCTCAAAGTAAACTCCAACCCTATCACATAGCTTTACATTCTGGAGCGCTGCAACATCCTTATACTCATCAGTATCAGCTAAATTAACGAATGAAAGCTCAATTGACACCTCAGGAACACCAATGCCACTCTGATTGATATAAGCCTGAGCCTTAGCTCTAAGTTGTGATTCAGTAGGCTGTTCTTCAAACTCTCTTGAGAAATCAAATGGAATAGTTCTTTTGAATGGATAATTACTTGCTGTGGAACTATCCACCACCTTTTCAGGAAGTGTTATAGGTGTATCACCTTCTGCATCTTGCCAATAAGGAACAATTCCAGTGATTGTGTTCTCAATGTTCTCTTCTTGGTTTAAATCAATGATATTCTTGCCATATCGGAGTGAAACTGTTGGAGTGGTAACACCTCTGTTAGTCCAGAGTTTAACTGTATAGTTATCCCATTCAAACTCTCCACCAAATTGATCTAAAATAGAGCCAGCAACACCGCCAAGTCTGCTTCTCAATGATTCAGGAACAGATTGCTGATAGCTTGCTACTGTCGTTACGTTGGTCCAGAAGGTAAAAGGACAAGTCTCAGCCGCATTAGCAACTAAACCTTGAAGCGCTGCATTACAAGCTGATGCGCTTGCCACAACTGAAAATGGCATTACTGGAATATAGCTGAGCTGATAAGAAATATGCTGAGCGCATACGCTAAAGATACCATTTATCGGCTTCGTTATCTTATAGACTCTAAATGGCTGATTGTTTGCACCTTGAGAAGGCTTGGCAACGATAATGGAGCTCATTTCTATTTCTCTGGCATGGTTAGCGCTTTCAGCTATCTCCATCTCCAGCTCATACATTCCATTTCGCTCTTCTGTAACCTTGCAAGATATACAATCAAGCCTTCCAAGACCATTAGTTGTGAATGTAGTTGCATTTTTTGCAAATAAAATAGGTTTCACAGAATCCACCACCTTGGAATTATTTCCAACTTTGTTATTCCGCTCAGACTAATTGAATTATCCCCTGGAACAAGGCTAGGGAACACTCCATTAGTCAGAACTATGTTAGCGTTACAATTTGTCGCAAGTGAGTCCTTATAAGCCTCTTGGAGCTCACAATCAATATCTGTGTAACTACTTGCTGATGTAATCTGGACTGTTACTCCACTAATCGTAAAAGAGCCAGTTCCATATGCTCTGATAAGTGGTAATGCGGTTGTGTAATGTCCGTTAGTTATTGTAGCGTTTCCAGTAACTTCAATAGGCTGCTCACCTTCCTTGAGAAATCTCTGTGGATAGCAGCTGAATGTTAAATCAAAGTTTGCAGCATACAATTCTGCAATAGGATCTGCTTCAAATGCTCCAACCCATTTAGCCATTCTGAACTCATCAGAGTGGTAATCATCCTCCAATCTAAAAAATCCTCCCTGAGACAGGAGAAAGTTTCGTAAGGCTTGGACATTGGTCTTGAAGTCACGGATTATAAATGCTGGATAAGTGAGAGATATATTTTTATACCTCCCATTATCCAACGTTAATTCACCATTCCTCCCAGGAATCTCAACAAGCTCACTATCACGCTCAGGAGCATTGAATACACCCTTGCCGCTTATATACACTCCGAAATCCGCAAGTGATTTATGATTGAATACTATTGTTTTTCTCATGCGAACACCGCCCTCTGATTGTAGACTTGAGAATTGATTCTCTGCTGGATAATATCAGCAAGCTCTCTCACGTCTTGTCCTTGTGCGCCATAAACTGTTATGTTCACAGTGTTGTTAGCTGTGTTAGACTGATTAACTCCATTAGTCAGAGTGTTTGGAACTAAAGCATTGGCAACCTTATTAGCCGCATTCTCCAAAGTAGGAAGCCCAGAATCAATTCCTTTTACCATTTCTCTCATCATATCTGGCATGAATGTATGGAAGTTTCTAAGAGGTCCAACATCAGGCTCTGTAAAGTGGAGATAGCTCCAAATCACATCTGCAACATCTGAAACCGCATCTGTAACTCTACTTATTGCCGATCTTATACCATCTGCAATACCTCCAATGATGTCAGCGCCCCAGCTCCATGCCTGAGATGGAAGTGATTGAATCCATGATATTGCGCTTCCAATTCCATTGATAATCGAGCTTGCCACATTCTGAGCATTAGTCCTTGCTGAATTAACAAGATTGGACCATGTTGTCTGAATGTTGGTAACAATGCTCTGGATCTGAGCCTTAATATCAATTCCAAAGTTCTTGAAATATCCAACTATTACATCAATTCCAGCTTTAAAGATGTTTTTCCAATAATCAAATAAAGCCTTGGCTGCATTCTTAAGGTGTTCAGCCGCTCCGTCAAAATCACCCTTGAACAGTGCTGTAAAAGCTTGCACTATCTCTGTAATGAATGTGATTCCACTCTGAATAGCATCAATAATGCTTGGAACAGCTTCCATGACACCATCAAGAACTCCAGCAATCATGTCAATAATGAACTCAAAGACTGGCTCTAAAGCTACCATTAGCTCTTGGAATGCTTGACCAAGTTCCTCAAGTGCTGGCTGAATTGTTGTCCATAATTCTTGGAATTTCTCTTGAAGTCCAGCAAATGTGGTGTCTACCTTATTTCTGAACTCTTCATTATTGTTATAAAGCACTGTAAAAGCAGCCGCCAATGCAGCCACAACAGCAATAACCGCAAGAATTGGACCAGAAACACCAGCTAATACTGAAATAAGAGTTCCTATTCCAGAAGTAATCTTGCCTATTATGATAAGTACTGGACTAATAGCCGCTACCACCGCAAGAATCTTGACAATAAATTCTGCTTGCTCTGGAGTAAGATTTCTTATTTTCTCAGCCACCATTCCAACAACTTCCGCAACCTTCTCAAGCGCTGGAGCAAATGTCTGTGCAATTGTAGCACCAGCTTGTGCAAAACTTGCTCCAACTGTGGCCTTGAGTCTGTCGATTGTATCATTAGCCTCATTCAAACTATCAAGCGTATCCTGACCGATAATCAAGCCAAGATTCTCAGCTTCCTGACCATATTCCTTAAGGGCCTTGCCACCATCATCAATGACACCAGCTAAATCATCAGCTGACTTTCCAAAGATGTCCATAGCGGCAACATCACGCTCTGTCTCATTACTTATCTTGGAAAGTGCCTCAAGAGTATCATAGAAAATATCTGTGGAATCTCTGAAATTGCCATTACTGTCTTTCGTCTTAACACCAAGAGACTCAAAAGCATCAGCATTACTGTCAAGATTCTTTTTCATTTTCTTCATGGCACCAGTCATGGTTTCTGTACTGACATCAATTAAATCAGCCGCATAATTCCATTTCTGGAGCTCATCAGTGGAAACTCCTGTCTGTTTAGAAAGCGTGTTCAAATCATCAGCTGCTGTTACCGCATCATAGCCAAGTTTTGCTATTCCACCAAGCGCAGCCGCAGCAATTCCGCTGATTTTTGACATCTTTTGACCAGCGCTCTCGATTTTTCCACCAACTTCTTGGAATTTCTCACCTACAACCTTTAACTTTTGAGCGGTTACACTTCCAAAATCATTAACATCCTTCTTGAGGCCATCAAGTTTTTGCTCAGTCTCAATGATTTCTCGCTGGATAGCATCCCACTCATCTGAGCCTTTTGTAACACCTTTTTGCGCTTCTTGGAGTTGCTCCAATCTGTCCTTAGTCTGACTTACCGCATCAGCTAAAAGACCTTGTTTCTGTCTCAAGAGCTCGGTGTTTCCAGGATCTAATTTTAGGAGTTTGTCAACGTCCTTAAGGTTTGCCTGAGTCTTGGAAAGAGCACTGTCAACACTGGCAAGAGCCTTGGTCAGTTTGGTGGTATCTCCACCTATCTCTATGGTTATGCCTTTTATTCTTCCAGCTGCCATAATTAACCCCTTTAAAATCTGTCAAAATCTGCCTGTGTTGCTACGTCTTTATATTTGTAAGTGTCATTGTCTATCTCAGTTAAAATATCCAAAATAAAGCCATAATCAAGAACATCCAAGTCAGACAATCTTAGTCCAGCTTGGATGCACCTGAGGATATAAAGAGGAGTATTTAACTCTCTCTCAGTTTTTCTTATCTTTTTTTTTAGGAACTGACTTAGTTGTCATGTTCCCAGTGTAAAGCTCCACTATCTGATCTGAGGCATTTATGATGTCAAAAGGTCCAAACTGTTCCAACCATGAAATGTACATATCACGATTGAGGCAATTCATGTCCAAATCACTATTCTCTTCTCTTGCCTCAGCCGCCTTAGCCATTATGAATGCAAGCTCTGGTAAGCTATCCATAGCTTTTGAGGCATCAGACTGAGCTCCTTGAAACTCCGTTATTAAATCTTTACCAAAAATCATTTTATATCTTAATGGTGTTGCACCATTGGCAAGCATAGGTACAGTGACATCACCTATCTGAATCTCTTTATACATTTGCTCCCTCCTAGCTTCATGTTGTAATAATTGGTGTGCTTGTTGGCTGATAAACAGCAGAAAACCATGTTGAATATGGTGCATCTGACTCAGCACATCTAGCCTTAACAAGATCCTTATCCAGACTAGCATTGTGAATTGAAACAGCTGTGAGATTAAGAGTCTCTGTCTGAGGCTCAATTGTCTCTTCTGTTGTTGATCCTGAAACGGATGGACGTGTTGCAGAGCAATTATAGAGAACGTGACGTGTTGCATTTACATCCCCTTCAAACTGGAAGAGAAGTGCAAATGGAACTGTCTTTGCTCCAGCATCCTCAGCAAGGACACCATTGGCATCCTCAATGTCACCAAGGACACTCTTACGGAATGAATCAGGGATAAGAGCACTCTCAAAGTCTCCTGAATATCCGTTGTTTGACTGTCCAACCCAGTAATCAATGTTATCTGCTCTAAACTTGGTTGTATCTCCCTCAGCATCAAGTGAGAGATTAACAGCACCAGGCCAAGCTACTGGAGTTGCATATGTAGCTGTGTTTGTAGCTGCATCAATTGTGGCTACTGAATAATAAACATTCTTGAGGCCATATTTAACCTTATTAGCCATTGATAATTACCTCCATTTCATAAGCTATTTGCCACATCTTCTCAGAGTCGATATAGTTCTCCTCTTTGTAGTATGTGAGATTGTTGTTTTTTAAGACTCCTTCCAGAGTTGCCTCTGTCTCAAAGTCCTTCTCTCTTGTGTAAAGCTCAATATTAAGCTGCACAATTCTCTGATAGTTTTCCTCATCAGCATAAACATCATTTGTCTGGGAATAAAAAAACACCACGAATGGTGGCGCTTGTCCAGTTCCCTCTGGAAATTGGTAATAAGCATATGGGAGGCCAATACTATTGACCATTGTTGCAATTTCTTTGTAAGTCATAGCTTGTTTTTAATCTCCTTTTCAAACTCATTAACCAACTGATCTGCAACCTCAGCTATGTGAGGGTGTGCTTTAGCTTGTCCACATACTCTTCCACCAACCACAACAGCATGACCATACTCCAGCAAATGTGGTAATCCAGGCATCTTACTGTATATAGTTCCCTCTGTATAAAGTCGATTCTTAGTTATTGTATGTGTCCAGCTTTTACTGTAATCCTTGCCTTTAAATGTTAGGCTGGATTGATTTCTTAAAGCCTTGGCACCTTTAGAACATACCTTAGTGACCGCATCTGACAAATTACTGTCTACTTCTGAACTATATTCGCTCAGGATCTTGCTGATTTCACTATTAAGTTTGTCTATCGGTGAAGTCTTGCTCATTTGTTACCTCATGTCGTAGTCGTAGTGGTAGGAAAACCATTTGTGCCACCCTTACGCTCTACATAGAGCTCTATTATGTCCGTTTTCCTCAGATAAGTTCGGTAAACAGAATAGGTGTTGCCATTGTACTCAACAACAGACTCTCCAGAGTAATCTCCATAGAACATTGTGAATCTGAACTCTGGACTAAGACCATTCCTTCCAGCCTCATAGAACTCTGCCCTAGTAACACTATCTACTTGGCAAAATACTTCCTTGGCTGTTGGAGTGGCTACCCATCTACCATACTCATCTTGTGTTCTTGTAATTGTTATTAACTTGATTACATCTGACCTGTCCATACTGTGTACCCTGTTGCCATTGAAAGCTGTGCCTTTTGCTCATCATAACTACTCTTTAATCTGTCATACTCATCAGGCTCTCCAAAATTGAGCTTACAGTATGTGATTATAGCCTTTGAAACAATGGCATCTAGAGAGTTGTCTGTTGTAACTGGTATAACCACTCCAGCAATACCAAGGTCCAGTTTGGCTGCATCAATCAAATCATTCAGCTCTGAGTCAAAAGCTGTGGTTGTTATTCTAAGCGCAAGTTTTACCTTCTCAAGCATTTTTGTTCACCTCATTAAAGCCTTGAATGCTATTCTGATATACTTCCTCATAATCAGGATAGACTGTTATGTGTCCTATGTGACCTAACCACACTCTAGGCTCAGCCCATATCTCTATTCCAGCATCAGCAGCTCTCTTGCAAAACGCAAGGTCCTCACCAAGCTCTCTCATAGGGAAAAAAGCTGTTCCATTTCGTGTGAAAACAGTCTCTGCAACCTTTGTCTCCATAAGAACACAAGCCATTCCACAACCACCTATCTTAAATGGTGCGTGTGGATAATCATGTCCTTCCCATCTGTCCACGCTGGGCCATATCTTTTTGAATATACAACTCATATGTGGTGGCCTTCTGCCATGAGCTATGCCAGTAACAAAAGACTTTCCACAATCCATGAGATTTTCCAAGACATCATCATTAAAAATCATGTCTGAGTCTAGCCATAAGATATGCGAAAAACCTCGGTCAATAGCCATCTTAGTCAGTCTATCTCTAGCAACATGGACCAATGTTCCTCCCTGATAAACCACTTCAAAATCAATTCCATCCTCATCCAAGCGCCTTATGAGCTTAGTGAGGCATTCAACGAACTGGAAGTGCATATAGTCGTATGTGGGAATAGCAATCATTAACTTCATTTTTTCTCTGTTCTCTTCCTTGCCACTTTTACAGTGGTCTTTTCTGATATTTCTGTCTTTTCTGCCTCAGGTGGATTGACAGCAACTTCCACCGCAGATCCGACTGACACAAGGAAATGTAACTCAGCTGGAGAGACATCAACTATCTCCCCAGCCTTGTGATTTATCCTTGCATCTCTTAAGAGCTTAACCTTCATCAGGTTGTTGCTCCTGAAGGCTTAGCAACTACGCAGAATCTGCCGCAAGCTGTCAGTGCGTGTGCAGCGTACTGTCTACCAACAATCTTAACCATATCCTTCTCAGCAAGTGAAAGGTCATCATACTTGATAGCGATTCCATCACCCTCAGGATAGTTGACCTGAACACCCTTAAGATCTCCAACAATTGCATATACAGCGTTAGCTGATGCACTTGTGTATGCTGGAAGTTCGCTTGAATAGAGAACTGGAAGGCCTTTGAAAGGATCAATTGCAAAGTTTCCAGCAGCTCTAGCAGCATCAAACTCAACTTCTGTGAGCTTGTTCATGATAACAACCATCTGAGTTGCCTCATCAGAAGTATTTGCAGCAGCCTCAGAAATAGTTGTAAGGCCAGGAGCTGATGTAATCTTAGCAACAGATGCTTCGTCATTGTCAGCAACCTGAGGAGCATTCTTGATGTCATCAACAACAAGAGCAGCTAACTTCTTAACGATCTGATATGTGAGCTCATCATAGATGTATCTAACAAGGTTCTCACCACCCATTGTGATAGCTTCATCAGAAATGGTAATCCACTTCTTGATGTTCTTAGGAACCATTGTTACGATACCAAGTGCCAAGCTCTCTTCTGTTGGAGCTGTTGTGCCTTCATTGTGTACATAAGCACCATCTGCTGAAAGCTCAAATGCAACCTTAAGGTTTCCACGAATATAAGTCTTGCGAACTCTTGAAAGGATTTCATCATTCTCCCAAGCTGTTCTGATAATCTCATCAACGATTGCTGGAACAGGTACGCTGCCGCTTGCATCTGTTGTAAGGAGTGCTCTGCACTCTCTGTCATCCTCATTGATAAGGTATCTTGCAAACGCATCAACATACTCTTTTGATGCTCTGATCTCTTCATTTGTCTTAGCCATTTCTCTCTTTTCCTCCTTAAATTCCTGAATAACAGCACCAGCACCTTCTGTTACCGCTTTTCTGATTTCTTCCTTCTGAGCCTCAGCTGCTTTGCGGCTTTCCATCTCAGCCTTGATTGACTTCATTTCTGCCTCAAGTGCATCAAGATCAGCACCTTCAACATCTAACTCAGCAACAATGGCACTCTTGCGAGCTTCAAGCTCTTCAATTGTCATTTCTTTGATTTCCATGATTTATACCTCGCTTAAAATACGAATCTTATGTTTCTGAAACTCTTTCCTTCTCTGTTCGGCCTTTACACTCTCCAGTGATGCCTTAGCACTATCCAGTGCCTCAGATAGACCTCTTGCCTGAATGGAAGTTGCTTCATAAGCTGGGAATGTGACAGCTGACACCTCAAACACCTTGTCGATTGATAAGATGTGTCTCTTAGGATGTTCACTCTCAATTTCTTCCCATTTATCGCTATCTACTGTAAACATGAAGGACATTCCGGAAATATCTCCACGCTCAACAGCAGAATAAAGCGCTCTAGCATCTGCATTGTTTTCTGTGTCGAGGTTTACTCTGATTTTCATTCCAACCTCATCATCAATAACCATTTGCATTGTGCTATTCTCGTTATTGTTGCGGCTTCTAGCCAACGGAATCATGTCTGTGTTGTGATTAACTAAAAAACGCACGTCACGGAGATCTGTGTCCGCAAGTGCGCCTCTGTCAATCATCTCATCATACCAACCAAGGTCTGTCCAGGAATCATACACAATCGGTGTACCTTCCAAGAAATTGCCATGTTCCTCATCTCTCTGGGCTCTAACCTCAAAATTGAATGCCCTTATCTCCATTTTGTCAGCTTTCATTTTTTAACCTCCATTTTCTGTTTCCAACTGATGCTTCCAGGTCTTAAATAGTTGTAATAGTACATTGGCATATCCCAGTCTATTATCTGCAACTGTTTTGCAAACATCTCTTGATGGAAATGTAAATCTGAGCAACATGGGATATTTGGAAAACGTGTATTGCCTATGGTTGTACGTTTCCAGCATTTATTCCAAACAGCACAGAAGTGACCACCTCTGTTTCCGTTAGGCTTAGCATATCCCCAACCTTTAAAGATAAAAGAAAAACACAAGACATCCATTCTGTCATTGTGCTCTTTTAGCTTCTCATTTAATTGCCATAAAACATATTCATGAAGCCACCAATCATCATCATCCATGAACAACACCCACTCTCCAATGGCCTCATCAAGTCCACGACTTCTTGACAATCCATCATTTCCATAATTCACTGGAATGACTTTAGCTCCATAGGTCCATGCAACCTGAGCTGTGTTATCAGCGCAACTGTCACATACTACAATGAGCTCAAAATCTCTAAAAGTTTGCTCTTTTATTGAATCAAGTGCCTTCCTTATGCGATTCTCAGCATTGAAGGCTGGAATAATAATACTAAATCTAGGCATCAGTGATTACTCCAATACATTTTTGACCTCTCAGGATTTCTGCCCAGCGCCACGCTCTTGCTCCCAGGTCTGAGCCAATTGTAATAATACAAGGGCATATCCCATTCAACTAGCTTTATGCCTTTGCTCATCATCCTATCGAAAAAAGTTCCATCTTCTCCAGCAACATTCTTATCTGCTGGAAACCTTGTATCACCTATTGACACTCTGCTCCAACATTTATTTGCAACATGAGGATATATAGTGCCTTTTGGACTTCTGATAGGTCCATAACCCATGTTTTTCCAAATCAAACTAAATAATAAGACATCTTCATTCTCTCTTCCGACTTTGTCAGCCAACATTTCAAACACGTACTCATGTAAGTACCAATCATCTGCATCACAAAAGAGTACCCATTCACCCTGAGCAACTTCCAAACCAGCATTTCTTGCCGCTCCAGAACTATGAGCATTGATTTCAAGGACCTTGGCTCCGTAGCTCTGAGCAATTTCCTTTGTGCTATCAGTACAATCATCACAAACAACAATACACTCATAATCCTTGAATGACTGTTGTTCTATGGAGCTAAGTGCTCTAAATATACATCCTTGCTCATTATGCGCTGGAATAATTACACTAAATTTCACTCAGTCTGTTCCTCTTCTAGCTTTGTATCTGCATCATAATACTCACCACGAATTATCCTTACATCTCCACCCTCGACTGGCTCAAGATTCCATATTTCTCTGATGTCATTGATTGACATTACTCCACGATCAAGGAGCTGAGCTGAAACATTGAGCTTATCATTATTGGTCATGTACTGGAGGCGATTAGCTGTGAGCATGACGAAATTTCCAACACCTTGCTCTCTGAAAGTAAAAAGCATCTTTGTCACTACCTCAGAGAACTGAATTGCAAATGGCTCAATAGCACCTTCATAGAATGCTGACCAAGCATCACCATAAGCCTTATTAGTCAGAACATCCTCATTTACCATGAAATACTGATAAACATTGTCTTTAATCAGTTTCATCTCATCAGCCTTAACTACATAAGGATCTGACTTAACCTGATTGATGTTTGTATAAGTGTTAGGGAATAGCAAAAGGCCACCACCCTGAGCATCCTTACTAAAATTCTCTTCTGAAAATCTCTTGCGCTCATTGGCAAGGTCCTCAGCCTTGGAGAAGTTATTAACCTGAGCATAGAATCTATAAGTTGCCGCTGACTTAACACCTTCCTCAATACCCTGATTCTGAATGTTAATCAGGTCCATTGTTGGGAACAGCGCATGATTGCTTTCTCCAAAGAAATCACTCTTATATTGGAATTTGGTTAGGATTCCGCAATTTTCCAACTCAATGGAAGCTCTCTCACCCCACCCAAACTCATATCTGAGGAATGGTTTTGCTGTGTCTCCTATTCTGTACTGAACAACCTCAGTCTTCTGAGGAAGAGGGCAAAAGATTCCACTAACCTCTCCATACTGGTCATAGATTGGAACTATAAAGGCTGTATTATGCACATCCAAAATAGTAGACACCCTATAAAGGAACTGTGACCATGTTTGATACTGGTTAGGACCTTTTTGGAGTTTAGTCTGGAGCGCTGGCTTAGCAGATCCAAAGATATTAAACTTAAGTTTGCTGACATGGATTGCCCTCGCATTGATAGCAGCTCTTACCAGCTCACTCTCATATATCTCTCCACCCCAGCTAGTAAACTTAGGCTCATAGCCATTGAGCATCTTGAATGCTTGCATCTTATCCTGTTTCACTTTTGGTCTGTTTTTCAAGAAAATGTCAAATAAGCCCATGTCTTAAACCTCATTCAATAATCTATCTCCGATTTCGTTAAACCACTTCTGCCTTACACAAAAGGCATCAGCCATAGCTGCAACACCATCAATCCTCATTGTTCGATTGATTTTAACTAACTTCCCTCGACCTCTCTCAACGCTCATCTTGATAGCTGCATTAAGCAAATGAATCTTTAAGAGGTCATTATCTCCGATATGCACTCGACCATCTTTAAACAATCCTTCCATTTCTTGAAGGACACCCCAGAGATTATCACCTTGGAATACATCATCCAAACGAAAACCATATCTCTCAAGGTCTTGCATTAAATACTGAGCTGAATATCTATCATAGCCGACCATAAGTGGTAAAATTTCATAGTCTTCCACCAACTTAGTCAACCAGTTATAGCAATCATGATAATCCACAAAGTTGTCACCTGAGACTTCCAAGAATCCTCTTTGCTGATAGATGTTATAAGGAACACCATCTCTGGCAATAGCCTCATCCATTTTCTCAGCTGGCATCCAAAACTTTCCAAACACATAAAGCTCTCCACCCTTCTCAATCACCACAACAGCGGCTGTGAGGTCAGTGGTTTGTGACAAGTCTATTCCAGCAACGCAATAAGAGCTGCGGAAGTCCTCAAGGTTGAGCTGTTCACCACACATTCTCTCAACTGTCTGAGTAGATAACCAAGCCAGTGAGCTATTCTGCTTTAAGTTGCAATACTTTGTGAGGAACTCAGCCTTTTTACTGAGTGAGCCTTCCGCAACAGCTATCTCCTCCAACAAGTAGTCAACTGTAACTGACACACCAAGGTTAGGATTGCTTTTTCTCAGTTCGTTGATGTCATTCCATTTCTCAGGATCATCAATCATATACAAAAAAGGCAACAGCTTTTTCTCTTTGCTGTCACCCAGTAAAAATCTTGTTGATCTCTTCAACAGTTCGTCATATATGCCATCATTTATATAACCAGCTGTCGAGCAGCTTAATAGTATTGCCTCAGGTCTTGCACCCATTCCAGACTTCATTACTTCGTATTGCTTAAGGCCACCATCACCATCCCATGCTGCAACCTCATCACAAATACAAAGACTAGGATTGAAACCATCACTCTTCTTGGCGCTGAATGCAATCTTAGTAACCATAGCATTCTGAGCTGGAATAAATAGGTCTGTCATTCTATGTCTTGGAAGAACTGTTGTGTCCTTCACGCTCTTGTTATGCTCATCCTTCTCCGAAACTTCTTCCTTGAGTTCCTGATACTCAGGATCTAAGAGAGTCATTTGCCAAATGTTATTATAAATAATATCTGCCTGAGCTAACTTAGGAGCTATGTTATAAACCTTGGAGCCATAGCCACCATTCCACCACTCATATTTAGCAATAGCTGATGCCAGCAAAGACTTACCATTTTTCCTAGCTACAATCAATACAACCTCTCGGAATTGCCTTAATCCATTCTCATCCACGATTCCATAAATGGATGCCACAAATGCCTTCTCCCAGAGCTCCAACTTGAGCGGCTGTGGAGCAAGTGGCCCCTCAGTATGGAAAGCATGAGTCTCAATCCAATCAATTGCCTCATTTGCTCTCTTCTGGTCATAGAAAAATGACTTCTGCTGGAATCCGTTCACAATATATTCCAAGATAAGCTCTATCCAGCGCCCAACTACAACAGAGCCATTCTTAACTTTTTGGTAATATGTCAAAATCCAATTATTTTTCGTCATTTTCCTACTACATTTTGTGTTTTAGCCGTATCTCTCGCTATATACGTTTCCGAAG